>ODAI014474628.1_pt1 | contig 13067 bp, 12 predicted proteins | sample 1539321 | NCBI WGS metagenome assembly ODAI01 (sample SAMN02144231, study PRJEB22623) | gut metagenome | biome: sheep rumen | host: Ovis aries | place: New Zealand | reverse complement strand
GGTGGTGGGTTATTTCAATCTTAATGACTTTTTCACGAACAACGTACAGGTTAACTATCTGATTCTGTATGACAGCATAAACTATTCAGATTATCCTGTTTCACTGGAACAGCTGGTGGCCTATCGCTCCCCGTCGGGCTACGATGTGGTGGCGTATGGTGAAAAACAAAATGGTCAAAATCAAGTGGTGGAGATTAAGAATGTCATGTCTCCGACGCCCTCATGTGACGCTGCCGACATGCCCTATTCTCCCTATCCTTACAATCCCTTGTTCCACGACCGCCTGACCATCGACGACATTTTCCTGACGGAAAAAAATGTGGTCTTCACCGGACACGACCACAACATGATCACTCTGCTTGCGAATTATCCGTGGTACATTGTCGGCAGGAAAAGAGATGTGGTTGCGACTACCTGCCCTCCGTATAACAATTCCTATTATCTGCCTGTTGCCGATGAATCTGAAGGGTACGTACTGGGCACGGCATTGGAAGGGAATCGGTTCGCCATGGCGTATGTGCATCCGGACAACAATACCGAAGATCGGACGATTCGGCTGCGGGTGATAGACCCCGACGCGGTGAAGAACCCGTATTCGCAGGAGTTTGACGTAGATAAGGTGGAGGTTGTGCACAAGATGGTCTATCTGAAGGATACCGGCACTGTCGATCTGATTGTGGAGGAACCCAAATCGTCCCGATTCTTCCAGTTGGATCCCTACGCCACTGCCAACTATATTTCAAATGTCTTTGAACTTGACGGATTATTCCGGCGTATTCGGGCCAGGGATGGGGAACATCTCATTTCCTCGTACGGGAACTCGTTCTATATAGATGACCGAACAGCGAATCTGCCCCATTCCAATCAGTCCTGTCCAGCAAACGGGGAAATGGAAATTCGGATGATTCCGCACCTGTATCCCGCTCTGGCGCAACCCGGGTCGCCTGTTAACCCTCCTCCTGTTTTAATTCCGGCACAATCGAACGACGCGGTACAAGCCCATGCCATCACGACAGATTGTTTCTCATTCGAATAAAAGCTGATGTTATGAAGACCCGATTGTTTTTTGTTGTTTTGTTGATATGCGGACTGACGCCTACGGTGGCGCAGCCGGTGGCACATGTGAACACCCACGACACGGTGCGCTACGGCGACCCATGGTACACCTTCAAGCCCTTGCCGGCACTGAACTATGTTGCACAATATGGAGGCCAGTTGTTTCAAATAGGAGGTGGGAGATATGATCAAGTATATACATCCAGCAAAACGCTGCTTTACGGAATTGCAGTAACGATGGATTCTTTGCCTGCCCGTGAAGACAGTGCGTGGCTCAGTTGTTGGCGGGGTATATTCACCCATCCCGGACCGGCTCCTCTGCGAACGGAGTATGTTTGTTTCGATAGTGTGGCCCATATGGACTCCATCAGCACATGGAACCCGCCGTTGCTGAAGCAGTGCGTGTTCGAGTACCAGGTGGGAGGGGCCGGCAGCGACGGGGTCTATAAATCCACCACCCCCGTCAACTGCTTCGAGTTCTATTTCGACGAACCTTTGACGCTTATTCCACAGGACACGTTCCTCATTGGCAGCTATTCCAACATGGCAGATCCATATCATTTTCTTGCTTATGCAGGGGCTGACAGGGATGGATGGAGCCAAAGTTGGATGCAAATAAATCTAGAAAATGGATGCAAACTAAGCGCTTACGACACTTCGGCACATTCCGCCGACCATTATCGCTATCTGTGTTCTCTCTATCCGAATAATAGTTATTTATGCAATACGGATGGCAGGGGAAGGCTTTTTATGTTTTGGGGGATGGTGTTCCCCATCACGGAGCGGAGGTGCACCAAGCCGTGGGGGTTGGAGGTGGATTCTGCGGCACGGATGGTGCGGTGGGACCATGATGCCGACGGGGTGCTGTTCCAACTGTCGCTGTGTGCCGACGGTACGCTGCCCGACAACGGGTATATCGTCACCACCACGGACACGATGCTCTCCTTCACAGCGCTGCCGTCGCTGTCGCCCGACACGGTGTATCGTCTCTACCTGCGGAAGCAATGCGACTTCAGCACCTCGCGACCTGTTACGGTGTGGAGCGACTGGTGTGAGCCGGTGGTGCTCAACCGCAACGCCGGAGGCGGGACCGAAGGGATACCTACAATCGGGCAGGAGAGGGTGAGAATCTATGCCGAGGGTGGCCGCATCGTCGTGGAGGGTGCCGAAGGGATGGAAGTGAAAGTGTATGACGTGAAGGGCAGCCAAGTCGCCAACCACGACTTGCCGGCCGGCGTGTATATGGTGCATGTCGGCGACCTGTCCGCCCGCAAGGTGGTGGTGGTGAGGTAATCTGATTTTTTTTGTATTACATAAAATAAATGGAGATGTTTCTCGTTAAAGGGATATTGAAATGTTAAATTCCTTTAACTATGAAAAGCATAGCGATATTGACGGGTGGCGGTCCTGCGCCCGGAATGAACACAGTGGTGGCCTCGGTGGCCAAGACTTTCCTGCGCGACGGTTATCGCGTCATCGGCTTGCATGGCGGTTACAGCGCCCTCTTTACCGACAAGCCCCGTATGCGTGATCTCGACTTCCTCACCGCCGACGAGATTTTCAACAAGGGTGGCAGCATCCTCAAGATGAGCCGCTTCAAGCCTACACCTGAGGATTTTGAACAACGGTTCAATCTCAAGCTCTTCACCGACAACGAGATTAAACTGCTGGTGACGGTGGGTGGCGACGATACTGCTTCCACGGCCAACCGTATCGCCAAGTTCTTGGCCGACAAGCATTACCCCATCGCCAATATCCATGTTCCCAAAACCATTGACAACGACCTCCCGCTGCCCAACAGCAGTCCCACCTTCGGCTACAACAGTGCCAAAGCGCAGGGTTGTGTACTGGCTACCGCCGTCATGGAAGATGCCCGCACCAGCGAGAACTGGTTTGTCGTCAGCGCCATGGGCCGCTCGGCCGGTCATCTCGCCCTCGGCATCGCTGGTGCCTGCCATTATCCGATGGTCATCATCCCCGAGTTTTTCAATAAAACAGAAATCACCGTCGATAAGATTATCAACATGGTGGTTTCCTGCATTGTGAAGCGCAAGCTGATGGGCATCGACTACGGTGCCGCCATGATCAGCGAAGGAGTGTTCCACAGTCTCAGCGACGAGGAAATCAAGAACAGCGGCATCCACTTCAGCTACGACGAGCATGGTCACCCCGAGCTGGGGAAGGTCTCCAAGGCCCATATCTTCAACGATCTGCTCGAACGCAAAGTAAAAGCCCTCGGCCTCAAGGTGAAAAGCCGCCCTGTGGAAATCGGCTACGAAATCCGCTGCCATACGCCCATCGCTTTCGATCTCACTTACTGCTCGCTGATGGGAATGGGTGTCCACACGCTCTTCAACCAAGGTTGCACCGGCTGCATGGTCTATGTGGATCATCAGGGCACTGTCTCGCCCCTCTATTTGAAAGATCTGCAGGATCCAGCCACGGGCAAGATTCCACCTCGATTGGTCAATGTCGATTCAAACAAGGTGCAGTCCTATGTCAACGACATCATGGATTATATTACACCTGCCGACTACGAGGCCGCGAGGAAATACCTGCCCAACCCTGAAGAATATGACTTCAAGAGGATTCTTAATTGGTAGTTTGATGCTGCTGCTGGCGGCTGTGCCACCAGCAGCAGCTCAATCCAAGCAGCAGCTGGAGAAGGACAAGGCTGCCGTTGAACAGGAAATAAAACAGCTGAACAAGGACCTCGCCAAAGCCAAGAAAAGCAGCAAGGCGGGCCAGCAGCAGCTCAACCTCTTGGAGAAAAAAATCCAGCAGCGCACTAAGTTGATCAACAATATTGGTGGTCAGCTTAACATGCTTGACATTCAGATGCATGTCACGCAGGACAGCATCAACCTCATGCGCACCCAGGTGGATAGTCTCAAGCAAGAGTATGCCAAGGTGGTACGCACCCTCTACGGCGAGCGTGGCAATCTGGACAAAGCTGTCCTGCTCCTCGACACGAAGAGCTACAACCTCGCTTTCCTGCGCACCAAATATTTCCGCGACTACAGCCGCTACCGTCGCCGTCAGGCTGCGTTCATACGGCAGAAAGAACAGCAGCTGAGCGAGGCGGGCATCCAGCTGGCCCGTCAGCAACAGGAGACCACAAGTCTGCTTGTCCAGGAAAAACGTCAAAAGGACCAGTTGGCCCAGGAGCGCAAGGAACAGCAGAAAAGCCTGAAGCAAAGCAAGCAGCAGGAGAAAAACCTTCAGGCGCAAATTGCCAAGAAAGAAAAGCAGAAGCAGCAATTGCAGCAACAGATTCAGCGGATTATCAACGAAGAAATCGCCAAGGCGAACAAGGCTGGCAAATCTACGGGAAACACTACTGCCGCCAAAAACATAGATGTGGCGCTGAGCAACGATTTCGCATCGAACAAGGGGCGTCTTCCGTGGCCCGTCTTCTACACCAAGGTGGCACGGGAATATGGACGCTACACGCATGCCTCCGGCGGCCAGAACATGAACAACGGTATCGACCTCCAGTGCAAGAGTGGAACCTCCGTACAGGCCGTTTTTGCCGGCACTGTAAGCCGAGTGTTCACCTGCCCCAACGGCACCCGGGGCATCATCATCCGTCACGGTGAATACATGTCCGTTTATGCCAACATGGGCTCCGTGACCGTGAAAGAAGGCAGTAAGGTGACCACCAAGCAGAACCTCGGCACCGTCTATACCAACGAAGACGGTTCCGCCGAATTCAGTTTCCAACTCTGGAAAGGCACATCATCCCTAAATCCGAGACAATGGCTCAGATGACCTATTTCATCAGCGACGCCCATCTGGGCAGCGGCCCCGACAGCATGATGCGTGAGAAGGAGCTCTGCCGCTTTCTGGAGATCATCCGTCCCAGCTGCAGCAGGTTGTTCCTTCTGGGTGACATTTTCGATTTTTGGTTCACCTACCGCTACACAGTTCCTCGCGGGCACACCCGTCTTCTGGGAAAATTGGCCGAGATGGCCGACAGCGGTGTGGAGATTCATTTTTTCCTTGGCAACCACGACATGTGGGTGTTCGACTATTTGCAGAAGGAAATCGGTGTGGTCATGCATGACGAACCCGAATTGTTCGAGATGGACGGGAAGCGCTTCCTTATCGGACACGGTGACGGGTTGGGGCATCTGGACAAAAAGTTCGACCTGCTGCGCAAGGTCTTCCGTTCGCCGCTCAACCAGCATCTTTTCACCCTTCTTCCCTCCAGTTGGATGTTCCCGATCGCTCACCGTTGGAGTGACAACAACAAGGAGCTTCATGCCAAAGAAGATTGTCTCCACTATCTTGGTGACGAACGCGAGGGTATCGTGCTGTATTGTAAGGAAAGACTTCGGGTTGAGCAGTTTGACTACTGCCTTTTCGGGCACCGCCACACGCCGCTGGTGAAGCCTTTGGCCGACAATTGCACCTATATCAACACCGGTGACTGGTTCTTCAATCGCAACTATGCGGTCTTCAACCCCCTTGACCACACCCTCAAGCTTTATGACCTTCAGAAAGGCGAGATTACAGGATGTTGACGCCATAATGACGTTGGTGCAACGCCGGATTGACTGGATGAACGTCGTGGGGCTGCACCAATGGAACGAGACCGACTATATCGGCCGCTATCCCCGTAGCTATTGGGAGAAGAACATCGCTTGCTTCCTTGTGGGAGAAGAAGAGGGCCGGGTGGTGGTGGCCATCGCCCTTTACACAGAAGATGTGCGCTGGACGCGCGACGGCATCTACACCGGCAACCTTCGTGGCGCCGCATTCTACCTGCACCACCTGGTCACCGACCCTGTATGCAAGGGGTGCGGAAAACAGATGATGCTCTATGTCGAACAATACGCCATAGAGCATCATGTTACTTTGCTGCGGCTCGACTCTGCCGTGGGCAATCTTGCGTTAGAGAGATACTATACTGATTTGGGTTACACGGCTTGCGGCACCTGTCACGACCAGCTCTATCACGGCGTGCTTCGCGAGAAACTCCTTTCAGCAGGTTGAGAATGGTCGCGGTACCGTCATTGGCGGCTGAGGGCCGACCGCAGATGCTCGGTGGTGTTCTTGAAATGGAGTGTGTGGGGATTGTCGGGATAGCGTTCCTGCAACCCTTCGAGCACAAGGTCGTACCAGTCGATGCTGTTGGGGTCGCGGGTGTCAATCAATAATCTGTTGTTGAAAGGCTTGTAGAGGGCAATCAGTGTGCTCAGCGATCCTCGGTTCTCCTCCAGGAAGCGGCATACATAATCCTGCTGTTCTTCAAAAGTGATGCGATAGATGCTGTCGGTCTCGTCTTTTTTGTCCAACACCTGCTGCTCTGAGATCTTCTTGTCGAAGTAGAGCTGGGCGTAATGCTGAGTGGTATCCACCAAGGCGTTGAGCACTTCGGCGCCGTCGTTGGTGTATTGCTGCAACTGCCACAGCAGAACGCTTTCGGGCGAACCTGTGATGTTGTAGCTGAGAGAAAGATTGTCGTAGCGTCCCGTGACGTTCAGGTGCTCGCCGTAGTCGGGCAGGGTGACAATGAAGTTGTTGTCTGTCGTATGCAGGTTGTACAGCGACCGATACGGCATCTTGTACTTGTATTTGAAATGGCCCTTGCTGTCCATCGGTATGCTGTCGATGAACATGGGTCCGTCGGGGGCAATCTCCTCCAGCCAGAGGGTTTTTCCGGCTCCTCCGTCGAGGGTGCCGCTGATGGTGAAGGTGTCGTGCTTGCAGCCGACCAAAGCCATTATTCCCAGGCCTATCAGGCCTATTAAACCTATTCTCTTCATAATAAATAATTGATTAAGCACAGTGCCGTCATGGCTTCCACCACCACGGCGGCGCGTTCGATGTGGTAGCGGTCGTGCCGGCCGTCGATCTGCAGCGTCTCCAGATGCCCGTCCTCGTGCAGGCACTCCACGGGTTGGGGTATGGTGACTACAGGATGGAAAGCCACCCGGAATTCGATGGGCATCCCGTTGCTGATGCCTCCCTGAATGCCGCCGCAATGGTTCGTGATGGTCAGCGGGGTAGCAGTCTCCCGATTCCCGTCGCCTTCCAGAAATTGGCTGTTCCACAGGTCGATGTATTCGCTTCCTTTCATCCGTGCCGCCTCAAAGCCCGCCCCCATCTCGAACCCGATGGCGGAGGGGATGCTCATCATGGCGGCAGCCAGGGAGGCATTCAGTTTTCCGAAAAGCGGTTCGCCGACACCTGCGGCAACACCTCTCACACAGCAGCTCACCACCCCTCCGACGGTATCGTTCTCAGCTGGCATTCCTCCGCTCTCCACCGTACTTCGGATATCGACCTCGGGCATCAGTTGCATGGCAATGGCGCCAGCCACTACCCGCACCGCCGTTTCGCGGGCCGACGCACGGCCGCCACCGCAATGGTCGCGCAAGCCGTACTTCATGTGGTATGTATAGTCGGCATGCCCCGGACGGAACATGTGTTCCAGCCGTGCGTAGTCTTTGGGACGTACATCCTTGTTGCGGAGCAGGAATGCGATGGGAGAGCCCAAGGTGATGCCGTCTTTGAGCCCCGACAGCCATTCCACCTCGTCCTTTTCCTGACGCGGGGCCCCGTGGCGGCGGCGTGCCAATGCTTCGTCGATGGCCTCCATGTCGAGCGACACACCTGCCGGGCAGCCGTCAATAACAGCACCTACGGCGGGTCCGTGGGACTCGCCGTAGGTCGTTACTCGGAATCTACTACCGTAGGAATTCATCTATTTGGGATTGATTTCCAGCAGTTCCACTTCAAATACCAGCGTCGAGCCCGCGGGTATCGACCCCACCGGCTGCTCGCCGTAACCGAGGTTGTAGGGGATGTAAAGCATATAGCGCGAACCCTCGTCCATCAGCTGCAGGCCTTCCGTCCAGCCGGGAATCACCTGGTTGAGGGCGAAGGTGATCGGCTCGCCGCGATCCACGCTGCTGTCGAAGGTGGTGCCGTCGATCAGTTTGCCGGTATAGTGCACTTTCACGCGGTCGGTGCTCTTGGGTTTCTTGCCGTTGCCGGCCACCAGCTTCTGGTATTTCAGGCCGCTGGGCGTCGTGTAGATCGACTTGTTGTTGCTGATCTGTTCCATGAACTTGGCGCCCGCATCGATGTTCTCCTGCACACCTGCGCGTTGGCGACGCTCAAACTCCATCTGGAACCGTTGCAGCAGCGGACGTGCTTCGGCGTCCGTCAGCGCGCTCATTCCTTTGGCACCGTCCTTCAGCGCCTGTCCGGCCATCTTCCCGTCGATACCCAGACGCTGCTGTTCCCAGGAGTTGAAAATATCGCGCCCGATGGCGTAGGAAGCCGAATCGGTGAAGGTGCGCATCAACGCCGGTGCGTTGGCCTCGCGCAGCTGCGAACGTGTGACCGTCAGGTCGGCCAACGTCTTCTCGTAGGCGTCCGCCTTTTCCTTCAGCTCGTTGTAATAAGCCTCCGACATCGTGGCTTTGCCCCGTTTGACCTTCACCTCTTGTGCGGCCGATGTACCCACCAGGGTGCACACCGCCAGCAATAACACTATTTTCTTCATTTTATCTTCTCTCAAAAAATCCTTTTTCAAATTAATTCGTAGCTCCTGCCTGGAGACAGGAAATCATAAATTCTATTTGTATTCTTTCACCTGCACGCCGTCGAGCACCTCCTTGCCGCAGATGGCGAGGGCCAGCATCTCGTTCTCGCCCTTGTAGATCTTCACCGGAGCTATCCAGCCCACGCGTTTCTCGATCATGGCCATCCAGGGTTTGCTGTAGGCGATGCCGCCGGTGAGGATGATTGCATCCACCTTGCCGTTCACCACAGCGGCCAGGCGGCTGATTTCCATCGACACCTGATAGGTGAAGGCCTCCACCAGCAGCTGGCACTTCTCGTCGCCGGCGAGGGCTTTCTTCTCCACCTCGTAGGCGTCGTTGGTGCCCAGGTAAGCCACAAAGCCGCCCTCGGCGGTCACCATCTTCTTCAGCTTGGCTTCGTCGTATTTTCCGCTGCAGGCCACCTCGATCAGTTTCGAGGCGTTGATGGAGCCGCAACGGGTGGGCGAGAAGGCGCCGAGGCCGCAGAGCGCGCGGTTCACCTCGGTCACGCGGCCGTGCTCATGGATACCCACGCTCACGCCGCCGCCCATGTGGGCGATGATGAGGTTCAGGTCCTCGTAGTGCTTGCCCAGCTCGCGGGCGTAAAGCTTGGCGGTCATCTTCTGGTTGAGGCAGTGCCAGATGACGCCTTCGCGGCTCGGGTCGAGGTCGAACACGGGGTGGCCGCTGATCTTGGCGAAGTCGGGACGCTCATCCACGATGCCGGGATCCGCAATGTATGCGCATTCCAGGCCGATCTCTTGGGCGATGGCGTCGCTGATCAAGGCGCCGAGGTTGCAGGCGTGCTTGCCCTGGATGCCGGCGTGGCACTCTTCCTTCATCAACTCGTTCACACGGTAGCAGCCGCTCTCGCAGGGGCGGGTCAAGCCGCCGCGGCCCATGACCACGGCGATTTCGTCCGTGCCGACGCCATGGCGCTTCACCATGTCGAGGATGGCGGTCTTGCGGTACTCGAACTGGTCGGCTACCTCGTGGAACTTCTGAATCTCCTCGATGGGGTGGGAGAGGTTCTCGGTAAATACTTCGGTCTCGCCCTCATAGATGGCGGCCTTCGTCGATGTGGCACCCGGATTGATCACCAGCGTGTATTTCTTTGTACTCATATTGTGTATGTTATTTTATTATTATTATCCTTTTATTATTTATTTAAGTGTTTTTCAGAACTATGGCACATGGTGCATTTTCAAATGCAAAGATATGAAAAAAAAACTGAACCGTGAAGATTATTTTTCAACATTTTTTCAAAACAAGGATAATCAGCGCCTGCGGCTTGCCGAAGGATTGCCAAAGGGGATAAGCATGAACCGAGGTTACCTCAAGTATGACCTAGGGATGACCTAGGGATGACCTAGGGATGACTTAAGGATGACTTAAGGATGCTTTAAAATAAAAAAAAACACGATTTCGGAATAAGATTTGGTGGGTTGGAATAATCTTCGTATCTTTGCACCGTGAAACAAAAACAACATTAAAAGGAATAAAACGACAGAAGCACAGAATAAAAACAACAAATACATAATATAGAAGCGTTTTCGCTTTTCTTTGATAAACTCGGAACCTAGGAAATTTCGATAGTAACATCAAAAAAGAAGAGAGAGACGCTCGCGGATAATACCGTGGGCTTTCTTGTTGATGTTACAGGTTTTCCTAGGACCTCGAGTTTGACAGAAGCTCGCGGTTCTTTTTTTTTATTGTCTGAAAGAATGTCTGAAAAAAACAAATATGGTCAGTATTTTACAATCGGCTTGATTGCTGATTTTATGGTCTCACTAATATCACATCAGAAAGATTGTAGAGTTCTGGAACCCTCGTGCGGTAAAGGAGTGTTTCTTGATTACTTGGCAGAGCATGGATATACCGATTTGTCCGCTTATGAGATTGATGGCACATTGGATGTAAAACATACGTTCGTTAAGAATGTCAGTTTCCTGTCTGTTCCATTGGATGAAAAATTCGATGTCGTCATAGGTAATCCTCCCTATATCAGATGGAAAAATCTTGAGCCTGAGTTAAGGTCCGAGCTTGAACGGAACGAACTTTGGAACAAGTATTTTAATAGCTTGTGTGATTATTTGTTTATCTTCATCCTGAAAAGCATTGAGCACCTAAGTGATGGTGGTGAGCTCATTTTTATCTGTACCGAGTATTGGATGAACACGACCCATTCTGCTACATTGAGAAACTACATGTGCCAGAATGGCTATTTTACAGAGATATATCATTTCAAAGAGACACCCTTGTTTGAAAAGGTGACAGCTTCTTTTGTCATTTTCAAATACATAAAGTCCAAAACCACAAAGGATAGCATCAAGTTGTATCGGTACAACAAAGAAAAGGGCCTCCCATCCCGTGAAGAATTGTCGGAAAGAAGTTGTTTTGAGATTCTTGCAATTCCGCATTTTCAAGAAAATAGCAGATGGGTACTGGCAACCAAAAACACGCAAGAGAAACTGGCGAGATTTGAAGAAAACTGCATCAAGCCCAGCAGCAATCTCTTCGAGTCGGAATTATATAGAATTGGTGACTTCTGTGACATAGGAAACGGTATGGTTTCCGGGTTGGATGCGGCATTTCAGATAAAGGACACCGCCTTGTTGAACACCGATGAGAATTCGGCCTTGATTTCTGTTTTTAAGGCGAAGGACTTATGTCCATACAAAAATAAAACCATGACGAAATATATCTTCATACAGGAAGATATGACCAATGCGGTTTTTAAAGCCAAATATCCTCACTTTGAAGAGCACTTCAGGCCTTATTTGGAAAAGCTATCCAATAGGTATAACTATAATAGAGAAATACCGTACTGGAAGTTTGTGTTTCCTCGAAACCAGAAACTATTTGAGAGAAAGGAGGACAGAATCTTCATCCCTTGCAAGGAACGAATATCCCATAAACATTTCTTCAGGTTTTGTTTTGCTCCACAAGGAGTATATCCCACACAAGATGTAACCGCCATCTTTAAAAAGAGCAAAACGAAAGAATCCTTAGAGTATATATTGGCGTATCTGAACAACGAAAGAGTTTTTGAGTGGCTTTGCCTAAACGGTATTGTGAAAGGGGCGATTGTTGAGTTTTCAGAGTTCCCCATCGCCTCTATACCATTTAGACCAATAAATTGGAACTCTGAATCTGAGGTTGATTTACATGATAAAATAACAAATGAGGTGAAGCAATACCTCGCAACGTCATCAAATAGAAACATCGAAACCATCAATGCCCTCTTCAATGTCATGTTCAATGAATAAGGTGGATTTTTCTGCCCTAGTGTCTTTGATGAAGAACCAAATGGTAGAGAGGCCCAATAAAGCCTCTGCCGGAACTTTGTCGGGTCATGCTGCCGGTGAACCTTTCGAAAAAAGCGTTTATCACAAACTGAAAGAATTGTATCCTGACCACATTTTCAAGCAGTATGAATATCTTAATGACATATATTTACGTCACCCCAGACATATTACAGTAGAACAAAGGTATGCTTTGCTCGAATCCCCAACAGCACTATTTCTGTTGAGTCGAGGAGATAAAGCGACAAAAGAATGGTCGCCGACCAATATTTTTGAAGAGAAACAAAACGATACTGCCGATATCATCTATTATAACAATGGCTTTTATGACATTATTGATGTAAAAACCAGAAATAACGGCAAAACGGCTATGCCCCCTAATATCATTTCTGCATACAAGCTGGCAAGGATGTGTGCATTGATGATTGACAACGAAGAGTTCGATAATATAAATATTGACTATTTGGAAATTGACTGGAAAGAAGACGGGGCAAAGTTGTTGTGTACGGATGCCCATCATGGCGACTTGTTCCGGGCGAATCCCGAAATGCTGTATATAAACTGGGCTGCGGCAATGCAAATACAGTTTCACGTTTGTGATTTGGATCAATCTTGGAACAGGGATAGGGAAACTTGGGCAAGACATTATTTGAAGGTTTTTGTCACGAGTGCAGAACACAGATGCCAAAAGATGCGGGAAATGTATGTGGTTCCGTTTATGAAGTATCTTGAAGACTAACTATCCAAGGAGTAAACAAACCGTCATTACTCAGGCAGTCCCTCCGCATCAACTCCGTCTCACCTCCGTCTCAACTCCGTTTCAACTCCGTCTCACCTCCGTTGAAAGACGGAGGTGAGACGGAGAGGGGATGGTGGGGATATGGAGGTGATGCCTTGTAAGTTTTTTTTTGAACCTGTATAATAAATGTGCCCCGTTGTCGTTAAGTCAAAATATGAGATGTTGGATTCTTTTTCTGCTGGCATTCGTGTCGGCTCTCCTGCCCGCCGCTGCTCAGACCGGGGGGGGCGAAGCCGACGCCGAGTTGGCGACGCGCCGTTACAGCGAGGCTTACGACAGCTTGCTGAACAGCTATTATATGCGCCGTTATGCCCATCAGGGATTGCACAGCAAGACGGAGTTCTCTCT
>ODAI014292426.1_pt1 | contig 13068 bp, 9 predicted proteins | sample 1539321 | NCBI WGS metagenome assembly ODAI01 (sample SAMN02144231, study PRJEB22623) | gut metagenome | biome: sheep rumen | host: Ovis aries | place: New Zealand | reverse complement strand
CTGCATTTTGCCGTCGTTCTTGACGCCGATCTTGTCGGACATGGTGAGCGCCGCTTCCTGGTCATGGATGACATAGATAAAGGTGATCCCCAGCTTGTTGTGCATGTCCTTGAGTTCCAGCTGCATCTCCTTGCGCATCTTGAGGTCCAGAGCGCCCAAAGGCTCATCGAGAAGGAGGATCTCGGGCTCGTTGACCAAAGCGCGGGCGATGGCGATCCTCTGCTGCTGGCCGCCGGACAGCGTGCTGACGCTTCTCTCCTCAAAGCCCTCCAGGTCCACCAGATCCAGGACTCTTCTGACCTTGCGCTCGATCACGTCCTTGGGTGTCTTCTTCTGCTTGAGTCCGAAAGCGATATTGTTGTAAATATTCATATGCGGGAACAGTGCGTATCGCTGAAACACCGTGTTGACGGGCCTCTTGTACGGCGGAAGGTCCGTAATGGGCTTGCCGCTTAGCAGGATCTCTCCCGATGTGGGCAGGGCAAATCCGGCGATCATGCGCAGCGTCGTCGTCTTGCCGCAGCCGGAAGGCCCCAGAAGGGTGACGAACTCTCCCCTCTTCACTTCCAGATTGAAGTCATCCACCGCGGTGTAACCGTCTTCATAGACTTTAGTGATCCCGCGAAGTTCAATAATGTTCGTGTTGTTTTCCATTCCCCTGTTCTCCATAAAAACTGTGTCTGTTGCTGCCGCGGCGCGATGCCGGTTCTTTTGTCGCAGCTTCGTGTCATCATGCCGCCTTGCTAAAACTCCGGCGGTGTGCTGATCCACAGAAATTTCGCCGGCCTGCTGCCGGGATTTTCAATCCTGTGCTTCTGCGATGCCTGATAATAGAAACTTTCCCCGGATTTGACGTGATAGACCTTCTCACCGAGACAGATATTGAGCCGTCCGCTCATCAGGTAACCGAACTCCTCGCCGTTATGCGGTTTGTCCTCTTCCAGCGATGAATGCGGCTGCATCAGTACAAGCAGCGGTTCCATCTGGAACCTCTGTGCCGTGGGCACGATCCACTGCCTGCTGTTCCCCTGCTCATCCAGTTTTTCAAAATACTCCTTCTCCGTGAAAACGACCTGCTCCTCTTCATCCTTGAAGAACTCAGCCGGCGTCGTCCCGAGGCACTCGATCAGGTCCATCAGCGTCACGACAGAAGCCGAGACCTGGCCTCTCTCCAGCTGCGAGATAAATCCTTTCGTGAGCTCTGTGCGGTCTGCCAGCTCCTGCTGGGTCAGACCGTTCCGGTTTCGAAGATTCTTGATTCTTCGGCCTATATCCCTGTTTACACTGTCTGTATCCATCTGTACCGCCTTCCCTTTCCGACACGGAAATTCTTTATGTCATATCTGTGTTCCGCGCGTATCAATTCTTTCCTTTTGTCGGACACTTGATACAATCTTCTGTATTAAACTGAAAATTTACAATTACTAAACTTTTCGGTACGATTCACAATTATACAATTACTAAACTTCTTGTCAATTATTAAATGGATTTTTCTTAAGAAAATATAAACACATAACTCCATATAATATTCCGCTTAATTGTGCCGCGCAGGTCCGCATGATACGTTGCGCAGGTCCGCATGATTCACCGCGCAGTTTCGCATGCCGGCCGCCCCGGTGACTCTTGGCGTTGACAGAAGTTCCTCTGCTGTCCTAAAGTTAGTATTAAAGAAATGAATCTTCAGCAGAGCTTCGAAGGGGAAAGATATGGGATCATACGATCAGAAAAAATCCGAAATATCCAGGATCTACATCATCGCGGACACACACTTCGGTGACGATGATATACGCCTCTATGAGGAGCGGCCTTTTCCGGATACCGAGACGATGGACAATGAAATGATCAGAAGATGGAACGAAGTGGTCGGTGAACAGGACCGGGTCTACCATCTGGGAGATTTCTGCTCGCAGGGGGAAGCGCGCTGCCATGAGCTTCTCTCACAGCTCAATGGGCACAAATATCTTGTGATTGGCAACCATGACCACTACCTCACTCCACAGAAATGGCGCGAACTGGGTTTTGAGGAGTGTTATGATCTCCCCGTTATTCTGAAGCAGTTCTTCATTCTCTCCCACGAACCGCTGTACGTGTGCCGCAGTATGCCTTACGCCAATCTCTTCGGACACGTGCACAACATGCCCACATACAGATCCGTGAGCAGCCGCAGCGCCTGCGTAAGCGTCGAGCGGCTCGACTATACACCCGTATTACTCGAGACCCTTCGCGACCGGATGCGCGAGAAAGAAAAGAAAAATGGATGAACAGTGATGCTTTTCAGATGTTATCCGCAGAGCAAAAGGCGGGGCTGTCGCTTCAGAGGATTTACCTCTTTATGCAACAGCCCCGCCCATCAAATCAATTTCACTTCGTCTTCACACTCTTAACTGCACTCCACCCCGAATAATACATAGCGCCGGATGCGTTCTTCTTAAAGGTTCGCATCCTCACATAATATGTGGTCTTGGCTTTTGAAACTGTCACTTTTCTGGACGTATAAGCGGTCCCGTTTACGGTAACCATCTTGACGTTGGATTTAAATGACTTGTCTGTGCAGCACTGGATCTGATATCCCGTGGTCTGTGTCGCCTGCTTGTTCCACTTGACCGTAAACTGCTTGCTCCCCGGTGTCAGCGACACAATGCTTGTCCCCTTGGGATAGATCTTGAATGTCTTCTTGACCGTCCCCCAGTATGCGCCTTTTCCGGTGATCGTGATCGTTGCGGTCCCCACTTTCGTGTTGTTTGTGTACTTGACCGTATAATGCGTACCATTTTTCAGAGTAATGCTGCCGCTCTTAAGTGTTACCGCAGGTGTGATCGCCTTTCCCGTATAAGGATAGGCTGTTTTCGGCAGAGTGATCTGCAGCGCCGAGACCAGCTTGAGATAACCGTCACTGCACTTAATCTTGAGCCTCTTGATATAGTAATTACCGCCTCCAAAATATACTTGTTTCCACTGCGCTTTTGTCCCGTTAAATACAACGGAAGCCAAATTTTTGCAGTTTGCAAACGCACTTTCGTCAACAGCTTCCAAACTCTTAGGCAGTACGATTTTCTTGAGGCCAGGGCAGTCCTCAAATGCACAGCCTCCTATACTCTTTACTCCTTCCGGTATCGTTATGCTCTCAAGCGACGGGCAGTTGTAAAAAGCACCTCCCGGAATACTTGTCAATCCTCTGCCCAGTTTGACATTCTTAAGAAGGGGGCTCTCCGCAAAGATGTTAACCCCGGCTTCTTTTACCGAATCAGGCAGCACGATTGACTCGACTCCGTCCGACCACGCCAGTGCATAATCGCCTATGTATTCGACTCCATCGGGAACCACGATTTCTTTAAGCGAATCGCAGTGATTGAATGCGAATCTATCAATCTTCCTGAGTCCGGTTCCCCATTGAATCTCGTCTAATGCGTAACAATTTTGGAAAGCGCCCTCTCCAATGGAACTGAGACTGTCAGGCAGTACAATATACTCAAGATTTTCATATTGCGCAAATGCATGGTGACCGATCTCATTGACTCCATCTCCAACAAACAGCATAACAATTGAATCTCTATATTCATACCATGGTGCTTCGTCGACTCCTTGATTGTCTTCCTCCCGGCTCACCTCTGAATAATACCCCGGAATAGATCCTTCTCCCAAAACGCTCAACAGGCCGTCAGAATCCAGTTCCCAATACAGGCCATCCTCAATGGTGCCCGAGGCGATGATAGACCAGTCATACGCATCTTCAGCATGTTTAACTATCTTGTCCGTTGTTCCCCCGCTGATAACTGCATCAAATTCTTTTTCTGACCAACTGCCGTCATCATCGACATCCCGAAACACTGCCTTAATCTCCGAATCCTCATCTGCTCTGACCTGTATTTCTCCGTCTCCGGTTTCAGGAAGTGTGATCGTCAAGCCGCATTCTCCGGATGTTGTAATCGTTACCCGATGGTTGTATCCCGCAAGTTCAATCTCTGTTCCTGCCGGGACCTCTTCAAAGACTATTGCATCATCAGATGTCTTCGGGATCCAGTAATTCCATCCTATGCACCCTTCCGTTTCATCGGTATTTGTTGTATCAGTAATCTCCAATTCCGTTCCATTATATTGATCAACAATAACTCTATTCAAATATTGATAAAAGCTTGTTGTATAGTTGCTCTGGTTATTGACCATCAGCAGCCAGTCATTGTGATGATTGTTCCCGGAAGAATAAGCAGCATCTCCGTATACATCTGCAAGTGCAGCCGTAATTTTATCATTGTTCCCAGGAAGCATCGTCTTTATGTAATCATTATTCAACCCTCGTGACAGCTCGGTTACAGTTGCAGAGCCATTGTACAGGTCATAACTCCATCTAGTATAATGACCGGTATTAAAATCATCATACAAATATAAGAACTGCTCCTCATTTCTGTAATTACAGTCATATACCCGGATCTTAACTTCTCTATTTGTTTTCTCTGCTATATCCAGAGCAACCAGATTATGGCCACCAATCTTCTCCCCCAGTACATCCGATACCCAACCGATCATGAAATCGACAGGCTGTCCGCCTCCCATTGTATAGTCCTCGACCCTGCTCAAAAAATAATCGAGATCATTGTATTCAATCGTATAAACTTTTTCCCCCTGCATTGTATACGTATAATAAATGTAATCCTTCGCCAGTGCATCTTGGTCGAAACTGTTGATCTCCGAAAGGGACTCAACGTTAAACTGTGATAAAGGGGGATAGTCTTTACTCAGTACGGAGATTGCAAGGTTGGATAAGCCAAAGCACAGGCCAGTACCGCCGTTCGAATTCTTATTGTTTGCCATCTGATCCGCTTGTGCGGGCGTATAAAGCTCACGAAAATAGGAAGAATCAATTCGATGTACTGTATCATTTTCGATATTCCAAAAGTCTTTACCAATCAAATGGTTGCAGATTTTATACGTCAATGTGTCCGAATAAGCTCCATAACTCATTTTCCCGTCTACCATGGCATAAGCACGGACCCTGACATAAAGAGTCTTATCCCTCTCCAATTCCTCTTCTGTATAACTATTGGTCTGAACATCCGCTGACTCGAGAATTTCCGCATCGGATGAAAAGTCGGGATCATCAGAGTACTCTACTCTGTAGCCGCTTACACTGTCAGCTTTTTTCCAACATAGCTGCAGTGCTCTGTGTTTTACTCCGATGTTATGTACTGTATTATAGTTGCATGCAGTTAATACAGGCTTTAGATCACTAACTTTATCAGGAACGATATTAAACACTATAGCCTTTTGTCCTGTGAAGTTTCCTATCCCTTTAACAATAACAGTTCCCTTACCGTAATTGACATTCGTTCCATACTCCACTGTATAATCTGTGCCTTCGCTGAGATTTTTACCATTAAGGCTGACTTGCACCACATCAGGTTTGATCTGCTTCCCGGTATAAACAAAACAGTCATAGCCATTTTCTTTGTAAGCAAAGCCGCTGAGTGTCACGGCGGCATTATCAAGTGAGAACTTTTCACATTGCTGCATAAGGAAATCGATCGTACCATCGATCGTATTTATAACTTTATCGTGGTCACTGCTGTTAGTATATGTCAGGCTGTATTCCTCATCTGCTGAAGACGGACTCCCCCAGAATTCCAGTTCGCTGTTGTAATGATCTTGCGAAGTGCTCTCTCCGTCAACAGTATATACTTTGATCATCTTTTTTAATGACGCATCATATTTTTCTTCCCACGATAAGGATTTTGCAAGTCCGAAACTGCTGCCTTCATATCCATAATAATAGTTGTAGCAGAAACTGTCTGCCACACCGTGCAGGAAGAAGGTTCCAAATGGATTATTGACAAAATAGACCTTTTGCGCACCTCCGTTCAGTCCATAAAGATAGTTTCCGTCCTGCAAAAGGACCGCTTTTTGGCCGTCAAATCCCCAAATATTGTAAATGTAGACATGATTTTCATAATCGTCTGTTTCGGCGTTTGTACGGACATGGAACGCCAAAAAGAGTTCCTCTACTCCATCATCATTAAAATCGACCAATTTAAGAAATGACAGTCCTGTAAAGTGTTTCATTCCGGAGCTTGGTCCGTTGAGTTCTTCCGTTCCACCGTATTGAATGATGCACTCATTCACAATATTCAAATAGTCGGCATATATATATCCACTCTCATCTACACCGTCCATATTGATCTTGTATTGAGCAGGCTCCGTATACTCATCAATATAATCTGCCGCCGCTTCAGTCCCTTCTTCATCTGTGATGATCTCCTCAGTAACAGGCTCCTCTTCCTGTGACTGTGTTTTATCAGCCAAAGAAGATCCATTCACAGCACCTTCTTCGTCTTCCGCAGCACTTTCTTCCGCAGTTTCCCCTTCTTCCTCCTCATCAGCCTCTGTCACTGCTTCACCGTCTGTATCTGCAGCAGATTCTGATTCTTCTGTTTCACCCGAAGCGGACTCCTCCTCTGAGACCACAGCTTCGGCCCGGCCGTCTGCTTCCTCCGCTTCCTCAGATTCGTCCTTTGCTTCAGTACCGCCTGATTCTTCCTCAACAGTGATCTCTTCCGCGCTCTCCTCCGTTGTCTCCTGCGCGGCATAGACCGGCATGGGGATCATGTTTCCGATTGCCAATGCCAGACTCATCAAAATAGCGACAGCTCTTTTTTTCATCACAAATTACCTCCGGGTATTTACGTCCTGATAACAGTAATTTTAGCATTTTAACGATCGGTTGACACTAAAAAACAGCCCAATTGTTCTCGAAATACGACCGGCATTTCCACTGCAAAAAGGGACCCCGCCACGGGAAATCACTCCCGGTGCGGGGCCCCCGATCAAACGTCGGAAATCCGCTCACTGCGCAGCCGCCAGCAGCTGCTTCGTATATTCTTCTTTGGGATTGTCGTAGACTTCGTCCACCGGTCCCTGCTCAACAATTCTGCCCTTCTTCATGACAAGGACTCTGTCGCAGAGCTGGTAAACGACATTGAGGTCATGCGATATGAAGAGATAGCTCAGATCCAGCTCTTCCCTAAGGTCGCGAAGAAGCTGCAGGATCTGCGCCTGGATCGTCACATCCAGCGCTGAGACCGGCTCGTCAGCAATGATAAAGCGCGGTCTCCGGATGAGGGCAGCCGCGATACTCACTCTCTGCCGCTGCCCGCCGGACAGTTCCGAGGGCTTGGCGCGAAGGCATTCTTCCGGCAGTTCCACTCTGGCCAGCATATCGCGCACGCGGCGTTTTCTCTCCGCCTCATCATATTTGCCGAAAACGCGCAGAGGCTCTTCCAATGACCACTCGACCGTATACGCGGGGTTCAGCGAACTGTAAGGGTCCTGGAAGATGATCTGCGGGCGCTTGGTGTAGTGAATGATCCTGCCCTCTTCAGGCTGTGCCATGCCGAGGATCATTTTGGCCAGCGTCGATTTTCCGGTTCCGCTCTCTCCCACAAGCCCCATGATCTCGCCGTGGCGGATATTGAAATCCACGTCGTAGAGGACCTGCTGGTATTTGCCCCTGCCGAAAAGCCCGGGTGTGCGGTAGCCGCCGCTCACATGGCTGACTTCGAGGACGAGCGGATGGTCTTCTGATTCCTGGGCCGCTTCTTCAACGGACTCAAGCCCCAGCACAGGTGCGATCGATTCCACAATATCGTCAATGCGATCGATGTTATCACCCATTCTGCTCACCTCCCTTCGCCGTATCCGATTTGGTTCCGCCGGTTTCGGCAGCAGGTACCGCACCGTCTGTATCTGCTTCCGTTTCCGCGGCCCTCATTCTCTCCTCCGCATTCTTTCTGGCGATCACTTTCACTCTCGCCGGAATGCATTCGATCAGGTGCTTCGTATATGGGTGCTGCGGGCGGAAGAAAACGTCATCTGTCCTTCCCTCCTCCACAACAACACCTTTCTGCATGACAGCGACGCGCCTGCAGAGCTTGCGCACGACGTTGAGATTGTGGGATATGAAGAGCATGGACATGCCGTGCTTCTTGTTGAGCTTCTCGAGGAGCTTCAGGATCTGTGCCTGGATCGTCACGTCCAGGGCGGTCGTGGGCTCATCCAGAAGCAGAAGGCTCGGGCGGCTGATGATCGCCGCCGCGATCATGGATCTCTGCAGCATACCTCCGGAGAGCTCGTGGGGGTACTTGTCATAGACCGCCTCGGGATCCGGGAGCTCCACATCGGTCAATGCCTGAATCGCTCTCTTCTTGCGCTCTTCGGGGCTCATGTTCGTGTGGACGATCAGGACTTCCTCGACCTGTTTGCCCACCTTCATCAGAGGGTCCATGGCGCTCATGGGCTCCTGGAAGACAACACCGATCTTGCTGCCCTGGACTTTCCTTAAAAGGGCGCGATTGGCGTGGAGCATATCCTCGCCGTCTACAAGGATGTCCCCTCTGTATTCGCATTTCCTGCGGGGAAGAAGTCCCGCTATACTCATCGCCGTGACGGATTTTCCGGAGCCGGACTCACCGACCAGTCCGAGGATCTCCCCGTCCCGGATCGTAAAGCTCACGCCTGCCACGGCTTCTCTGTCTCTGTTATGGAATTTTACATGGAGATCTCTGACTTCCAGCATCAGTCCACCTCCTTATTTCTGCGCTGCAGCCCTTCACCGATCAGGCCTACGCCGAAAACCAAAAGCGCGATCACGCTTCCGACGCTGAGTGCGTACCAGGGCGCCGACTTGAACATGCCCTGCGCCTCGGCGAGCATGTACCCCATGGAAACGTCCGGAGGGGTCACGCCAATTCCCAGAAAGCTCATACTGGCTTCCGCGAGTACCGCGTTGTTAAAGCCGATGGTGAGCGCCGGCAGGAGCACATGGAATGTATTGGGCAGCATATGGACCAGAAGGATCCTGAGGCTGCTCGCTCCCATAAGGCGCGCGCTGGTGATATAGTTGATTTCCCGCTGCGACGCAAATGCCGTTCTGGTCACACGCGCATAACTGGGTATGAAGACAATTCCCAGCGCAATCACGACATTGTGTTTACCGGGGCCCAAAATACTGATGATGACCAGTGCGAGCAGAATACTCGGGAAAGCCGTCAATGCGTCGTTGATCCGCATCAGGATCTCATCTGCGATACCTCCGAAATATCCTGTCACCGCGCCGATAATGGTTCCGATCCCGCCGCCGATCAGGATGGTCATCACCGCGATCACCAGCGTTGTTCCGGATCCCTGCATGACCCGGCTGAAAATATCTCTTCCGAATTTGTCAGTCCCGAACAGGGGCGCGAGACTGGGACCCTGAAGTTTTGCCGAGCTCATTTTCGTAGGGTTATAGGGGGTATAGAACCTGCCGATGATGATCCACAAAATGATCACGCTCGTCAGCAGAATTCCCGCGATCAGGTAGCCGTTCACTTTAGTCTTTTTCATACGCGGCCTCCCAATCTGAGACGCGGATCGATCTTTTGACCGATCAGGTCCGCTACGGTTCCCGACAAAATGACCCAGAAGGCCAGGATGACGACCAGCGCCTCCACGACCGGGTAATCTCTGTTCGAGATCGACGCCACAAGAAAACGTCCCATGCCGGGAATGCCGAATACCTGCTCCACGACGATGCTGCCGCCGACGATCTCCGCCATTGTCTGACCCAGGAATGTGATGGTCGGGACCAGCGAGTTCTTCAGGACATGCTTTTTCAGGACTTCCGATCTGTCACTTCCCCTGGAGATGGCCGTGCGCACATAGTCCCGCTCCATCTCATTGATGATCGTGCTCTTGAGCATTCTCACCGTCATCGCGATCCTGGGGATCGCTATGCAGACTGCGGCAAAAAAGAGATAGCGGATTGCTCCCGCCAAATCCTTTTCCATCTTGGGGAAGTCACCGGGGGTGAACCATTTGAGTATGATACCGAACAGGTACGAAACCAGAATACTGAGAAAGAAAGCGGGGACGGCCATACACAGCTGGCCGATCGTTGTCCTCACCCAGTCAAAGCGGCTGCCGGATTTCTGTGCGGAGCGGAGCCCCATAGGCAGAGAAAAGACGACAATGATCACAAAGCTGATCATGACCATCAGCAGTGTCACCTTGAGTTTGGGTATGATCAGAGCAGCTACCGGCTGTCTGTAGCTGTAGGATATTCCGAGATTGCCGGAGAAGAATCCCGTCAGCCAGCGAAAATACTGAACGATGAAGGGCTGGTCCAGTCCCAGCTGCTGCCTCAAAAGTTCCAGTCTCTCCGGTGTTGCGTTGGTCCCGAGGATCGCCTGTGCCGGATCGCCCGAGATCATGTGGAAGGCGGCAAAAGCCAGAAAAGATACCATGATCATGGTGATGATAAGCGCCAGAATGCGGCGCAGTACGTATTTCAAATCTGCGGCCCCTTTCTATCGTGTTTGGATATGCTGTCCTGCCGGTTCCGTGTACAGCCCGCAGGCAGCAGTGCTGCCGTACAAATAAAGAAGGCGCAGCAATAAGAAAACCCTATTGCTGCGCCGATCCATCAGCTCTGTCTCACAAAGGCTGTCAGCGTCACTGCCATTTCAGCGTGGAAACGTCCAGAACATACAGAGGATAGAATGTAAGGCCTGTAAGTCCCTTACGCACGGCTACAAGATCCGCCATATCCTGGATATAAACGCTTGCCGCATGCTCGGTCAGGTTCTTCTCCATCTCTTTGTAGATCTTAACCTGCTCCGCATCATCATAGCACTTGATCGCCTGCTCGAAGAGAGCGTCATAGTCAGCATTGTTGTAATTGATGAAGTTGTTGCCTGCGTCGGATTTGAATCTCTCCAGAAGGCTTCTGGCTGTCAGCGGGTCTGCCGTAAGGCCGATCACAGTAGCCTCGAAGTTTCTTCCGGTATAGGTGTCCTCCAGCCAGGTGTTCCACTCGACCTTGTTGAGGGTCGCGTTGATGCCGATCTCCTTGAGCTGCTCCGCGATGACTTCTGCGGTATCGCAGTGAGGCTGGTAGTTGGCCGGAACCGTGATGACCATATCAAAGCCGTCGGGATAGCCTGCCTGAGCCAGAAGCTCCTTGGCCTTGGCTGTGTCGGGCTTGTAGTAATCCGTGAGGCTCTCGTCATAGTATTTGGTGAATGCAGGGAATACGTTGGATCCGATCGGGAATCCGTAGCCGTCGAAGGCCATGTCGAGGACGCCCTGTCTGTCCACTGCATAGCAGAGTGCCTGACGAACCTGCTCGTTGTCGAAAGGAGCCTTCGCATTGTTGAGGTAGAGCGCCTGAACGAGGTTCATCGTGCCCTGCTCAATATTGAAGTTGTCCTTGCTCAATTCTGCCGTCTGTGTGCTGGTCAGGTGAGAGACCAGATCCAGTGCGCCGCTCTCCAGACCCATGATCAGGCCTTCCACGTTCTCATTGATCTTGTAAGTAACTTTGTCGATATTGGCGGGAGTTCCCCAGTAATCGGCAAATTTCTCAAGCTCCACAGACTCCTGCGCTGTGCGGGAGACGAATTTATAAGGGCCGGTACCGATCGGTGCCGTGTCCTGTTTGTCATAATCAGAGGGAATGATCGCCAGCGTGAGCAGGGACATCAATTCTGTGTTGGGCTCGGAGAGCGTCATCACAAGCTTGTTGTCGCCGTCTTTCTCAAGGCTCGCAATGCAGGCCAGACCGGTCGAAGTCTGGGGGTTGACATTGGGATCCTCCTTGCAGCGCTGGATGGAATAGATGACATCGTCAAGATCCACAGCTTCACCGTTGTGGAACTTCACGCCGTCGCGAAGGGTAAACGTATAGACGAGACCGTCGTCTGATATCTGTACGTCCGATGCCACTGCGGGAATGGTATCGCCGTTGGAATCATATTTGACAAGTCCCTCGAAAACATTGAACATGACTTCTTTGGTGCCTGCTGCCACTGTGTAGTGGGGATCCAGGCTCTGGTCCAGATCCTGAGGGATACCGATGACGATCTCATTGTCCTTGGCCCTCTGGGTCTGCTCTGCAGGTGCCGCCTCTGCCTCTGCAGCTGCTTCCGTACCTGCCTCAGGTGCAGCGCCGCTGCCCTGTGATTCACCTTTACCACAGCCGGTGAGAAGTGCTCCCACCATGCTTACAGCAAGGATTCCTGCCAGTATTCTCTTTTTCATAAGCTCTCCTTTCATCACTGCTCCCCTTTTTGGGAGTCAATGTGGGGCATTACGCCCGAGTTGTCTGACTTGACCATTGTATTTCATAGCCGCTCATTTTACAAGAAGCGTATTGGTTTTCGAGCAATTTGGAATGTGATTTTTTTGTGTTTTATACGGGCACCGCAGAAAGATATGCGGCCTGTCATGCCGGCATGCTATAATGGATCAAACACCAATCAACAATCAATAACGGAGGCTGATATTACAGATCAAACAATACAGCAGACAGGCCCTTCGACCCCGACTGTTTCGGCTGCACCGGCAGCCAGCGTGATCAATAAAGACGTGATCAACGAAGAACTCTTGGATTTTCTCGAGCAGTGTCCCACGCCCTATCACACAGCGGACACGATCCGGAAGATCCTTCTCGATAACGGTTACAAGGAGCTGCGCGAATCATCCCATTGGAATCTCAAGAGAGGCGGGCACTATTTTGTCCTGCGGGGCGGCTCGTCGATCATCGCTTTCCGGGTTCCCTATTCCGTGCCGGCAGGATTTATGATCGCTGCAAGCCACAGCGACAGTCCCGCGCTCAAGATCAAGGTCAATCCCGAGATGAAGGGAAGCGGCTATATCCGGCTCAACGTGGAGAAATACGGCGGCCGGCTGCAGCTGTCCATGCACTCCTCTTACGAGACGGCGGGGACCAAAGATACCGCTTATCTGGTGCGGGCCGCCGAGACTTTCTTCTCCAGTACGCTGCGCAGCATGGGAAACGGAAACTATGAGCTCTATCAGGAGACCTCTCCCGTTTCAATGAGCGAAGTTCGCGAAATATAAAAAACAATGCCGGCCGGAAGATCTTCGTCATCTCCCGCCCGGCATTTTTTAATTGGAAGGAATGAAAATAATAACAAAAAAAGCTGCATCTGTGATGCAGCTCTTTCCGAAGCGATAGACGAGGCTCGAACTCGCGACCTCCACCTTGGCAAGGTGGCGTACTACCAACTGTACTACTAT
>ODAI012689544.1_pt1 | contig 13069 bp, 6 predicted proteins | sample 1539321 | NCBI WGS metagenome assembly ODAI01 (sample SAMN02144231, study PRJEB22623) | gut metagenome | biome: sheep rumen | host: Ovis aries | place: New Zealand | reverse complement strand
TTGTGGCCATTAATTATAATACTTTAGTGTTTCTAGTTCTGAACAACCACTATTATAATCATTAGTGTTAATTATAATACATTAGTGTATTCATTATAAAACCATAGTGTTTTTCTCCATCTGCTATATTTCCACACATTGCTTCCTTTAGCTGCCGAAAAATAATATCGTTAACTGTCATACTACACCTCTGTAACAGAAGATCATTGCTGCAACTATAAACAGTAATCCGAAAGCCTATCAATCTCACATTCCTTAACCGTTTATAATCTGAATAGATCCGTAATCCCTTACATCCTGTTCCAAACTGCACTCCATAATTGCCTTCAGTATATCACCATAACCGCTATCATATACCGGGGAAGGAAATAGCGTACTGACATTCAGTAGCGAAGAGCTTCCTATCCATTTCTGTCCCAGTTCAACCGGAATCTCCGCGATTCCTACAATTAAGTCACTGTAGTCCAAAGAACAAAATTGATTGTCCTTCTTTCCTTTCTTCTTCAGCATGATTCCATGCTGGGCATGCGGCCTCAAAAAGCGGGATTGCAATGCTTTGCGCAAATCAACAGCTATGGTATCATCGCCTTCATAAATACCGGCGTATTTCGTATTGCTTTTATTCCTTCCATAAGCTTGCGTTTCCTCAATCGCATCCGTCGCAATCAGGAAAATATATGCATATTGCCGTTCAATACCTATATCTTTCCACTCTGCGGTTTCCCTGGGCATATAGTACACGTACTCCGTTGAATTGGTTTTTACACATTTGTCTTTGTAGCTGCACGTCGTACAATCGAATTCCGTTTTTTTATCACACTCCTCACACTCTTGGATAAATTTTTTGCATGATTTCGGAGATTTCGCAATAGCTGTCGAACTCACTATTTCACATTCAACTCTGTTCAATCCGAACCATAATGCGATCCACATATTGTCAACCAAATCTATCATCGTCGTTTTTATCCCATAATGCTGCAGAAGCGGTTCCATTACGATTCCGGCATAGTCATTCATTGACTTCGAATGGTTACTAATCTGGTTCATAATTCTCTTTAACCCTTCGACCAGTTTATCGGGATTATTGACACGGTCCGGCATAGATATTGTCCGAAAGAGAGACGGCACCATTGCCCCGCCGAATAGACCGCTCTGCCCCCTCATAAAGACATTATACCCCTGGCGATTCAGATACTTTCCGTACCCGACATACCGCGCCAGAACATTTGGATCTGTTATTCGATACACATTAATCTCTTCTCCGCATTTCAGTCGGAGTTTATAGTTAGGAATATCTCCCGGTTTCCTCAAACAAAAATCACAAATTCTGTGTATTTTTCCTATTCGCGCAGCCCTTTCTTCAGACGATTTCTTCAAAGCTTCTCGATTCGACATTTCTAAATCCGACCTCTCCAAAATCACCTTTCCCAGCCTATCCCTCTTAATAGGATTTTTATCAATTGATGCCTTCACATACTCTGCAAATAGATTTTCCAATTCACGATTCATGTCTCTCTCCTTACACTCTAACCCCGCAACTGTCAAAATTGGCACTGCATTATTACCAAGCAAGCTTCATTTTACCTTCCTTATTGAGCGGTTGATGGCACACAGCTTATCTTTCATTGCGTATCTAAGTCCTTCCGGCCTTTCATATATCATTCAATCGTTTCTTCATCGATAAAATGCCATTGCGAACCCCATACCCCTGACTTTCTCCAGATAACTGCCTATCTCACTCTCACTGTATCCGCGCTCCAACAGACCATCCTTTATCATTCTATACTCATGCGGAAGAGAGATATCAAATATACCCATATTGTCAGTATTGATGGACACCTTTATTTCACCACCCATCTCCGCATTCACGCCATTGAAAGTATCTATCGGATGCTCACTATACGATTTCATTCCGCCTATTCTAAGATTGGATGTAGGATTACACTCTATGAAAATTTCCCGTTCCGCTATCTCCCGGCGCATTGCCGCTTGTAAATTCCGTATGCAATCATAAAACTCCTCTGTGAATCGTGACAGCTCCACGGGTATCTCCTCCTGTCCCTCTGTCTTTGTCTGTGCGTCATAATGATACTTGAAATACAGATGCACCGTATCCACATCCATTCTATACGCATCTAAATCTTCTTTCGTAGAGACAGCCGTTTTGCTCTCTTCATAATACGTCGGATTTTTTATTTCCTTAACAGGCGCAAACATCCCGCTTTTGTAAAATGAAGGATGATCTCCTCTCAATTTCCAACTATGATAATACTTCTCCAGCCATCCTTCTTCATGTTTTTCCCAATCCAAAACACCTTTATCAATATATAATTTTCTCAAAAGTCTTACAGCTTCTTCTTTAACCTCATTCTGAAGCTGTCCTTTTACCCGAATCCCGTATTCTTGCGTTCTAAAAAATAACCATATCAAGTCATCCAGAAGATCCTGCTGTGTCATATACATACACGACTGCTCCGCTGCCATCATATTGCTGACAGATTTCTCCGGATCCATGCCGAGTGCTAACGCATGCCCAAGCCGATCGCCTTTCTGCAATTCCAGATACCGGACAGCCTCATCTATGGCGCGCAAGCCATCAACAATGCTCTCAAATTCCTCACCCACATGGTAAGTAAAGCCGCATTTATCCCCATACGCTTTTCTTGCATAGCGAAAATCCGTACCAAACACATCCGGTCTGCAGCCTTGTTCAGATGAGCATACATCCAAACCAAAAATGCGTTGACTTCCGCCATATAATTCCCGCATTCCTGCCGGCTTCGCAGTCTTATCAAGATAATTTCCAAGACTTATAACAGCTTTTCTGGCCCGTGTCCGTACTTTATTATTACGCATGAGATGCTTTTCTCTGATCTGGTTATCGTTGTCTTTGCACCTCGCAATATGAGCAGTAAAAAAGTAATTTGGGGTTAACCTGCTTCTGTCAGCATTCTCGCCAAACTTATTTTCCCTCTGATATCGAAGCCTGCGCCCGTTCTCAGTGAGGAACAGGTTACCTACTATCCAGTTTTCATAAATATACGAAACCCCTGCTGCCACTGCTTTGTTAACCTGTGCATCTATAAAACTGATTCGTTCTTCATATTTCTCAGCCATAATACGAGTTTCCAAAGATTTCACCCTATTCTCATTGAGGTTGCCTACAATGGATAACCTATACTGCTCCTCATTGTAAATTTCCATCTTTGAGTATAGAATTTCTTTTTTCCGTCTCTGAATCTCCTGAAAATTATCGAATCCCATCCGCATATCATTATGAATATATCTCTTACGGATATCTGTTTTGAGAAGAATATATGAGTAAAACATATCTTTCTCATATTTTCCCCACGTTTCCATAAATATGTTGACAAAGCAATGATACAGAAAACTCCGTTCTCCTTCAGACAGCCGCCCCGGAGCAGAAGCATCAACATCATACAGCATACTGCTGATTGCATAATCCAGTGTATTCAAATCATGTTTCTCTATAGCACATGACTTCGAAAGCCACTCTGCCGTTTTATATTGATGCTCCAATGTTCCCGCTCTATTCCGTCTCTTACCAACTGTGCCATACTTTCTCGCACTCTCTATTAAAAACCAGTTTTCATTATTATAAGGATTTGCTTTATACTTTTCATATTCTCCCCTGACATCAATATCCGGAAAAATAATTTTACGAAATAGCAGCACTCTGATAATTGCAGCGGTTTTGATTTTTCTGTATCTCTCCTCAACAATGTCGGTCACAGTTGTTGTATTAAAATTTTCTTCCTTTCTATTATTATACGGATTTAAAGATTTGATCCATAAATCATATTTTTCCCGAACATGCTCTCCTGCACTGTCACCCGCACAAGAATTCACGTCACACACCTTATTGAGAGCTACGAATCCATTATCTCCTAAATCGCGGCACACCTCTACAGGATAATTCATCATGCATGCCCATGTCAGCGGAAAGATCTGAGTCGTCGCTTCCAGATGCGCATGATTTTCAGCCAATCCTCTTTCTATGATCGCATTCAGCTGCTCATCATCGGAAAAGATGACAGCCGGCCAGTCGAATCTTTGCAAATAACTCGGATCGCCCCCATTCCTACACACCCTGTCAGCTATGTATGCACATATAACAGTGTCCTGACCTACTTTTTGATAAACATCTGTCCACAATTTGCTTTTATTTTGATTGAAACGTATATCCGTTACCTTATAACTGCAAGCTGAAAATGAGCTATTCAAGACATTCTCCGCAAAATACTGCAGCATCCCGAAAACATCTAAACCGCTTTCACCATCTTTTCTTTTTCCGGTTTGAGTGCCTGACCCCCTTTTACTTTTGACCTTATCTCCCAACTGTTTTCTCAGGAATCTATACTCATCTTTTATGTTTTTCAAAGGCCGTCTTCGAAAAATCCGTCTGGCAGAATCAACGTAAAACTCCTCCCCCATACAAGACGCGGAAACAGTTCCATAGGGAGCCGCTTCTTCAGCCATTTCCCCATTGAAAACAGTTTCCATCATCCGTTGTAAATATCTGTCAGTGATCATGTAATCATCTGCATCTGTATTCATTACGCATGCCTCCACGTAAATTTACCAGACAAGTATCTGTCGTTTATCCTTTCAGGGAATTCATGAAATCCTCTATCTCCTTCTCACCATCATCTATTCTTCTTTTCAATTCTTTTGTATCATCTGCTCTCTCTAAACGAACGGACTCAGCTGTTACAATGCGTGTCTTTGTCAGTTTCTCCAACGTATCATAACACCACTTCAGCTCATTCTCCATACTGCTTAACTTCTTAAGTTCTTTTCTTTCCATCAGAACGGGTCGCAGTGCCCCATCTTTACCTTTACCCTCACTCATACCAATAGGTCTAACAGATCCTTTTATTCCCGATGTTACCAGACTGCTTAAAAATCTTCTTGCCTCCACCACCGATTGAACTTTTTCATATTGTCCGGCAAGTTCGCGGATTTTTTCATACCCATCTCTGATATTCCGTGCATATAACAGACAATACCATACGTAGTTTTTCCTGTTCGAGAGGAAAATAAAGGATAATGATCCTGATTTATCACCTTCGATGTACCCGCATAGCCGCTTAAATCCATCCGGTATATTCCGGAAATCATTCTCTACACTCCGGTTCGCAGCCGACTTAACCGTCTCCAACGAGCTTCGTTCGGACTTATGCCATAAGTCAAAGAGCTTATATAATGATATGATTCTATCGACAAAAGAAGCATTTTCTTCCGTATCCTGTCTCTGTTCATCAAATAATCTGCTTAATCGATCCCGAACGTCTACATTTGTTGCAACCAGACGCACGCCAAGCAGAAGGGCGCCTTCATTATTATCATTCTTCTTGCCGCTGCTCATTGGAGAAATTATACTCTGCAGCTTTTTTCTGTCGGGAATCAACCTTAACACATTCGTTATCACATTCCAGATATCAAATACTTCAATCTGCTTGCCTGTTCCTGACTCTTTCCGTCCGTCCCCGGCACCTGCGTTAGCCAGAAAAAGATCCGCCCACACTCCGCACATTTGTCTGACATCTGCACCATTTTCATGGTCTATCACAAAGTGATAATAGGAAGGTAGGACAGTTGCAGTACTATATGCAGACTGATACTCGGCTGAATAAAATGAAAAATCCCCGAGCTGCTGAAGAAGTTCTGATTCCCCATACCGCATCAGTTCCAGGAATCCCTGATTCATCTTTATACTATAATACATTGATACGGCATCATACAGGTTTTCACAGTGCACATCCGTTTTCTCCAGCTCCCTAATCTTTTCCACCAGAACCTTCATTGCATTTGCAGGCTTGATATTCTCATACGGTTCTTTTCTCTCCGCTATATCTTCCTTTGCTGAACCTGAGGCTTCATTCTCCCTTTTTATGCCAACCGGCTCTGCTTTTTCATCCTTGCTCCTCTTTTTTCGTGCTTTTGCCAGATACTTGTCTATAATCCGGCAGGCTTCCGCTGCATCTCCTTTTACCTTCATAATGTCCTGAAGAATATCAAAAATCTTCTTTTCTACCCGGCTGTATATCCATTCATGAAAGAAGTAATTGTAGAATCTATCCAGATTGGTTTCCAATATTCTCCTCTGCTTCTCGGCCTGTACCCACACAGGGTCATTAAGTTCTGTATTGAAATAGTCTCTCAACAGTTCCTGATGGTTCACCGGCTGCATTTCACCCATTTCCATCAGGAAATGCGTAAGTTGCCGCATCGTTTCCGGAAAAAGAGAGCGCATCCCCCTGTCCTTCTTCAGAAATACAAGTCCTGTCCTGTCATAGATCAGTCTCAGAAGCTGTTCCTGAATATCGCAGCACTCCTCATAATTCAGGTCTATTGTCATTCCGTCTATCGCATTTTTATATTGTATCCTTACATTTTGAGACTTGTGCCGCAGCACATCCCCAATATCCGGAAGATAGATGCGATGGCCTTCCGGAAACATCTTTTCCAGATATCTCCATGTCTTACGATAACAGGTATCTACGATCTCTATCCGCTTCTGAAGTTTTCTCAGATTCTTATATTGCGTCAGGTACTCCTGAAAAACAGAATTGCGAAGTTGGCTGAAATCGGCAGCCATCAGCACAATTACACCCGGTATCCTCAGATACTCTCTAATCTGTTCGCAGATATCAAAAATATTTCTTGCGGAAAGATCCGCGTCGTCTATTTCCAACACGAGATATCGCTTACCTTTTGTAATTTGCCCGTTTTTCTTCTCAAGATTGCCAACATTAGGTAATGCTTCTGTTCCATCAACGTATTCTAAATATTTTGCAACTAATCTCCTCAGGTTTTTTCTCAATTCGGTACTGCTTCCCAGCCTCGCCAGAGAATCCAGATCGTTTTGCTCAAGGTAATTCTTATCAGGTGATTCCAGAAAATTAACATTATCATAACACTTACTGAATTGTTCCAGTATTTCAATGCGTTTCATTCCCCTGTTGGACTCTGACGCAGAGTGCTCTTTTATTTCTTCCCTTCGCACAACAGCCTCAAACTTAAGAAACAGTCTGGACAAAAACACCCTTACGATAGATTCGCTCTGATTCATCATCGTTGGATCGATAAGCCCCAAAACTTCATACTTCTTACTGTTCAGACAGCTGGATTCCCCTTCCGGAATAAGCTCGGAATGTTTCCCATTCGCCAGATATGCAGCAAACGTACTCATTGCCGATGTTTTTCCCTGTCCTCGAGCGGCTGTGAATAGAATAATGTTATTCCCCATAGACCTGGCATTATCTACCTCTTCCCCACCTTCCATACTCTCATTATCGTAACAGTTCATCATTTCAGTCATTTCACATATGAGCCGGTTTGCGCGGATATACACTCTACTGAAAAAACTGTCCGGATATAAAGCATCTGACACTCTGGCCCTGTACGCATCATCACTTCTTAAGTAAACGGTTATTTCCGTTTCCGTTCCTATACTCTTTGCACCTTCATCTATGCCCATACAAACTCCTCCACCGTAAACCCACGCTTCTGCATTCGTCACCTTTACCCTGTCGGATTGCCCGAAGCTTTTTCTACCCATTCTATTACAAAACGGACCTCTCAGCCCTCCTGAAAGATCCGCTTCTTCATCATTATACCTGCAAGCAAGAGGAATACAGACTCTGTCGCTGCCAACTATTCTCCATAGCAAAACTTCTTATATTGATTCATATACTGCAGCTGCGCCTTAAAATATTCCCCAACATCCATAATGTTTCTTTCCTCATCCGGAAGCTCTAATTTTCCGTAGAAATTTCCATCCCACTCAGACATGTTCTGACCTAAGTCGTGTATATCTCTCACATACTTTCGAATCTTCTCTTTTTCTTTCTCTTCAATCCTGCAATCTGTGCTGTCAAAAAAACGCTCAAGTTCATTTGCAAATGCAGTCTGCCTGTAACCAGCAACCTGTTCCATCATATTCAACATTGGAACGTAGAGATACATCCTGATCGGCAACAAAAACATAGCCTGCTCACCGGCTTTCACCAGTTGCTGTAGCCCATGTACATTTGCATCATCTGATGCAAATGATGACAGACTTAATATACCTGCATCCATCATCTGAAGAAAGAGCGCCAATTGATAATTCCGGCTTGGAACATTTTTGTTACCAAAAAAAGACTTAAGTATTGTAAAGCAATCCTGATTTTTCCGTTTAAATATTCCTCTCAAATCAAGGACTATCTTTTTTTCCAGTTTTATTGCCTCCCGCTCGTCCTCACATCCAAGTTGATAGAATCGGTCTTCTATCTCTATGCGAATACTATCTTTCTCTTTCTTATCCGGTTCAGGCCCATTCCCAGTAATCTCTATAAACTCTCTGTTACCTGCCGTAACGAGATATACTATCTCCTCTAAATCCTTCTCTGTAAGCAGGTTATCCTGCAGAAACTGTGCCAGTGCCTTCTGGGAAAGATCCAACGATCCTTCATAATAATTTCTGGACAACTTCTTTACTTCCCTATTAAAGTCATCACGATCCTGCTTAACTTCGAATTTTCTGTTAAACTCTTTTAGCATGATATTAGACATTATAAGCGTAAGGAACTCATTCATTAACCGCAGACCGCTGACAGACTGCAATTTAGACACCCTTCTCTCGAATCTCCGCCGGATGTCCTCATTCAAGCGATAGCCTCCTGCGAGCATCTGACTCAAGAGGCCAGTCTCTGACGCATCTAGCCGTGGAATAATCACCAGAGGTATTGCACGATAACTATTATTCTGGTAATGATATTGAAAACGCACAATACCAATAGCGCTTATTTTTCCATGATTTCCATGAAAATACCGTATTAACAAATTCTGTCTGTTTCCCTGATATCTACTTGAAACATACGCCCAACTATCTTTTTGGGAAGCCGCCTTCCTGGCTTTCTCATCAATTACCTGCATCTGCGCATCGGTTATTTTCTCGGATATAACATATGTGGCATTTGCAACATCCGTATAAAGAACAAGGCTGGACAGCAGCCCCGATAATTGTCTGAGTTCGGATATATCAACATATTCATACGGTACGAGGCATAATAAAAAGCGTGGCGACAGAAGAAGCGGTCCATTATCACAGTAAAAAACGCGTATTGTCACCGCCTCGGCAAATGCATTCCGGAAGGCATCTTGCTCCCTGCACAACTCTTCCTCACTGTATGTTTCACTAATCTGATGCCGCTTTTCAAAGATTTCCAGGAAACGATTCTCCAGTACTCTCAAAAAATGATTTATATTTCTTCCATGTATAAGAACATCATCCACTATGTCTATTCTCGGAAATTGCTTCCCATTGTTTTCATAATAATCATATATTTCTTCGCACTGCAGCATCACCCCGGAATCCGTAAGGCATGTTTTTGACGTTTTTCCGGTCGGAAAGTGTTGCTCTTCCCCGCTTTCCGTCTCGTCACTAAAGGGTTCCCCAGTCATTTTTTCCATTAAAAGAAACAGAACGTAACTCCTTCGCGCCATAAAGACAGTGTATTCACTCTCCGAAGACAAAACTCTCCGTTTCCATTCTATAAGGTTTTGCAACGTCTCGCTCCCCAAGAGACGTTCCGCTTCATTATATAATGGACTTTCAGAATTGTGAGTTTTCCAATTTGATTTGTTCTGTAGTTCTATTGCGTGTGTTGCCATTTCTCCCCTTCGTATGTTACTATACTTCCTATTCTTGTCTCTATGTTTATACAACAATATTTTATCGGAAGTTGCGTCAGCAGCTTTCGATAAAAGGGCGTGTTTATGCGCCTAATTATGATTATCGGGTTCGCGAAGCGGTTCCGATAATAGATGATACTGTGGGGAATATGCAGAGACCTTATCCCTGCGTAATTGATTAGACTTTGTAAAGAAAATAAGACAACCGGATCAGCAAGCCCCGCTTTGACAAAGTACCCTTTACGCAGAAGCTACTCTCTGTTTTATCAACGGACTCATGCGTTCCGCTCGCCCTGCATTGCCATGCCGATACTTTAAACATTGTAGCACATCATCGCATCGTCTACAACACTAAACAGTCTGTCCTTTTCAGTCTTTTTTAGAACATCCCCGAAATATTCAGTTATTGCCTTCTCACAATCCTCATCTCACACATTCCCTCAATCATCTCACGCACGTCCGCAAGTGCCGTCTCCCTGTCCACATCATACTCCTGACGTAATTCATTGAGAAGACTCTCACGTTGCCCCCACCTGCTGCCTCTCTACCAGTTCTGCAAAGAATCCTTTCTTTTCCATAAGTTGCTCATAGGTTCCATCCTCAACGATCTTCCCCTGATCCAGCACCATAATCCTGTCGCAGTGGCGAATCGTTGAGAGTCTGTGCGCGATAACAATTCTGGTACAACGCATCTTATCAAGTGCCTCCGAGACCTGTTTCTGGGTAATATTGTCGAGTGCTGACGTCGCTTCATCGAGCAGAAGAAGCTTCGGTTTCGGTGCAATCGCTCTCGCTATCATTAACCTCTGGCGCTGTCCGCCGGATATACCGCCGCCACCGTCCTGCAGCACGGTGTGCATACCCATAGGCATCTCCCTGATGGAATCGGCTATACCGGCCAGCTCGGCTGCCTGCCAGGCGTCATCCAGAGTCAGAGTAGGTGCTGAAATCGTGATATTTTCGAAGATACTGCCGCCGAATAGCATACCATCCTGCATAACTGTTCCGATAAGTCTTCTGACTGACCGCATATCCAGATGTCTTGTATCTTTTCGGTCATAGAAGATAGCACCCTTCGTCGGTTTCTCAAATCCGAGGAGCAGTCTCATCAGCGTGGACTTTCCGCATCCCGTACGACCTACAATTGCCACATACTGTCTCGCCGGAATCGTGAGGTTCAAATCATCAATAATCATAGGACCGTCCGGCGTGTAACGGAAGGAAAGATGAGATAATTCGATGGCTCCGGTTATATTGGTCACCGTCTCCTTGTCAGCCTGCTGTTCCGGAACAGCCTCCATGAGGGGCATGATGATTTCCAGACTGGGTTTAATCGTCGCAACTGTCAGTGCTATGGACGCAAGTGCTGAAAATGCACTGGATATATATGCATACGCCGAATTAAAAGCATAGTAGTCCGCCACAGATACATGGTTGTTTACTGCCACGTAATACATGACAATTGTTCCGACAAGGGAAATCGCCGTGGTAATGACCGTATTCAACTTAATGAAAGCCGGCTTGTTATAGGTAAGCGCTGCTTCCTGCGCATAGACTTCCGACCATTTAGCAAATACGCGGTTCTCCGCCCCCGAAAGCCTGATCTTCTGGATACCGCTTATCAGAGATAGTGTAAGGCCTTTCTCTTCCGCGGCTAACTGCATTGCCTCCTTATTTATAGAGACCTGCATGACACTGGAAATCATACTGATCACAACTGTCGAAATTGTAACTATCAGCGACGGCACGACGAGACTTCTTGCGTATGTAAAAATCTGCGTCAGATAAACCAGCGAAAAAGCACTCGTTACGCCTGTCGACAATACTGTATTTACAAGCGTACTGCACAGGGAGTTCATGTATTTCAGATACTCGTTAAGCTCACCGGATGTATATTGCTTAAAAAAGTCAGCCGGAAGTGACAGGACCCGCATCATAGATGCAGCCTGCGTATTGACATTCAGTTTCGTGTTAATCCTTGCAAGTAACAGCTGCCGGATAATGGTGAGCATAATATTACCCACGGTTGCGAACAGCATGAAACTCATTACGGCAAATAGCAGCTGATACTCTCCGAATTCCACCACCTGCCCTATGAGAATGCGGTTCAATTTCGGCATCAGCATACCCGTAAGTGTAATTGCAAGAGAGGCTAAACCAAAGGACGCCAAATCCCATCCGTTAAGTGTTCCCGCCATATATTGAAGCAAATCTCTTAAGGTAAGCTTCCTCTCAGGGAGCGGTTTATAGAAACAGTATGCTTCATTGCCAAGCAGTTTCTCTACTTCGCCTGTGACGCGAACCCTTTTCCCGGTATGCGGATCGCTATAGACATATCCGCCAAGCGGCCCGGGCTTCACAGTAACGACAGCCCCGTCATCCTGTGTCGTCGTAATCATGACGCCCATGGCGTCTTTATGCCAGCCCTTTTCCAGAACAACTTCTCTGTACATAATTCCGGAAGAAGAGAGCAGAAAGTTCAACCTGTCTTCGAGCGTCTTTATTCTGGGCGGCACATCCTTTTCCTGGATATGGAAGTACTTCAGAAGCTGTGCAATGGCTCCGCTGACGTCGGCATTTTCATCGAAAATGCTGCCGATCTGCCCTCCTGTAATCGAACGGGCAATATTTTCAAAGGAATCAGAAAGAAGTTGCCGTTCTCTCTTTTTTCTATATTCTATCTGTTCATCGAACCAGCCCATAAGGCACCCCCTTATTCATTTGTAACCAGGCTTGTATAAGCCCCACCCAATGCATAAAGTTCCTCATGTGTTCCACGCTCAATGACAACGCCTTTATCCAGAACCAGGATCTCATCACAGTCACGTATTGTAGACAGCCTGTGTGCAATGATGATGCAGGTAATTCCTCTGTCACTGATCGACTTGACGACCTCATACTCCGTCTTGGCATCCAAAGCAGACGTGGCCTCATCAAGGATACAGATTGTCGGATCCTGCGTAAGACCATGCGCAATCTCAAGTCTCTGCCTCTGCCCACCGGAAAAGTCTCTTCCTCCCTCCAGCATCTTATGGCGGTAACCATTGTCGCGCTGCACGATATCATCATGGATACCGGCGTCACGGGCTGCAAGGATCATCTCAAAGTCTTCAATGGAATCATCCCACATCTTGATGTTGGCGGAAACCGTATCGGCAAAAAGCGTGATGTCCTGATTGATGACGGCTACCGAACCGGTCAATACATTTCGGTCAATCTCCGAAATCGGCATACCATCGTACAGAATTTCTCCGCTCCATGCCTGGCATAAGCCGCTGAGAAGCTTCGCCATTGTGGGCTTTCCGCAACCGGATCTTCCGACAAATGCTTCCTTCTGACCCGGTTTTACCGTCATATTGAAATCTCG
>ODAI011848355.1_pt1 | contig 13069 bp, 12 predicted proteins | sample 1539321 | NCBI WGS metagenome assembly ODAI01 (sample SAMN02144231, study PRJEB22623) | gut metagenome | biome: sheep rumen | host: Ovis aries | place: New Zealand | reverse complement strand
GTAGGCAGGCGTTATTTTTGCCTTACCCGTGGGTTCTTCATGCCCTTGTGTCTGCATGATCTGACCGCACTTGTACCGCAGACGCACCCCCGCAAAGGTGTGTATACAGTTGTCGATACAGCTATGGCAGGGCTGATAGCAGCCAGTCATTCCCGAATTTGCGGCATTGACGACAGCGCCGCATCGGAGCGTGGTGATGTCGCCTTTCCATAGGTAAATGCCGTCCTCTATGGGCGTTATGTCTGCAATATCAGTGATCCCCTTGCTCTCGGTCAGCGTCGTGAGATATTCGTCCTCGGCTTGCAGAAAGTCATCACTTGCCTTTATCGCAGGGCGGATATTCACAAGGCTTCTGTAAAGGCGGAATTTATCCGCATCATTGTCGGGGATCTCTATTCCGGCAGCGTCGTTTCTCTCGGAAAGCAGATAGCTTATAAGGAAATCAATTTTGTTCATACCAGCACCTCACTTTGGAATTGACTTTTTTTGAACGAAGACGTATAATTATGAAGTAATAGCAATTGGGCGGCTTGCTCGTGTAAATAGGATTTTATAGGAGATTTAGAATGATTGGTGATATTGTTACAGTTACAGTTGACAGACCGCTTGGAAGTTACCATCCGAAATACAAAGATATGTATTATCCGATAAACTATGGATATATTGAGGGTATAATTGCCCCTGACGGCGAGGAACAGGATGCGTACATTTTAGGCGTTGATAAGCCGGTAGAAAGGTTTACAGGTAAGATAATTGCGATCGTTCACCGATATGACGATGCGGAAGAAAAGTGGGTCGTTTGTCCCGAAGATGTTTCATATACAAAAGAAGAAATCATGGAATTGATCCGTTTTCAGGAACAGTATTTTCAATCGGAAATTATTATGTGAATCCCGATCTGCAACAGCCGCCAAACCGATTTGTGAAAAGAGTGTGCCGATGTTTTTCAGCACACTCTCTTTTTATTCTTGTTCGATGATTTTTCGTGTGTCCGCAACTACTTCCGCAAGCGTGGTGCTTTTCAGCTCATTTTCAAGAGCCGCCTGCGCCGCTTCAAGCCTGCCGTCCATAGCCTTGTGGATATTGCGACCCACGGGACATTCCGCATTTGGATTTTCATGGAAGTGGAACAGCCCCTCATCATCTACGCAGTCAACCGCCTTGTAAATATCGTACAGCGTTATTTCGTCAAGTGCTTTTGCAAGGTGTGCGCCGCCACTGCCCTGACGAGTTTCCACTATCCCCGCCTTGCGAAGCTGTCCGAGAACATTGCGGACTATTACCGCATTGACACCCGTACTGCCTGAAAGGACATCGCTGGTCACTCTCATCTGTCCGTCAAATATGTCGATACAGGCGAGAATATGCACTGCTGCCGTGAATTTACTTGTGATCTGCATAGACTATCATCTCTCTTATTCCTTTACAACGCCAATACGCTGCTTGATATGATCGCCGTTTACAACTTCGTCGATCATTGCGATCGCATAGTCTGCATAGCTGATGACACTCTCGCCGCTGCTGCTGAGAATAAGCTCCTCGCCGCCGAGAAGGTACTTGCCTGTACGCTCTCCGTCTGCCTGAAAGTCACCTGCAGGGCTGATGTATGTCCACTTCACATCATCATACTTGCGGAGCTCGTCAAGAGCCACCTGATGTGCCTTTACAACAGGGATAGCTGCTTCAGGAAATGGTGTTACATCAAAAACGGTCTTGGTATGCTCCTTATCAACGAACAAGCTGCCTGCACCGCCAACAACTAAAAGTCTTGTATCTGTTCCTCTGAGAAGCTCGGCAAGATACTTGACTGCATCAGGAACAACGTGAACGGTATCGGGGGTCCACGCACCGGCAGCGTCTACAACAGCGTCAAAGTCTGCAAGGTCTGCTGAGTTGAGGTTAAACAGGTCTTTCACGATAACGTTCTGAGCAGCGGACTTGTTCTCTCCACGAACGAATGCCGTTACATCAAGTCCTCTGTCTACTGCCTCTTTCACGATAAACTGACCTGCCTTGCCGTTTGCACAAACTACTGCGATTTTCATAATAAGTACCTCCTGATTATAACATGATAATATTGATTTGTAAAGTTGTAATCATATTTATTTCAACTTTCTGATATCAGTATACCACGTCTCTGTAAAGCTGTCAATGATATTATTACAACTTTAGCGAAGTGCATAAAAAATAATAAGCTTTATGCGCATAATATCCAAAAGAGAATGGTATAAGAAAACAGGGACCTGCCGTAAAGCTTATAGTCCCTGTCATTTTTAGACCCATTTCTGCAACTTACCTGCATAAAAACGCAACTTACCGGAAATCTATTGACTTTTTTCATTATCCGGCTGTATAATGAAATTATAAACGAAGCTATGCTTCCAACGGAATTTTTTTACAGAATGGAGGAATCAATATGAAAAACAAACTGATAGCCTGCCTCACCTCAGGCATGATGCTTGCATCTGCCATTGCAGTTTCCCCTGTACAGGCTGCGGATAAGGCTGTATCTGACCCGGTTATAGGTACTCTGCCTGACTGGGTGCCGCAGAATTTTGCCGAAGCAATGAATTTCTATAATACCCACGGAAAATCTTACGTCGCTGACAATGTCATATGCCTTGTAAGACCAATGGTAAGACCTGACAGAGATGTCTACCAGTTTTCTATTTCCGGCAGTATGACTTTTATCAATACTCCTGCCAGCAGTATTCCGCACACTTATGAGCTGGATATCCCGGAAAAGCCTGACCCTGATGACTTTGAGGCTGTAAAGGAATACGAGGATTACTGCGATAGCTTAGGGCTCTATTCACACGACTACAGCTTCTTTGAAAACTATGCTCTCCGTAAAACTCAGTATGCTTTTGAAGTGGAGCTTTTCCGTGTACTTGAAGGATATGACCTGACTGTTACATGGTATGAACAGCTTGACTCATGGCATGAACACCTTGACTCTTCATATGTTACAAAAGAAGTATTCAGCTTCGAGAATAATAACGGAACTACCGCCGAGACAGATACCTACAGCTGGCTCCCTGACTGTGCACCGGAATTCAATGATTTTATGACTCAGTACGGCAAGGCCTCTGTCCATGATAACTTTATCGCTTATTGTCTGGATATTGACACGAGCACAGGTGATTCCCTGTCAATGGAACAGAGCGGTGAGGGCAAAATAGAAAAAGCAAGTGAATCATCATGTACACCATTCATCCTGGAAGATAATGACGGCGGCGCTTCTGCTTCTGTCATACTATATAAACCGACTGCTGATGGTAATGTGAATGTTAAATGGTCTATTGGAAGAGAGTTTTCTTCTGCCCCGCCATCAGACCTGATTTACGGTGATTACGAGATCAAGGACAACTGTTCTGTCATCAATGACCTTAACCCCAACAGAAATGGTTCTACAATATTTATTCTCGCAGACAAGTATACCGGAAAAACTATCAGTATCCCGGATGACGCTGATAATCGCTTTATCTTAAAAGAAACGGCACAATCTCCTTATACCAGTGAAATTTATGATATTTTATCCAATCCATTCACTGTAAATTCAATAGATGCTTATGACCCCAACTGCAATTATTCGGTAAACTTAGATTCTGCTGCCGGACGATATACCGATCCGGAGTTTAAGGTCGTTGCTGAATATTCAGATCATGTTGAAGTGATCTGTTATCTGGAGTGGGTGCCCTCCGGCGATGTCAACGGAGACAAGGAGCTCAATGTTGCAGATATGGTCTCCTTACAGAGCTGGCTTCTCTCTAAGCCTGATTCTCAGCTCTTGAACTGGGCAGCTGCTGATTTCTGCCGTGACGGTAAGATAGATGCTTTTGATCTTTGCCTTTTGAAGCAGGAGCTTATCAAAAAAACAGTCAGCTATATCAAGCCGGATAAAGATGCTTTATACGGATCAATGTTTTCGTCGCTGGAAGATTATTTACCAATGTATCTTGGACCAGATGAAAGCTATCCATTGATCGCTTCTATCCCCAGAGGTGAATTACTTCGTGAACAAGGCTATAACAGCGGCAATGACAATTGGTTATTAACAGACTATGACGGTCATTACGGCTGGATCAGAATGTTTGATGAAAAAAACAACGAACTGATCGTCTTTTATGAACCACAAGCCGACAAGCCGGTAATTTATCTCTACCCCGAAGAGGAGACAGATGTTCATGTTGAACTGGAGCTGACCGAATCTGACCTGGCAACAACATATCCTAAGTACAACAACGGCTGGGATGTGACTGCTTATCCGGACGGCACTCTCCTTAACAAGGCAGACGGTTCTCACCACAGATATCTTTTCTGGGATGCTGTGAACTGCCGTACACATTTCGATTTCTCAAAGGGATTCTGTGTTGCCGGCAGTGATACTGAGAGTTTCCTCAAAGAAAAGCTTTCAGATATGGGACTGACCGAAAGTGAAATGAATGAATTCATCGTGTACTGGCTGCCGAGAATGGAACGCAACAAGTACAACCTTATCTCATTCCAGGATGAGGCTTATACTAATTCTGCAAAGCTCCATATCACTCCGACTCCTGACAGCATATGCCGTGTGTTCATGACATATGTTCCTTTGGAAAATGAAGTAGATATCGAACCCCAGCAGCTCTCCTCCTTCGACAGAAACGGTTTCACAGTAGTTGAATGGGGCGGATGCGAGATAGTCAGATAATGTAGTCTGACACCTGTTTTTCCAAGGCATTATAAAAGAAAAAGCCGCAGTTCTCTTTTCAGAGCAGCTGCGGCTTTTATGTATTTTATTCCAGATCTTCTCTTATGAAATGAGTAGGCTGCCAGGGTTCCTTTTCGGGTATACCGTACTTCTCCCTGCCAAGGGCGATGGACTTCATCAGAAAGCTCATATTTCTTGCAAGACCTCTCATGGTCTGGAGGCCTTCCGCATCAAGAGCTGCCTGACCGGGCTCCCTGCCGTGAACACAGTTCCAGTACTGACTGGACGCTACCGGCATACCGGATATTGTGAAATACTTGTTCAGCTCATCAAAGGTCGCAGTGCATCCGCCTCTTCTGGCTACGACTACACTTGCTCCGACTTTCATTGTCTTATTGAAATGAGTGCTGAAGAAAAGTCTGTCCAGACAGGCAATAAGTGTAGCATTGGCTGAAGCATAATAAACAGGAGATGCGACAACAAGACCATCTGCTTCCTCGAATTTGGGAGCAAGCTCATTTACTGCATCATCGAATACGCACCTGCCAAGCTCAGAGCATTTTCCGCAGGCGATACAGCCACGGATATTCTTGTTTCCGACACGACAGACCTCTGCTTCGATACCCTCTTCGCCGAATATCTTTACCATTTCATCTATGGCAATAGTAGTATTGCCGTTTGGTCTCGGACTTCCGTTTATGATAAGTACCTTCATGGGGTCACCTCACTTACGGAAGCTTATTATTCATGAGTGTTCCAGAAATTCTTCTCCATCCAGGGCTCCATACCACCGTAGGATACCTCTATATCCTTTCCGGCCTCACCGAAGAACTTGAGGATAAGTGTAGCATCAGAACCGTCGATAACACCGTTCTTGTCTACATCTCCGGCAGCAAACTGAGCATCTGTGAACTGTGCAGGCTTACCGGCAAGAACCTGTCCGAATTCTCTGAGAACTATAGTAGCATCAGAGCCGTCAACTGTACCGTCATTGTTAACATCACCAAGAGCGTACTTTTCTGCGTTAGGATCTTCCTCTACCTTGATAATGCCAGCCTTTGACTCTGTCTTATATACCCATGCAGTGTTGTCAATATAGACCTCACACTTGTCGCCGAAGCCTATCTTGTACTCACCTGCAGGACAATTTGAAGGCACCTTGTAAGTAAGGTTGAAAACAGCCTTGCTCTCATCTGCGATTATACCTTCGCCTGTTGCATCGTCACGGCTCTGGAAGTTACATCCAGGAAGAAGGATATTCTTGCTTACAGTATTCTTCTCGAATGCAGGTGTAGTCTCTCCGATATCGATCATTTCAATGGGAGAATCCTGAGCGAAAACAACGTCCATAGCGATAACAGGATTCTCTCCTGACTTGATCTTTACCGGCACCTTTACAGTATCACCGGGCTTAGCATTATAGGTTCCGCCGAAATCGAATGTGATAACTGCGTCAGCAGGGTGGTCTGCATTTACATTGGCAGAAACCGGGATAGAAGCCGGTATCTCAACTGCATAAGCGTTTGCAGCATAGGCAGTCGGGAGCATACCTCCTGCGAGGCAAAGAGCTAAAAGTTTTGCTGATATTTTTTTCATGTTGATTCCTCCTGATCTTTTTTTCAGTAAAACAGCCTCTTCAGATGACATTATTTTACTGAAGCTTTCCTACATTATATCACTTTTTGTTCAAAATGGCAATACCCTTGAAGAAAAAACAGCATAGAAGATTTCGGGCGGCCAATATCCGGCCTTTCTTCGTATGCAGAATTTCTGCTTCATCGACAAACTTAGAGCACCCACAAAATTAAATATCATGAGACTGACGATTCTTTTTTTCCGGACGACCAATGGTCGTCCCTACACTTGGTAACATAAAAGTTTTTGTACGGCTATCCACTGTCCGTCTGTCATATGGAGCATTTCTGCATCATCGAAAAAAAGGCACCCATATATTATGAGTGCCCTTTTTGCGGTTTAAAATAACCCCTCTGTTATTACAGATAACTCAGAGTACGGGAAGTCCTGCCGCATCAACTACAGGATCTGATGTTGTTATAACATCTTCATTCTGGAACTCTGTTATTTCAAGCTCGACCGGGATATATTTTTCTTTCATTATCTTTACCTCTATTCATTGTATTTTTTTCATCATATCAGTCCGGGAACTGTACTCCGCCATATGCAGCACCTGAGCTGAGATCCACATTCTCGTCAATGATAACATGACCGTAGATGTCAGTCAGCCTGAATGTATAGGGAGCATCTCCGAAACCGGACGTATCCTTGAAGTAGTTATACTCCTCACGCTGAACATTTACGAATTCGCCGTTCTTCATAACTTCAAATGAATATATCGGATACTTATGGTCAAGTACCTGTACCTCGGAAAAATACTTATTGTATTCATTATTCTTGAACCTGTAGCTTACGTTCTTTTCAGCAGCATTGTCAAACGGGATAATCTTCCAGGTCACCTGTACTCTTCCGTCGACCTTATCGGCTATCTTTTCAAATGCAGCAGGATCAAGGTCTAAATCGCCCTTCTTGCCCTCGGGGAGCCTGTCAACGATATATACGTCAACGCTGCCCTTAGGTCCGGTAACCTCAACATAGGCTCCTGCAAGCATTGCTGTGTTGTAGTCTTCGGTATTCATTGCTGCATAATAATGCTCTCCCCTGACATCATTTAACATGGCATTGCCAAGATTATCGTCTGTGAGATCATAATATGTTGCCTCACCGCTGTGTACTGTTCCCTTTGCTTCAAGAAGCCACTGAGGATCATCTGCTTCCGGCTGACTGCCCTGTGAATCAGCTGCCTTGCCGTATGCATACAGTGCCTTGCAGACAGCTGCAAGCTTTTCATTACCTGCTGCAAGAGCGGCAGCTATATACTGTGCAGGGCTGAACTCGGCTGTGACTGTACCATTGGTAAGAGTATAGTTCTTTTCAAGTCCCTTTGCAGGAACATCAAGAGATACAGCAAAGAATCCGTCACCTGCGGGAACAGGGCTCACTGCCTGACCATTGAACTTGAATCCGCACAGGAAATCCTCAGCCTCGTCTGCATTGGCATCCTCGTTTACCTTAAAGAAAAGTGAGAGCTTTGTCTCGGCACGCAGAGACAGATTCATTCCGTAATAGCTTACTGCTTCGCCGGAAAGCTGACTGTTGAACTGCTCTTTGTCAAAAGCAGAAGCATCAACAGTTACGCTGCTGTAATCTGCTCCCTCGATATCCTCGTCAACAGGAGAATCTGCGTCCACATCAAAAAATGCCTGAGCTGCTCCGCCATATCTGAGCATTGACTTTGCCAGAGCATGATATGATGAATACTCACTGTCAGCAAGGAGACTGTGAAGATAATCGCTGACTGATATATCCTTTTCAAGCTCAAGATTGCTTCCGTTAAAAACTCTTATGCTATGCTTCTTGTTCATATTCATAGCAAACTCATCTGCGCTTATTTCCCAGCCGTTTTTGCCCCATTCCGGAGTTACTTTTTCTCCATCGATCAGGACATCATGATCTGCGATATCACCTTCTACTTCTATATAAAATGTGATACCTATCTTTGTACCGCCGGCGGAGAGACCCATGCTCAGCTTCGGAACGAAGCTTTCATAGTCTGTCTGTCCGGCTGCAGAGACCGGAGCTGTCAAAACTGCCGGCAGCACCTCTGCGCCAACTGCTGTAACCGCAAGCACTGCAGAAGCTGCGGCAGCAGCAAATCTTCCTGTGATGTTTTTCATCTTATGCATAAAGTACCATCCTCTCCGTGATATTCAGCGCATATGTATTGCCTTTGATCTGGACAAATTTGCACTTTCCATAATTGTAACACAAATTTATGAATAAATCAAGTATATTTTATGCAAATATACTGTATAATCACTGTATTATTATCCGGATAGTTTATTATTTTGCCGTTTCTGCCAGCTTCAATCACAAAAAAAGATCCCGCCTGATTCTCAATCATGACGGGATCCTTCTGCATATTCAAGTATTCCAAGCTCCTCCGCAAGACGCAGCAGCTTCCGGTTTCCGCTGTTCATCGTTCCGAAAGCTTCAGGACAGCAGATCACTTTTCTGCACTTCCGCATCACTGCCTCAGCCTTGCTGAGTGCAGCCATACCTATGGGCTCGAAGGCCTTCTCTGTTATCAGCTCTGCTGCAAGAGCTTTCGCCGCAGGATGATCGAGATCATTTTCGTGTATCACTCCTGCCGCAAAGGGAACTCCCCGTCGCTGAAGCGCTCTGTAGACAGGTATCCCTGTACCTCCTCCGCCGATAACGAACACCTCCGGCTCTCCCTCTGTGCGCTGAGGCTCAGCCGCTCCGTACAGAGGCTCGTAGCTTCCGCTGTCGATACCGTATAGCTCCGCTATCCTGCTGCCGGTAAATATCTCCTCCGGCGTACCCTGGTACTTTGCCTCCCCATCTTTTATGCAGAGCAGGCTGTCCGAAAATTTCTGGGCAAGGTCAAGCTCGTGAAGCGACTGTATCACAGCTATATTTCTCTCAGCCGCCAGCCTCCTGATAAGGGTCAGCAGCCGGAGCTTGTTGCTGATATCAAGAAATGAGGTGGGCTCATCAAGCACAAGCACCTCTGGCTCCTGAGCAAGAGCTCTTGCCAGCATTACGCACTGTCTCTGACCGTCGCTTATGCAGCTCAGGTCCGTGTCTGCAAGATGAGTCACCGACACCAGCTCCATAGCCTCATCCACCTTTGCACGGTCATCAGCTGAGAGTATACCAAGCCGGCCTGTATAGGGATATCTGCCTGTGGATACAACATCACGGCAGGTCATCCGCTCACTGTTTATCCTGTCAGTCAGCATTACTGAAAGCCGCCTTGCCAGCTCCTGAGGCTTCATTTCATCAAGGGAGCTTCCGCCCACATATACCGTTCCGGAAACAGGTTCAAGCTGAGCTGCAATGGTGCGGAGCACAGTGGATTTACCTGCTCCGTTAGGACCTATGAGAGTGAGCACCTCTCCTGGAATAACTGATATATCCAGTCCGCTGACAACTGCCCGATGTCCGTAGCCTGCGGAAAGAGCTTCCGCTGAAACTGCTTTTTTCTCACTCATGTTATCAGCTTCCCCCTTTCCGTCTTTTCAGCATTATCACTATGACTACCGGTGCACAGAAAAGTGCCGTAACTGTACTGATGCTGAGCTCAACAGGTGCAAAGACTGTCCTTGCGATAAGGTCGCACATCATGCACACTGAGGCTCCTCCAAGGAACGATGCCGGGATTATTACTATAGGCTTTGCCGTTCCGAAGAGACTTTTCATAAGGTGGGGCACAGCTACTCCCACAAAGGAAACTGGGCCTGCAAAGGCTGTTACACAGGCTGAAAGCACGCTGGAAAGCAGTATCATAGCCACACGGAATAGTCTGACATTTACACCCAGATTCTCAGCATAGCTCTCACCAAGCTGATATGCCCCGAGGGGTTTTGACAGCATAAAGGTAAGGATAACTGCCGGGACAACTATCAGCAGGATCACCCGGACATCTCCCCGGTCTGCACCGGAAAAGCTTCCCATTGACCAGTTATGAAGATTTACTATATTTGCGTCATCTGCAAAGGTAACGGCAAGCTCCGTGACTGAGGAGCAGATGTAGCCTATCATGACTCCGCCGATTATCAGCTGTGCCATGTTCTTTACCCTTCCGGACAGCAGCAGTATGGCTCCTGTTGAGAGAAGTGAGCCTGCAAAGGATGCCGCCACAAGAGTCCATGAGCTGACAGATATCCCGTTTTTCAGTGCAAGTATCATTGCAAGTGCGACCGTAAGCTTTGCCCCTGAGGATATTCCAAGGACATAGGGGCCTGCTATAGGATTTGCAAAAAAGCTTTGCAACAGGAAACCTGATACTGCCAGCGCTCCTCCAAGAAGAAGTGCCGCTGCTGCTCTGGGCAGACGTATCTCCCGGACTATCCTGTGAGATGGAAGTCCGCTGTCTTTTCCTGAAAGTGCCTCCAACACCTCTCCTGCCGGGATACTGCTGGTGCCCTTTAGTATGTTCAGTATAAAAAATCCTGCCGCAAGAAGCAGCAGGAATATAAAGCCTGCCGTCCAGCGCAGTTTCCGCTTAGTCTCCATAGAGCCTCCTTAGCTTAGTCTGTGAAGGTAGGTCAGTTGGTCAGTGCCGTCGGCTTCGCCGGAGAATATACTCTCCATGTCAGCTATCATATCTGCTGCACCGGTGGTCTGCTGGAACATATTCTGCTCGGTACACCATACATTGCCCTCACGCACCGCTTTCATATCCGCAAGAAGCGGACTCTTTTCAAGAAACTGTTCCATGCTGTCCAGCCTTCCCTCAACTGTACTGTTGTAGATGAGAACATCTGCATCTCTTGCTGCCTCATAGAAAGTCTCAAGCTGTATGTTCATGGTGGATAGCGCATTCTCATCCACATTCAGGTCATCGGCAGTAAAGATGTACTTTCCGCCGGCAAGTCTTATCATTTCCGAAACATAGTCCTTCGGCTTCCGGATGTTAACATATCCGTTGGGACTTATATAGAAAAAAGCCGCAGTCTTTTTCTCGCTTTCAGGTATGTCATTGGTGTCAAGTGCTCCAAAGGCGGAGGTCTTCTCTGCAAAGTACCTGTCTGCCTCCTCCTGTACTCCGAATATCAGACCGTAAAGCCGGAGCCACTCCATTCGTCCGAGAGGGTGGCTCTCATAGCTGGAAAGGTCTATCATTACAGGTATGCCCAGCTCTTCTATTTTTTCCTTGACCTGGGGATTATGAAGTATCATGGTATTTTCAACTGCAAGTCCGCAGTCCTCACCGACAAGCGCTTCATAATCAGGAGCACTGTATTTGCCGATGTAGGCGATATCTCCCCTGTCCATTGCCTCCTCCGCAGCCGGAAGCGTCCAGTCACGCTGAGGTGTAGATGTCATAGTTATACGGTCAAGGCAGCCTATCCCGTCAGCCAGATCCATTGCTGCGGAGTTGGCCATGTATACGTTTTCAACAGGCTGCTTTATCACTGTTATGCCCTCTGTACCGGCCGGAACAGAAGCGCCCTCAGGTACTATGAGCAGCTTCTCCTCACCGGCTGTAACAAGGGAGCAGCCCCCCTCACAGTAGTCCACCGAAAAGTGCTCTGCATACTGAAGCTCCATGCTGCCGGTCTTTTTCAGGTCCTCAAGCCGGCTTCCCTTATCTCTGCTGCCGCAGGAGACAGGTACTGTCATACATACAAGCGCAAGAAATACTGCTGCTTTCCTTTTCATTATTCAATAGTCTCCGGGTCAAAATACAGTGTATACTCTATCTCGTGAGGGGTACTCATAGCTGTGGTATCAGCAGATACCGGCATCTTATATCCGAATCCGGTAACGGGTATAACAAATACTGACTTTTCATCTGTGCTGACAGGAAGATATTTCTCATCACCAACTACCATGTAATCATATTTGTTGCTGCTCCATATCAGCTCAGCTTCAGCCTTGCCGTCCTTGACAGTCAGCTTTGCCGGAGACTCTACATATGCCTTTCCGGAACCGCCTTCAAGTTTTACCTCCACTTTGTACTCACCGTCGGAAAGTCCAAGGTCAGCGGCAGTGGAATATCTGCTCTCTGCAAAAGCCTCGTCCGGAAGTGAATCTGCTCTGAATACCAGTGTTCTGTCGTACCATTCCTGCTTCTTCGCACTGAGGGAAGCGCACTGCACTTCGCAGTCAAGTGCCTCCACCGGAACAGTGAACACAGACTGTCCTTCTTCATTTTCAGTGTATGGTATAAGCTCTGAAGCATCAGCCTTTGAAGCATCATCTCCTGTGCCCATGAAAAGGTTATCATAGGACTTGCTGTTGATGATGATATCAGCAGTCATTTCATCTCCGGAGACCTTCAGCACACAGTCTGCTATCTTGAACATCGAGGAGCTTGAATCAACGTCTATATGGTATTCTCCGTCGTTAAGGGCAGAAGCTTTCACCTCTGTCATTCCCTCGTAGCCTACCTCCTGCTGGGGAGCTGTCTTATGCTCGGTGCTTTCCTGCTCCGGAGCGTCCTCTGCGTCAGCTTCCGATCCAGCAGTGACATCCTCAGCAGATGTTATCTCCGCTGTTGATGATGCTGCCTCGGAAGAGCTGCTGCTGTCGCTTTTTCCGCAGGATGTAAGCGCAAGCACAGCAAATATTGAAACTGCAATAATATTCTTTTTCATATCTTATCTCCTGTTATATCAGAATCGGGCAGCCGTAACTGCCCGATAATATTTGTGGTATTGACTTAGTTTTACTTAAGCTGATCTATTGCAGCCTGTGCGTGCTCGATATAAAGCTGTCTTATTGCCTCATTCTCGCCAAGTCCTCTGAGCAGGCACTCAACATCATATC
>ODAI010552974.1_pt1 | contig 13069 bp, 9 predicted proteins | sample 1539321 | NCBI WGS metagenome assembly ODAI01 (sample SAMN02144231, study PRJEB22623) | gut metagenome | biome: sheep rumen | host: Ovis aries | place: New Zealand | reverse complement strand
TTGCAGGGATTTTCACCGAAAAATGGGTTTGAAAATATCTCCGCGACATTTGGTCGGGAGTTTTGTGTGGTGAAAATCTGTTTTTTAGCCAAATGTCAATGCCCCAAAACAAGCCGTTTTAGAGGCGATTTTGACGAGATGCCCAAAATTATGGTCGGCAAAAAAGGACGGAAGACTCCGCCTCTTTTTGCCGCTGCAAAGGTAAGTAAAATAATACACAATGTAAAGTGTTTTTTTTTTTTTGTCTGATATAGTTTACAGAGATTTTACAACGATTTGGCTCTCAAACCGTTAAAGTAGGTGGTTTTGAGTGAGATTTTTTTTGATGGCTAAAATGGAAGATTTCGGCGGTTATACACTATTATAGATTGAGCATTTTTCAGAAAAACGTGTTATTTACAGAAAAATCTCAATTTCAGCATCTGCCAGAGCGACCTTACCACCTGCCTCGTCTTGAAAATTTGTTTTTCGCGTGGCAATGCGCCGTTCATAATGGTTTTGCCGCCGAGGTGGGTTATTGTCGCAGTGGGGCAAACGCCGGTGCGGTAATTTTTGCGCTTGCAATAGTCTGCCAAAATCATTTCTTCGGCATAGAGAAACGTTACTGGCACAAAGGCAAAATCCTCTTTACTTAAATAATCACTTGAATATGCCACGCACGAGCCGTGAAGCACACAATCGGTGATGCCGTTGAGGTCTATATCCTGACGTTGATACGAATTGCTTACGGATGTATATGTGGCGAGGATTTTCTTCTCAAACAGATGCAACGTCAACATTATCAACCTTATACAATCCATCAACATCCATTTGATAATCCTGAACGTGGAAAACGGCTCGCGTTGCAATGGATTCTGATGGCGACCTTCGGGCGTGATGATGTCGGGTCCACAGACGTAGAGATGATTTTCAAGCATATACGACGCAATAATTTCGGCAAAATTGGGCTGTGTGATGATGACATCGTTGTTCATTACTACAACGCAATCAACATCAAAATTGTCCTTGACGTACTTGTAGCCGACATTGTTGCCCTTGGCGAAACCGAGATTTTGGTCGTTGATGATTATGACAACATTTTTATAATCAGAAAAACGCCGCCTCAACTCCTCGCCGCTGCCGTCATTAGAGCCATTGTCAACTACAACAATAGGGCTATCGGGCGCAACTTTCAGGAGGTTGTCAAGGCACGACAACGAAACATCCAATGTCTTATGATGCAATATTACAAAGGCAGTTGTCATATCAACGATTTTTTAAAACATAATCCCAACGTCCCGACCCAACAGTTTTCGTATCGCCATCGGGCAAAACGATGTCGGCGGTCATATTGGGCGGTATTTCGACAATGAACCGTTTTTTGGACGCGCCGTCGGGTTTAATCTCCACCGTAATGATGCCCCGAGGCGTAGGCTGTTTGATGTAAGCATAACCGAGGCGACCTGTCTGCGGCGCAATCCTCACACGTGCAAAACCGGGTTTCGTAGGCTCTATGCCCATCAGACGGCGGCTGATGATGTTCGCTGGTGCCGCGCCCCAAGCGTGGTTCCAGTCCTGATTTTTTTTGATTTTGTGGCTCCAACTCTCGGTGGTAATCGTGCTGCCGTCCCTCATCATCTCATACCAAGACCGCAACGTGGTGTCAGTCATCAATTTGAGGGCATAATCGGGATCATTAACCTCAAAAACAGCATCCAACAAAAACTGCGCACCGTATGGAGAACAAGCCATACCTTGTTTTTTGATGAAATTCAACGCCGCGCTCCGGCATGTGTCGGCGGTGATTCCCATTGCAAGAGTCAACATATTGCCGTGCAGCGACGCATGGTCGGCACCGATGCCATCGTTGTAAAGGCTGTCGGGACGCAGCAAAATCGTATTGAAAGCATTGCGAGCCTCCTGCGCGTATTTTCTGAAACACGAAGCATCGTAACTGTTGTCGAGGGCGGCGGCAATTTCCGCAAACGCCTCCAACCCTTTATAATAGAAGGCATTGACGGCTGTATTACATTCTTTTAATTGATAACCATTCAGTTCGGACGGAGGCCAATCCACAATGTCGCGGATAGACGAGGTATGGGTGTTGATGTGCGACAATAAGTATGTATCCGTGATGCCGCCGCCAGAGTGCAGGAGATGGTCGTTGGCATTGCGGAGATTCCACATAGTCCTCATTTTCAGGTCTTCATAATATTTTTGGAGAAAGGCAATGTCGCCCGTATAGAGATAATCGTTGTAAGCAATCAAAGCCGTCTGCAAAATCCATTCGGTGGGCCAAGTGGAATGATAAATAAGGCGTTCGAGCGAATTGCGGGCGATGGAATATTGGTCGCTGACGGCATAATACGAAAGCTGATTGATGTAAGTATCAGCCTCGTAAGTGATGCGCTCCCTGTCGCCGTCCACAAAAGTGCCGGCAAAGGACGTCGCCTTCATCGAATATTTGCATAGTTCCCAGATTTGATTGAGCAGAGTGTCGTCGCATCTAAAATCGGCGGCATCGTCGTCAAAAGGGTACGTAACCTCGTCCCTCGTAATGTTGCTATATACCAAACGTTGCTCGTAATTGTCGATCTGCGCATAGCGAAACGGCATCACCTCCCCGATGTACCCTGGCATCAGCACTGGGACGGCTCCGTTGTTGACGTTTGGGTCGGTATTGGACGCAATTGGCTCCACAATAAGTTGGTATTTGGAATAGCCCTTGTCGAGCGCGACCTTAAATTTGCGGTATCTAACATTGCCGAGCGGCTTTTGGTTAACCAATCCAAGGCTGTCCAAATCTTCGCCAAGATGCACCACCACAGTATCTTGCCCGGTAAGCGAATTGAGCCTCAGAAACATCTGCGAAAAGGCGTCTTTGCCAAAATCAATCATAGCCGTCGTGCCTTGCAAGGTGATGCTGAGTGGCTGTTTGGTATGTTTTTCAAGAGGCAACACCGATGTATAGTCGTCGAGGTCATGGGCGGTCACAAAACCCTTTGCGTCCGAAAAATCGCTCTTGCGCCCACGGTCGTCCACAATCATCACCTTCCAATAATAAAGTGTTGCCGGACTCAACGCACCACCGCCATACACCACCGCCACCGACGACGAATCTACTACCAAACCCGAATCCCAAACATCACCTTTATTATTGTCAATCAAATCTTTGGACGAGGCAACAAGGATGCGGTATTTTTGCTGATACGTATTATTTTTGGTACTGAAAATCTGCCACGAAAACCTCGGACGACGGCTGTGGATTTCCGCGACTTGAAGGCTCAGCGAATCGTTGGCGACATACTCCTCCAAGGTCATCTGCGTCCTGAATCCGCCCTTAAAAACCACGTCGGTCTCGCGTATCATATCGACAGCAAGATTATAGACATAAAAACTATTGCCGCAACTGACATTAGCCACGGAACACAACACTATCAATATTGACAACACACAAATTTTCACTTACTTACGGTTTATTTACACGAATCAATTATTGTGTGCAAAATTAAAATATTTTTTTTGAAACCAACGTGTTTTTTCGTTGGTTATGGAAAAAATATATATATTTACCGACAATTAAATGAGCGATAAACAAAAATTTTTATCTTTGCACCGAGAAAACCAAATCAAAAATGCAGACCAAAATTCTACACATAATCATCCCAATCATTGCCGCGCTGTCTATCCTCGCGGCATCTTGCGGCAGTCACAGCGACATCCCCGTCCCCGACCCGCAAATATCGGCGTATTGGTGGAAGACCTCGTGGAATCCCGACAGCACCGAAGTTGATTTCATCAACCAATTTAAAATCAAGAAGATATATTTACGATTTTTTGATGTAGCCCCCGACGGCAATTCCAATGTGCCCAAGCCAAAAGCCACCATACAATTTCAACAGCCAATCATTCAGGGCATTAAGATAATCCCAACAATCTTTATCACGGAGAGTTGTATGGCGTTGAACATCGACAAACTGCCCAAAATGTTGGCATACAGGGTGTTGCAAATGTGTGAAACCAACGACATAAAAGGCGTTGACGAAATACAGATAGATTGCGATTGGAAGCAATCATCACAAGAAAAATACTTCCAATTCTTAGACGACATCCGCAAAATCCTCAAAGACAAAAACATACGGCTGTCCGCCACAATCCGTTTTCATCAATTGAGGATGACGCCGCCTCCGGTGGATTACGGAGTGTTGATGGCTTACAATACCGGCAACATCAGCCACCCGCCAACCTGCAACCCAGTATTGTCGTTCAGACATGCCGAGCCTTACCTTAAATTGCTGAAAGACTACGACTTGCCGCTGTGTGCCGCGTATCCAAATTTTAGTTATCAATTGTTATATAATGACAACCAACTCCGCGCAATCCTCTACAACGAGGACATCGCCGACAACACAAAATACCGCCGCATCAGCGACTATGAATACGAATCCACGACATCGCGCCTCATCGTAAACACGCCCGAACCAGGCAGCAGCCTCACACAAATCAAGTACGGCGATAAGTTGTTGATTTACAAGGCGGAATACGACGAGATTTCAACCACTAAACAAACCATCGACCACCTGCGTCCCTCGATGAAGGCGCAGTCGATTATATACGACATCAATTCACGAAACATAAACAATTTGACAAAAGAACAATATGAAAAAATTCTTCATCATTAGCCTATTGCTGCTATTGCCGGCAATGGCTAAGCCGTGTTTCGACATCGGCTACGGCAACAAGTATTGGAGTTACTTTATGTTGAGGGAGTTTGGCAATGACTTCGAGCCCGACTTCCTGAAATTCTGGAACGACTACACGGGCGCAAAACTCGACGAGTATGACCTCCGACTGCTCACCGAAAATTCCGACATCAACCTCGACGACTACAAAATCTACGCCGCCGCCAAAAAAAAGAACGATAGCGAAATGCTTGAATACTTGCGGCTTAACAACCTTTACCGTCAGCGTCGCAACAACGATTACGACTTCTGTTCCAATCTTTATAAAGAAGCATACGGCGACGAGTACGACCCTGAATGGAACGATTGGTACTACCCCACCAAAGACGACCTCGACAAGGCAAAAGCCAACCTCAACGAAGTAATCGCCGCCGCCAAGAGTTACAAGGGCACCAAATATGCCGACCGTTATATCTTGTTGGCAATGAGGGCGTTGTTTCAGTCGGGACAGTTTGATGAGGTCATCAAATACTACTCTGAAAGCCTCTCGCGCATACCCGCAACGAGCGACTGCCTTCTTCTCATCGACGACCTCTACGCCGGCGCGCTCCTCCGCACTGGCAAGAAGGACGAGGCAATAGAAATCTACGCCAAAATCAACGACAATGTAAGCCTATCTTGGTGTGTTGCAGGCAAATACGAGTACAAGACATTGATGGACACCTACAACAAAAATCACAATTCCAAGGCGATTCCGTGGATTATGATACAATTCATCGACAATATCTACTACGAACTCGGACGAAAGGAGTTTTACGACAAGGACGATTCGCTCCACAACCTCGCAGTAAAGCGCGAAGCCGCCAATTTCGTAGCCGAAGCCAACCGAATCGCCGACAGCAAGGCTACCGACAATCCCGCACTTTGGAAGAGTGCCGCCGCCTACTGCAATTACCGTCTTGGCAACCATCAAGACGCTAAGAAACAGATAGATGCCGCAATGTCGATGGCTGGCAGCGCGAGCGTCAAGGAAAACGCACGCATGACCCGCCTGCTCATCTACGCCGCCGACCCTAACTACACTCCCGCCTACGCCAACTTTATGCTCACCGAACTCAAATGGTTGAAATCCAAGGTGAAAGCCGACGTAGAAAACTACATCGAAAACTACGAGACCATCCACAACGCCATCGCCGACAAGCAACTCAAAGCGGCTGTAGGTGGTCTCCACCTCGCCATCTGCAAATCCGACCCTTATATGTACGCCAACGACAACGGTTTAGGATGGTTTATGAGCATCGACAACCCCGGCGAACAGGACTATTCGTCGAGGTATTTTGCGTCGCTGTGCGAACTCACAGCCGCCGAAACAGAGGATTTTTACAACAAATTTGCCACCCGCGACGAACTCTCCAAATGGCTTTGGGGGCAGATAGTACACGATCAGGACTACTTCAACGACCTCATCGGCACCAAGTATCTCGCCGAGGGCAATTATCAAAAGGCAATCCCATTCTTGCAAAAAGTGCCGTACACATTCCTCGACAACCAAGCCATAGCCAAGTATATGATTTACAGGACATACGAGATACCCAAATGGACGAGGCTCCAACTCGAAGGCTGCGACATCAACACTTGGTTTTCTGAGGAAGACAGCGACCTTCCACCGCTCGGAAGCAACCCAAAATTGGATTTTTGCAATGATATGGTATCGTTGATGGCACAAGCATCCAAGCCGCAAAACGCCTACGACATCGCCACGCTCCTCTATCAGGCATCCAACAAGGGCGATTGTTGGTATCTTGCGCATTATTACCACTCCGAATACCTCGTAGCGCAGACCACGCCCGCCGAAATCGACTTTGTGAAGGAAACCCGCCGACACCTCGAAACCGCCGCCACTTCCACCGACCCGAAGTTGAAGGAGAATGCGCTCTTTGCCCTCGCCTACACCTCCGTCCCCGACTCCTACGAAACACGCGAGTATAATTACAACACCAACAAATACGGAACCACAGTTGACCGCAACCATCAGAATTTCAAAGACTTCCAACGTCTCTACGATTTTGAGAAAGGACGCACCCCGTCCCAATTAGTTACCGAATGTGATTCGTATGACTACTTCGTAAGAAACTACGCCAAATAATTTGGAGCGCGGACATCTTGTCCGCTAAAATATGGAATGCGGACGGCTCGTCCGCCAAACATATATAAATGCTTGAAAACGCGCAATTTCCAAATGAGAACCGTGCATTTTCAAGCATTTGTTTTTACCAGGCGACGTCCTTCAAATACCGTTTGAGCAAGAAGGTGCAGAAATACGGCAGAGTAAGGATATTATTCTCAAATCCAATGTTGGCGTTGCAAAGTTTGATACCGTGAGTAATATCCTGATAACGAGGATTATTGATTAGTTCACTTAAAGAACGACTGCGACCATTCTGCGACTTCACTTCCACAGGCACAAGCGATTTTTTTGTCCTCACAAAAAAATCCTCCTCCAATGTGGAATTATCTCTTTTGTAATAATACAATTCGTAACCGGACTTTGCAAGTGCCTCTCCAACAAAGTTTTCGTAAAGTGCACCCTTATAAACGCCGAGATTTTTGTTGGAACGCAAATCGTCCTGCGCCTCCTCGTCGAGACACGCCACCAAAAGTCCCGTGTCCTTTAAATAAATTTTGTATTTAGAAGCATCATAATTACCTTTAATCGGCAATTCAGGAAAATTGAGACAATAACAAATATTCACAATGCCAGCATCAGAAAGCCATTCGATACATCCAAAATAATCCTTGAATCTCGCACCCGAAGCAACCTTAGATATTTGAAATTTCTTGTATTCCTTCGCCAATTGCACAGGAATATGAGTGAAAACATTCAGCAACCGCGTTTGGTCCAAGCCGACAACATATTTTCTAAAATCTTCCTTATAATCAGCCACAATGGCGCGTTGAAGGTCGAGCGTACCTTCAAAAGTGCCACGTTCAATATAAGATTTCACAATAGCCGGCATACCGCCCAAAATGCAATAATCCACAAAAAGCGACTGAAAAACAGACATTTCTGTGGTGTTGAAAGGTTGCATAGCAACAATGTTTTCAAGGATTTCGTCGGCAATAGTTTCTGGATAGCCTTTCGCCCACAAAAACTCCTCAAAATCAAGCGATTGCATTTCATAGTCGATTTTGTAGCCTACGCTGTTACTTTCTATTTTTTGATAATTCAGTCCAAGCATCGACCCCGAACATATCACATCAAACCGTCCGTCCTGCTTGAAAAATTTGAGAGACGTCGCAATCTGCGGAAAATCCTGCAACTCGTCGAAAAAAATCAACGTCCTGCCCTTCTCAAACTTTTTTGTAGGGTCGATGCGCGAAATATTTCTTATAATAGAATCGACATCGTATCCATCGTCGCAAATAGTACGATATTTGATTTCAACGGCAAAATTGATTTCCACAATGTGGTCATAATTTTTCTGTGCAAAATGCCTCACCGACTCTGTTTTTCCAATCTGACGCGCACCTTTAATGACAAGCGGCATACGGTCGGGATTGTTTCGCCAACCTTCAAGGAACTTATCTATTTTACGCTTAACATACATACTCTGATTATCAATTAATTAACAAAAATATGAGCCTATTTTGGCAACAAAATTACAATTTTATGAGGATAAAAACAAGCAATTATCACAATTTTATGAGGATAAAATAAGACTATTCTTACAATTTTATGAGGATAAAATCACGGCAATCTTACAATTTTATGAGGATAACGCCCCCAAAATTTACAACAGCCACGCCGCGACGCCAACAATCAACGCCAAGATTACCTTAATACCCTTGACAATGAAAAAATCCTTCTTGCTCTCGGCGAAAAGGGGAATTGCACCGTGTCCGTCCTGAACGATGCAGTTAGCGAGCAATGCACCGAGGGGCATCACACCGTTACAATAAAGAATAATAAAAACGAAATGAGGTCCTGATTCAGGTATCAATCCTATCAAAATAGCCGCCAACATACAAAAAACATAGACGCTGCCGCCGCTGAATTGCTTGACCCAAGTCTCGATGTCGCAGACTTCGTTGATTACAAAAACCAAAATCAACGCAAACGTAGTCCACGAAAGAATCTTCCAAAAATGCTGGCCTATAACGTGATGCCAAATGTGGTCTTCGAGAAAATGCTCCGGCACACGCACCACCACATACAACGCCACAGCCGCCACGACGAGCGAAATCAACGTTACAAAACTAAAACCTTCTTCGCCGCCGTCCATTTCGCCGCCGTGATGATGATGTTCGCCAAGGAAACCGCAGAGTGTCAGCACTATAAAAATGATTATCGAAACTAAAAGTATAAGACGATGTACGGAGAGATGACGTAAATTTTCGATGACATTGCCGTGGAGACTGCTATGACGATGATGGTCGTGAGCATCGTGCAACACAAAATGCGCCTCCTGACCGCAAGGATTGGAACGCTTTGATACAAAGAAGTTTGCCAAATATCCAGCCGCCACAGAAAGCACCATCAAACCACCAAAAATCAACATCGCCTTGTCGGGCATCTTCGACATCATCAAAAATGCCTCATCGCCCGTTGTGGCAATCAAATTGGCGAGCAACGCGCCAAAACCTATCACATTATGTGTATAGAGCGACACCGCCGTATAACTGCCAATGCAGCCCGGCACCACACCAAGAAACGCCGCTATGAGTATCTGGAAACCCGAATTTCTCTGCATAAATCCGTGTACATGTCCCTTGGAGAACACGTTGAGGTATTCAAGCACCATTATCATAGACAATACAAAGAACGTGATGACCACAATCTGCCCCACCACGTCCGTCAAAAATTCTTGTAGCATCTCTCTACTTGTCGCGCTAAAAAAGATATTCTACTATTGCCAAAACCATTTTTTCTTCTTGGGCTGCGGCTCAGGTTCGGGCTCCGATTCGCCGCTGAGTTTGCGCCAAATGTTGCCCCAACCGGGGAAGCCGCCAAAATTTCTGTCGTCGATGAAAAGGTCGGCGTCTATCTTGCGCATAAAATACCTGCGGTCGTCGGGCAACGACTGCTTGGCCTCGTCGGGGCTGTCGCAATTGACTGCATGAATCTTTACGCCTGCGTCTTCGAGGTACTTGACAGCATTGTCCAAGAGTTCGCCCGTGCGGCAAGTCCACAAAATGATTTTGTGCATCTTGGAGAGTTTTTTTAGGGTCTCCAATGCAAATGGCTTTTGCTTACCAATCTCAGGGTAAGCGTCTTCAACGATGGTTCCGTCGAAATCTACTGCTATTTTTAACATCTTGTTATTTAAGGTGTATTGTTAATTCTTGTTAGGGTCGATGAGTTCGGAGCGCATAGTCTTGATACGCTTGCAAATCTCGCTGTAAGTCTGCGCGTCGATGCTGCCGCCAGCCACCTTGTCATAAACCTTCTTTACGTTGTTGAGATCCATTATGATATGCTTGATGTCGTAGTTGTAATAAAAAGCCGAACTCTCTATCATCACATCATAAAGATATTTGATAAGGCGGAGCAGACCTTCCTGTTGATTCATAATCTGTTCGCGAGTGGATTTGAGGTCGTTGGAAGCCACACAGAGATATTGGCTCTCCACCCATCCGCCGTAGATTACAAAAGGCAGAATGTTGTTTTTCTCATTGTCGTTGAGGTAGTTGCAAGCCTTCCAATACGATTCGGCGGCGATGTTGCTGAGCGAATCGGCAGAATTGACATTATTTTCCATACGCTCCACGTAACGGAAATTGAATCCTTCCGAAATGTCGAGTTTGTCGGCGAGTTTGAAGGCGCAATTGAAATAGCCCATCACCTCCTGCTGCCTTTTGTAAAGCGAACAGTACGCGATGTCGGCAGAATACACGCCAAGAGCCATAGCCTGCTTGGTCTCCTTGGTATATTTGTCCATATTCTCGAGCGGCACGAGGAGGTCGGTGTTGTACTGTACGTCCTCGGCTACAAGATACTTGAACAAATCTATCGGCAGCGGGATGCCGTATTTGGTATAGACAACGTTAGTAACGTCGGCAGACTCCTGCACATCATTGTCCGAAACCGGCTTTATACGAGTCTTCTTGCTATTGTCGGTACAGCCCGCAAGCCCCGCCAACAGCAATGCCACACACACAAATATTATTGTACGTTTCATTATCAATCTGATTAGAGTATTTTTCAGGTTGCAAATTTACATAAAAAAAACGAAATAGTTAATTGCCGACAACAAAATTTATACTAAATTTGCAAAAACCAAACATCACACATTAGATATGAAGAATCATTTGCTTACAATTCTTGCGCTGACCGCCTCATTCGCCGCCAGCGCACAGACAGCCCAGACCGTCAAAAGTCCCGACGGCAGGCTCGCCGTCAATCTTCTTTGCGAAAACTCTCACGCCACTTACTCAGTGAGTTACGATGGCAAGACAATCCTCGAAAAATCGCCATTGGGACTTGTAACAGACGTCGCCGACTTCTCGCAGGGACTATCCGCCACGGGATTCAAAGTGGACACACTGCAATTTTCCTACGCCTGCCAAACTCTCAAAAAGAGCCACGTGGATGTCAAGGCTACCCACGCCGTATGGAGCATCAGCCGCAACGGAGTGCCTGCATACGACCTTGTATTTATGGTAAAGGACAACGACACCGCCTTCCGCTACGAGATGCGCCGTCAGCCCGCCAAGGCAAAGGGCGACTCTACATTCTGCGCCATCGTCAAGGACGACCAGACACATTTCAATATGCCACAAGGCACCACGACCTTCCTTTCCGCACAGATGAAAGGCGGCACGGGATGGTCGAGGACTGCCCCAAGTTACGAAACGCCATACTTTGCCGACCGTCCCACGGGCGACAATGCAGACGGCGCGGGATTCATATTCCCCTGCCTTTTCAAGACGCCCAACGGTTGGGTGCTGATTTCTGAAACAGGCGTTACGTCGGCATATTGCGGTTCGCATTTGGACTGTACAGGCGGCAACAATTACAAGATAGCCAACCCGATGGACAGCGACTTCAATTACAACGGCTCGTCCGCGCCAGGCATACCGCTGCCGGGCTGCACACCGTGGCGCACCATCACCATCGGCACAGACCTCGCCCCGATAGCCGAGACCACAATCCCTTGGGACTTTGTAACGCAACTCTACGAGCCGTCCAAGGTCTATGACTACGGCGCAGGAACGTGGAGTTGGATTATTGGTTTTGACGAATCTGTCAATTACAAAGAGCAACGCGAATACATCGACTTCACCGCCAGGATGGGCTTCAAGTCGGTGCTTGTTGACAATTGGTGGGACACTCAGATCGGCCGCGATTCCATCGAAATACTCTCCAAATACGCTCTCAGCAAGGGCGTAAGCCTGATGCTTTGGTACAACAGCAACGGCTATTGGAACGACGCGCCGCAGACCCCGCGCAACATTATGAACAACATCATCGCCCGCCGCCGCGAGATGGCGTGGATGAAGTCGATTGGCATACGCGGCATCAAGGTAGATTTTATGGGTTCCGACAAGCAACAGACAATGCAACTCTATGAAGACATACTCGCCGACGCCAACGATTTTGGACTCGAAGTCATCTTTCACGGCGCGACCTTGCCACGCGGTTGGGAAAGGATGTACCCAAATTTCATCGGCAACGAGGCTGTACTTGCGAGCGAAAATCTCCATTTTGGCGACGACTTCTGCCGTCAGGAAAGTTACAATGCAACACTTCATCCTCTGATACGCAACTCCGTGGCTTCCATGGATTATGGTGGTGTTACCTTCAACGATTACTTCAATACCACCAACGACACAACAATGTGGGGCGGACACCGCGTAACCTCCGACGTATTCCAAATGGCAGTTGCCGTACTCTTCCAATGTCCGCTCAATCACCTCGCGCTCTATCCGCGCATCACCAAAGACAACGAGCCGTGGAAATTGGAATTTGTTAAAAACGTGCCGACCCTTTGGGACGACGTAAAACTCATCGACGCCTACCCGGGCAAATACCTCATCCTCGCCCGTCGTCACGTCCACACTTGGTACATAGTTGCCATCAACGCCCAAAAAGAGCCTCTACGCCGCACCCTCTCGCTCCCGATGCTCAAATGCGGCATCACAATGTACAGCGACGACGCCAACCTCAAAGGCTCAATGAAAGAATTGAAGGTCTCCAAAAAAGGAACATACGAAATCAACGTGCCAAAAGACGGCGCAGTGATATTCGTGGGAAAGGAATAATTTTGGGTATATAGGTCATTTTGCAGGCTGAAAACGCTGTAATATATTAAAGTATAATAAGTTACAAACTTCAAGGTTCTTCAGCCTAAAACAGTTGAGAAAAAGTCTTCAATGGGTCATTTTGCAGGCTGAAATTGCTGCAATTA
>ODAI014639062.1_pt1 | contig 13070 bp, 11 predicted proteins | sample 1539321 | NCBI WGS metagenome assembly ODAI01 (sample SAMN02144231, study PRJEB22623) | gut metagenome | biome: sheep rumen | host: Ovis aries | place: New Zealand | reverse complement strand
TATGACAGGGTTGAGAGGATATCCAAAAAGCTTATAACCGAGAATAAGGGTATACGCAAACCGGTTTGTGCAAATGTAGACTTTTATTCGGGATTTGTATATTCAATGCTTGGAATTCCCGAAGAACTGTTTACTCCGCTTTTTGCCATTGCCAGGATGTCCGGCTGGAGTGCACACAGGATCGAGGAGCTGGTTAACGGCGGTAAGATCGTAAGACCTGCATTTAAATATGTGGGAGAGCATAATGCATATAAACCCATAGAAGAGAGATGATCCTGATATGCAGCCTGAGAGATAACCTTTCAGGCTGTTTTTTTACTTTAATTTTTGCCTTTATTAATATAAAATAATCATTGTTGCATTTTATTTGAAGGATTGTTTTTTTATGACAAAACAGGAATTCAGGGATTTTGTAAAAGATAAGATCATATATCTGGACGGAGCATGCGGGACCAATCTTGCCAAAGCCGGCATGCCTTCAGGCGTATGCCCTGAAAAATGGATCAGTGATAATCCTGATGTCATGCTTGAGCTTCAGAGAAGCTATGTAGATGCAGGTACTGATATTTTATATGCACCAACATTTGGCGCTAATTCCATAAAACTTGATGAATACGGACTTAAAGATTCCCGGGAAGAGATCATCAAAACCCTGTGCGGCATTTCACGAAAGGCTGCAGATGAATGTAAGGACCGCAATGTTTATGTTGCCGGTGATCTGACCATGACAGGCAGGCAGCTTAAGCCTATGGGTAATCTTGATCTTGAAGATCTGATAGATATCTATAAGCAGCAGATGATACTTCTTGAAAAATACGGATGCGATCTTTTTGTTGTTGAGACCATGATGAGCCTTGCAGAGACAAGAGCTGCTCTTATAGCCGCAAAAGAAGTATCCGACCTTCCTGTAATGGTCACGCTTACTTTTGAAAGTAACGGAAGGACTCTTTTCGGAACGGATGCCGTTACGGGGGCAGTTGTTTGCGAAAGCCTCGGAGCCGATGCAATAGGCGTTAACTGTTCTTCAGGTCCTGCGAGCATGGCAGGTATCGTTTCGGATATGGCCGAAAATACGTTGATACCCGTTATCGCAAAACCAAATGCAGGTCTTCCGGAACTGGATGAAAACAATAAGACCGTATACAGAATGAGTGCGGAAGATTTTGCGAAAGAGATGGAAGTCCTTGTTGATGCAGGAGCTCAGATCATCGGCGGATGCTGCGGGACAAACGCAGATTATATAAGATCCATTAATGAAAAGTTCGGAAAAGGCCCTGTCAGAAGAAAGGCTTTCAGAAAGGAAGGCATCAGATATCTTTCAAGTGAAAGACAGACTCTTTCCTTCGGACTTGACGGAAAATTCATCATCGTAGGTGAAAGGATAAATCCCACCGGAAAGAAAGCTCTTCAGGCCGAACTTCGTGAAGGCAATACTGAAAGAGTACTGACATTTGCAAGAGAGCAGGAAGAAAAGGGTGCAGGCGTACTTGATATCAATGTGGGAATGAGCGGGATCGATGAAGAGTCAATGATGCTCAGAGTCATCGAGGAAGTCACCCAGGCAACATCCCTTCCCTTATGTCTTGATTCCAGTTCACCGGAGATACTTGAAAAGGCCTTAAGGCATTACCCCGGAAGAGCTCTTATCAATTCCGTGTCTTTGGAGCCGGCAAAGTTTGAAAGACTGCTTCCCACATGTGCAAAGTATGGCGCAGTTTTTATCCTTCTTCCATTGTCGGAAAAAGGTCTTCCAAAAGATATAGATGAGAAAAAAGAGATAATAGACATTATCTATAAGCGCTCTGTTGAGCTTGGACTTACAAAAGAAAATATCATAATTGACGGTCTTGTCCAAACGGTAGGAGCTGATCAGAGTCAGGGATTAAAGACTCTTGAGACCATAAGATATGCTTATGAGAACGGCTTTGCCACAATCACAGGCCTTTCAAATATCTCCTTCGGACTTCCTGAAAGAAGTTATGTAAATTCCGCATTTTTAACTCTTGCCATTTTTAACGGACTTACAATGGCAATCTCAAATCCGGGACAGGAGCTTTTGGTTGCAGCAGCAAGAGCTACGGATCTGCTTTTAAATAAAGAAGGCAGCGATGTTGAGTATATAAATACAGCGGGCAGATTAAAGGCTGAAAGAGAAGCAAAGGAAGAGCTCTTAAAAAATATTACCCCGGAAGACAGATCTGTAAAAAAAGCAACCGGTTCATCTGAAGGATCTTCGGATAAAGTATCTGAGGTTCCCGATGATCTTATACAGCTTTACAGATCCGTTGTTGAAGGAAATAAGAATGTATCTTCCAAAGCTGCAAAAGAAGCACTTCATAAAAATATAAGTGCAGATGATATACTGAATAAAGCACTTATCCCTGCAATTAATACAGTTGGTGATTATTTTAATAAGGGCAAGTATTTTCTTCCTCAGCTGATATCCTCTGCAGAAAGTATGAAGCTTGCCATCGGTGTTATTGAGCCTGAGCTGAAAAAGGGAAATGCTTCAGGTGATGCACCTAACGTTGTTATCGCAACTGTGGAGGGTGATATCCACGATATAGGTAAGAACCTTGTTTCCATGATGCTTTCGAACTATGGATTTAAGGTCCATGATCTGGGTAAAGATATTAAAGCTGAGGATATTGTTGCCGAAGCAGTAAAAACAGATTCAAAGATCATTTGTCTTTCCGCTCTTATGACAACGACAATGATACATATGAAAGAAGTTGTTGAGATCTTAAGAGCACAGAATCTTGATATAAAAGTCATGATCGGAGGTGCCTGCGTTACCGAAGACTACGCAAAAGAGATCGGTGCGGATGCATTTTCAAAAGATGCCGCGGATGCGGTGATAGTTGCTAAAAAACTGCTTGGGATCCAGGCGTGATTATATTTAACGGAGGTATTTATTCGTGACAGGTGCAGATGCGATCGTAAAATGTCTCGAGATCGAAGGCGTTAAAAATGTATACGGTTATCCCGGTGTTGCCATTTGTCCTTTTTATAACAGCATTCTCGATTCCGATATAAGGACCATTCTGGTAAGGACTGAGCAAAATGCCGCTCATATGGCAAGCGGGGAAGCAAGGATCAGCGGGAAGCCCGGAGTGTGTGCCGTAACAAGCGGCCCCGGCGCAACCAATGTAATAACAGGAATAGCAACGGCTTTTGCAGATTCCATTCCCATGATCATTATAACGGGTCAGGTTAATTCCGAACTTCTTGGATCCGATGTTTTCCAGGAAGCGGATATAACAGGAGCTGTTGAGTCTTTTGTTAAATATTCATATCTTGTCAAAGATGCACAGGATCTTCCAAGGATCATAAAAGAAGCTTTTTATATTGCGTCCACCGGAAGAAAGGGACCTGTTCTTATTGATATTCCCATTGATATACAGAACCAGCCTCTTAAGAATTTTCACTATCCTGAAGAGGTCAGCTTAAGAACATATAAGCCCACTGTCAAGGGAAATACAGCCCAGATAAAGAAAGTCATCAAGGAATTAAATTGCGCCAAAAAGCCGATTATCTGTGCGGGAGGCGGTGTTTTCCTTTCAAATGCGGATGATGAACTTCAAAAATTTGCCGAAGAGAAGAACATTCCGGTTGTTTCAACAATGATGGGTATCGGAGTTCTTCCCACAGCACATCCCCTGTATTTTGGCATGGTTGGTAATAACGGAAAGCCTTATGCCAATAAAGCCATGAATGATGCGGATGTCATAATCATGATAGGTGCAAGAGTTGCAGACAGGGCGGTTAACAGACCGGAACTTATCAGTAACGGCAACAAGACACTTATCCATATGGATGTGGATCCCGCCGAGATAGGAAAAAATGCTTACTCGACCATCCCTCTTGTAGGTGATGCCGAGAGTATTCTTGAAGAGCTTACTGCTTCGGATATTGATGCAGATTATTCTGAATGGGTAAAAGAACTTACTAAGGAAAGAAAAGCATTTAAGCCTTCAAGAAAGCCCTCATCCAAATACGTGGATCCCGCAGAGTTCGTAAGACAGCTTACAACAGACATGATAGACGGAAGTATTTATGTTGCCGATGTGGGACAGAATCAGATTTGGTCCTGTGCAAATATAGTTATCGGAAAAGGCAGGATGCTCACCAGCGGAGGAATGGGAACAATGGGTTATGCCATACCTGCCGCTCTTGGTGCAAAAATTGCCGCTCCAAAGAGACAGACTGTCGCTGTATGCGGTGACGGCGGTTTCCAGATGTCAATGTGCGAGCTTGCAACTTTTGTACAGCATGATGTACAGGCTAAGATCGTAGTCTTAAGAAACGGATATCTTGGAATGGTCCGTGAATACCAGCATTATACATATGATGATGCATATTCCATGGTAAAACTGGACGGTGATCCCAATCTTGAGCATATTGCCGAGGCTTACGGATTTGATTATCTCAGACTTGATAATATGAAGGATTCAAAAGCCGTGATAAAAAAATTCCTCAGCGATAAAAAGAATGTTCTTCTTGAATGTATCGTCGATCCCAAAGACGTTGTAAAACCGGAATAAGAGAGGTGAAGCATGAAAGATAAGAGAATCTATTCCGTAAATGTTGAAAACAGAGCCGGTGTGCTAAGCAAAGTAAGCGGTCTCTTTTCCAGAAGAAACTTTAATATCGACTCACTTGCAGTAGGTGAAACCGATGATCCCACTGTTTCGTCCATGACCATTGTTTCTTCCGGTGATGAAAGGACTCTTGAGCAGATTGAAAAACAGCTCAATAAAAAGCTTGATGTCATTAAGGTAAAGACCTTTACCGAGTCCCAGTGTGTATCCAGAGAGCTGATGCTCATGAAGATAAAGTACAATAAGAACAATCGTGCGGAGATCATGGAGATATGTGAGGTCATGAAAGCGGAGATCGTAGACATGAGTCTTCATTTTATGATGATCCAGATCTGCGCATCACCTGAAAAGATCAGACTTCTTCTTGAAATGTTCAGATCCGTATCCATCGTTGAAGTTGCAAGAACCGGAACCCTGGCTTTAGCAAAGTGTTCTGAGAATGAACAGAACTGATCTATTGACTGTTTTTTATATGTGATCAAACAAATAAAAGAATTGGATATTATCTTGGAAAAATACCCAAAGAAAGCAACTTTTCTTTGGGTATTTTGTTTAATAATTGCATTGTTTTATCTTTTTTATGGTTTTATAGTATAAATGAAGTAATTAAATGGATTAATGGAGGACATTATGAAAAAGAAATCTTTGACCGCTCTTATGGGAGCTATGATGATCATGATGAGTGCATGCGGTAATTCTGCAGTAGAAACAACGGTTCCTTCCGATGTTGACAAGGTTGCCGAAGAGGCTGCAGAAGGTGTTGAAGCAGTCGAGGAGACTGTTGATGAGGTTACCGAAGATGTTGTTGATAAGCCTGATTTTACCGGATCATTTACAGAGCCCATTGCCGGCAGATGCAATATTGATATCGAGCGTCTTGAGGGAGATGAGTACAGAGTTACTGTACGCTGGTCAGGCAGTGCATTTGAATCTTCAAACTGGGAAATGACCGCTACATATTATGAATCAACAGGTCTTCTTGAGTATACCGATGCAAAGTTTTATATCCGCACATATACCGATGAAGAGAATTACACCGATGACGTAAAATATACAGACGGAGCAGGAGAGTTCTGGTTTGAAGAAGACGGTACCCTTGGCTGGAGAAGTGCCAACATGGACGTAGACGGAATAGACGGTGAAACTTTCTTTGAGAGAGTTGAGTATTATCCCGGACTTGCTAATCCCTGGCATGAAGTTGATGATGCACAGGCAGCAGCAGACGGTGCAGGTGTCGGATATTTTATGGTTCCCGAAAATAAGGAATACAACGGCAATGCTTTTTGCATAACCGAGTATGACTATATGGAGCATATTGCCCAGGCAACAGGACTTGTAGGATCAGCAGAGCTTGTTATCCGTAAGGGTCTTAACCAGGACAGCGAAGATATTTCCGGTGATTATAACGATTATAAATATAACTGGTCATTCACATCTGCTGACGGTTTTGAGATCAACTGCTTCGGAAATGCTGAAGGCAAGACCATTAAGGCAATCTGGGTTTCTGATAATTTCAGCTACAGCGTTAATGTCTTCGGTCAGGGAGATGAATCCGAGACTTACGGACTCAGCGACGAGACCATGAAGATAATAGTAGAGCTTATCCAGTAATGAAATATCATAAGAGGCTGTCTGCTTTTGCAGGCAGTCTTTTTACATATTGCAGTGTTTTAGCCGTAATTCTTAATATTTATCCGATCTTTATCATAAAAACATTTTAATAAGAAATAATTACCATTGATAATTGACATTGATACTTTAATTGTATAAAGTATATAAAGTTGATTTTTTCAGTATTTACAGGTGGTTTTTATGCAAAAAGTAGTATTACAGCTTCTTGCCGATAACAATTCAGGTGTTCTCAGCCGTATTTCGGGTCTTTTTTCCAGAAGAGGATACAATATAGAGAGCATTACCGCCGGTGTTACCGCAGATCCCAAGTATTCAAGGATCACCATCGTTACATGCGGTGATGAAGAGATAATCGAACAGATCGAAAAGCAGGTTGCAAAGCTCGAAGATGTAAGGGATGTTAAGGAACTTCCCTTTGATGCTTCGGTTCACAGAGAGCTTTGTCTTATAAAAGTAAGGACAGCTCCTTCAGAGAGAGAAAATATGGTATCTCTTGCAGGAATATTCAGGGGAAATATCATTGATGTTGCTCCGGATTCTGTCATTATTGAGATAACCGGAAACCAGTCCAAGATCGATGCATTCATCGGACTTCTTGACGGTCACGAGATCCTTGAACTTGCAAGAACCGGAATAGCCGGACTTTCAAGAGGATCTGAGAATGTAACTTATCTGCCCTGAAGATCAGGTTCAGGCGAAGTCGCTTATGCGACGATTTAAGGAAGCCTGGCGAAAGCAAATCTTTCGCTGACATAAATGAACGTCGCTATGCGACGATTTAAGGAGGCCTGGCGAAAGCAAAGCTTTCGCTGACATAAATGAACGTCGCTACGCGACAGTTTAAGGAGGATTAAAATGGAAAACAGGATTTTTTATCAGGAAGATTGTAACCTTTCCCTTCTTGAGGGCAAGACCATTGCCATTATAGGATACGGCAGCCAGGGTCATGCTCATGCTCTCAACCTCAAGGAGTCCGGATGCAATGTCATTATCGGTCTTTATGAAGGTTCAAAGAGCTGGAAGAGAGCTGAGGAGCAGGGATTCAAGGTTTTCACCGCAGCTGAAGCAGCAAAGCAGGCTGATATCATCATGATCCTCATCAATGACGAGCTTCAGGCTGATATGTACAAGAAAGATATCGCACCCAACCTTTCTGCAGGCAACATGCTCATGTTCGCACACGGCTTCAACATTCACTTCGGATGCATCAAGCCCCCTGCAGATGTGGATGTAGCAATGATCGCTCCCAAGGCCCCCGGACACACCGTAAGAAGTGAGTACCAGGCAGGTAAGGGAACTCCCTGCCTCATCGCTGTTGAGCAGGATGCTACCGGTAAGGCATGGGATATAGCTAAGGCTTACGGACTCGGAATCGGCGGAGCAAGAGCCGGACTTCTTGAGACCAACTTCAGAACCGAGACCGAAACTGACCTCTTTGGTGAGCAGGCAGTTCTTTGCGGAGGCGTTTGCGCTCTTATGAAGGCAGGTTTTGAGACTCTTGTTGAAGCAGGATATGATCCCAGAAATGCATACTTTGAGTGCATCCACGAGATGAAGCTCATTGTTGACCTTATCTATCAGTCAGGTTTTGCAGGAATGAGATATTCAATCTCAAATACAGCTGAGTACGGCGATTATATCACCGGGCCCAAGATCGTTACCGATGAGACCAAGAAGGCTATGAAGCAGATCCTTGCAGATATCCAGAGCGGAAAGTTTGCATCAGAATTCCTTCAGGAGATGTCTTCTGGTCGTCAGGTACACTTCAAGGCTATGAGAAAGATCGCTGCAGAGCATCAGCTTGAGACTGTCGGTGAGAGTGTAAGAAAGCTTTACAGCTGGAACAACGAAGCTGATAAGTTTATTAATAACTGATCTTTTTGGTTCATATATTAAGGGGAGCTTAGTGCTCCCCTTTTTTGAACTGAGTATACTAAGAAAAGAGGAGATGTTGTAAGAGTTTTATATGGGGACGGGCTTGGAGCATTATACTTTTAACGCGAACACGCCTTGCGGCTTCGATCACGCTCGTAGCGGTACTAAACTCGAACTTCATTTCATTTGTTCTCGTTAAGTACCGACGGCGTTCAAGAGTTCGCTTATAAAAGTATATTGTTCCAAGCCCTGTTTCCTTACTCGGATAAGACTTACATGTTTATAATTTATATAAGCGCACCCTTTCGAAACCGTTGGTACTTAGTGAGAACGAGCCTTGCGAAGTTCGAACTTAGTACCATTACGGTTGAGAGCGGAGCCGAAAGGCGCGTGCGCGTTATAAAATATAAACATGGAAGTCGTCTTCAAACCTCCAATAAATTGCAAATCATTTTAAACCTGATTTCTTGCCCCCATCGATCCGTATGTTAATAACCTCCGGATTGTGGTATAATTTTAAAGGTTTTTTATTAACTAAGGAAGAGGTAAAAGTATGGGAATGACTATGACTCAGAAGATCCTGGCTCGTGCTGCGGGTAAAGAATCCGTAAAAGCCGGGGATCTTATCATGGCTAAGCTTGATCTTGTTCTCGGAAACGATATTACAAGCCCTGTTGCTATCCATGAGATTGAAAAGATGAATGTTAACGGAGTGTTCGACAAGGACAAGATCGCCCTTGTTCCCGATCACTTTGTGCCCAATAAGGATATCAAATCCGCTGAACACTGCAAATGCGTCAGAGAGTTTGCAAGGAAAAATGATATTACAAACTATTTCGAAGTAGGAGAGATGGGTATCGAGCATGCCCTTCTTCCCGAAAAAGGACTTACCGTTCCCGGAGATGTTATCATTGGAGCCGATTCACATACCTGTACTTACGGAGCACTTGGTGCTTTCTCAACAGGTGTCGGTTCAACTGACATGGCCGCAGGAATGGCTACAGGAGAAGCCTGGTTCAAGGTTCCTTCTGCCATAAAGTTCAATCTGACAGGAAGCCTTCCTTCAGGAGTCAGCGGTAAAGACCTGATCCTTCATATCATTGGTAAGATAGGCGTTGACGGAGCTCTTTATAAGTCAATGGAATTTGCAGGACCCGGAGTTTCCGCGCTTTCCATGGATGACAGATTTACCATTGCCAATATGGCTATTGAAGCGGGCGGAAAGAACGGAATATTCCCTGTTGATGATAAAACCATAGAATATCTTAACGAGCATGCAACAAGAAAATATACCGTTTTTGAAGCTGATGAAGATGCAGAGTATGATGAAGTGATAGATATTGATCTTTCCATGCTTCGTCCCACTGTTTCTTTCCCTCATCTTCCTGAAAATACTCACACTATCGATGAGATCCACAAAGACGGAGATATTAAGATCGATCAGGTTGTAATAGGATCCTGCACAAACGGAAGGATCTCCGATATGAGGATCGCAGCACAGATCCTTAAGGGAAGACATGTTGCCAAGGGCATAAGGGTTATTGTCATTCCCGCAACACAGGCTGTTTATATGCAGTGCCTTGAAGAAGGTCTTCTTAAGATCTTTATTGAATCCGGGTGCGTTGTTTCAACTCCTACATGTGGTCCCTGTCTTGGAGGCTACATGGGCGTTTTGGCTGCCGGTGAAAAATGTGTATCAACAACTAACAGGAATTTTGTCGGACGTATGGGACATGTCGATTCGGAGATTTATCTTGCAAGCCCTTCAGTAGCTGCCGCAAGTGCAGTTAAGGGTATCATTTCCTGTGTTGAAGATCTGTAAAGGAGAATATAAATGGAAAACGCTAAAGGAAAAGTACTTAAATACGGCGATAATGTAGATACCGATGTAATAATCCCTGCAAGATATCTTAATTCCTCTGATCCCGCAGAGCTTGCACTTCACTGCATGGAAGATATCGATAAGGATTTTTCAAAAAGGATGAATAAAGGCGACATTATTGTTGCAACCAAGAATTTCGGTTGCGGTTCTTCAAGAGAGCATGCGCCTATTGCCATAAAGGCATCCGGTATTTCATGTGTCATTGCAGAGACTTTTGCAAGGATTTTTTACAGAAATGCCATTAATATAGGACTTCCCATTATAGAATGTGCAGAGGCAAGCCGTGAGATCGAAGACGGAGATGAGGTTGAGATAGATTTTAATACCGGCCTTATCAAAGATCTTACAAAAGGAACTTCATATCAGGGCCAGGCTTTCCCTGAATTCATGCAAAAGCTTATCGCATCCGGCGGTCTTGTTAATTACATCAATAACAATAATTAAAAATTCAGGTGGTGCATTAAGTGTTTGCTTTTGTTGAAGGAACTTTGGATCTTATAGATACGGATCTGTGTGTTGTCGATATTGGCGGATTTGGCATAAATGTCAATATTTCACCAAGATGTTCGGCTGTCATAGGCTCTGTCGGAGATCATGTTAAATTATATACTTATACGCAGATTGCCGAAGGAATTTTACAGCTTTACGGTTTTCTTGAAAGAGATGATCTTGATATGTTCAGAAAGCTGCTTGGTGTATCCGGTGTGGGTCCTAAGAGTGCTTTATCTCTTTTATCCGAAATGGATGCTGATTCCATCAGGTATGCGATAATCAGCGATGATATCAAAGCGCTTTCAAAAGCAAAAGGCATCTCTGCAAAATCTGCAGGTAAGATAATTATTGAATTAAAAGGCAAGGTCGATCTTTCTGATGAGAAGATCGCAGTAAAAGTAGGGGCAGGTCCTTCCATAACAGTCCCGGATACGGATCTTGGAAGGGAAGAGTCCGATGCACTTGCTGCCCTTATTTCTCTCGGTTACTCAAAAAGCGAGAGCACAAAAGCAATCCTTTCTGTTGACGGTCACGAAGATCTGGATTCCGGCTCTCTGCTATCATTTGCACTTAAGATCCTTTACGGAAAATAAGGTATTATTTCATGCCCAGAACTATTCAGACTGAGATCACAAAAGAAGACAAGCCTGTTGAACAGTCACTCCGTCCCCAGAGATTAAAAGATTATATCGGACAGGAAGCCATAAAAGAAAGACTGATCATTCATATTGAGGCGGCAAAATCCAGGGGAGAAGCTTTAGATCATGTGCTTTTGTACGGACCTCCCGGTCTTGGAAAAACAACCCTTGCAGGGATCATTTCCAATGAAATGGGAACTCATATTAAGATCACCTCCGGACCTGCCATTGAAAAGGCATCTGAAATGGCGGCTATTTTAAATTCTCTTCAGGAAAAGGATATGCTTTTCATTGATGAGATTCACAGACTTAACCGTCAGGTAGAAGAGGTGCTTTATCCTGCAATGGAGGATTTTTCCATTGATGTCATGATCGGTAAGGATTCTTCCTCATCAGCAAGAAGCGTAAGACTTCCTCTTCCTCATTTTACTCTTATAGGAGCAACCACAAGGGCTGACATGCTCACTGCACCTTTAAGGGACAGATTCGGAGAGCAGTTCCATATGGAGTTTTATACTCCCGAAGAATTAAGTGAAGTTATTCTTTTCTCTTCAAAAAAATTGAATGTTGAGATCCGTCCGGATGCAGCTCTTGAAATAGCAAAAAGAAGCCGCGGGACTCCCAGGATCGCAAACCGTATGCTGAAAAGAGTAAGAGATTATGCCCAGGTAAGATATGACGGTATCGTGACAAAAGAAATAGCTGTAGAATCCCTGGATCTAATGTCCATCGACAAGCTTGGACTTGATAATACCGACAGGATGATCCTTGAGACTATTATAAAGAAATTCGACGGCGGTCCTGTAGGACTTGATACACTTTCAGCCGCTACCGGAGAAGATGCCGGCACCATAGAAGATGTTTATGAACCGTTTCTTTTGAAAAACGGTCTTCTTATGAGGACTCCAAAGGGCAGGGTGATAACCGATCTTGCACGTGAACATCTTGATATGTGGCTTGTATAGCCATAATCCATTGCATTTGCTTAAATAACCGATTTTTTATATACTGTTTATATATTTATTTCGGAGGGGCTTTATGTCTGATATCAACGAAACACAGGTCATTATCGCCGGCAGGGTACTTACGCTTACCGGTTATGAAACTGCCGAGTATACACAGAAGGTCGGTAATTATATAAACAAAAAACTTGAAGAATGTAAGACTGATCCGGGTTTCAGAAATCAGAACAAAGAAACCCAGATGCTTATGCTTGCCATAAATGTCACCGACGATTATATGAAGATCGTTGAAAAGCTTGCAGAAAATGAACAGCTTATCAAGGATAAAGACAAAGAGATTTATAACTTAAAGCATGACATCATCTCGACCCAGCAGAGACTTGATAAAGCCGATGAACAGGTAAGGACTCTTCAGGATAAGATCGCTGACAGTTCCAAAAAACTTCTTCAGCTTGATGCAAAAATAAACGGAAAAGGAAGAAAGAAGTCAGAAGATGCTGCACCCAAAGCCCCTGAATCTCCTAAGGCTTCAGAACCTTCCAAGACACCGGAAGCAAATAAAACCATAGGGATTCCTAAGGCTGCGGAAGACGCAAAATCTCCTGATGCTTCCAAGACATCGGAAAATGCCAAGACACCTGAAACAAGCAAGACACCTGAAGCTGTAAAGGCGCCTGAAACATCCAAGACACCTGAAGCTGTAAAGGCACCTGAAACATCCAAGACACCTGAAGCTGTAAAGGTACCTGAACCTTCCAAAGCATCAGCTGATGCCGGGGTATCAGAACCCGTAAAGGCACCTGAAGCTCCCAAACCTTCAGATTCATTTAAGGTTCCCGAACCTCCTAAGGTATCATCCTCCGAATCTGAAAAAAAGGATGATCCTTCATCAAGTACCGGATTCAGGCCTCATACAATGCCGCACCTTGTCAAAGATGATAAAAACGATAAATGATGATCGCTTACATATGTTAGAACGTGATCTGAC
>ODAI013402798.1_pt1 | contig 13070 bp, 8 predicted proteins | sample 1539321 | NCBI WGS metagenome assembly ODAI01 (sample SAMN02144231, study PRJEB22623) | gut metagenome | biome: sheep rumen | host: Ovis aries | place: New Zealand | reverse complement strand
CGATAGAGACCTACTGTAGTGATGTTACGTCCAGGCACCAGATAACAGTCCTCACCATAAGCCATCAGATAACTGAATGGCAGGTTACGGGTATCAGGATGGTGCATCAGCTTACCAAAACACACAGAGAAAGCACCAATCGTGGCAGGCATCAGGACATAAGAACCCGATGCCGTCTTCGTACCACGCTCAAGGGTGCCGTAATGCAAAGGTCCCATCTTATAGGCATGGTTCGAGAAATTGGTATTAGAACCTGCGTTATAGAACGAGAACTCACCACCGATGAGCAACGAACTCTTATGGTGACTGGCACAGAACGGTCCGCAGAAGGCGGCACAAGCCTCACCATTGGCCATAAACGAGTTGGCGAAGAAGAGAGAAGCCTCTGCCGTGAAACCGTTTGTAATCTGACAGGCCTCACCCACAAAGCAATCCTGCATCTTCACAGAGTTATTGATAGAACAACCGTCGCAGATAATGGAGTTCTCGCAGATGACACCTGTTCCGATAAACACAGGCGCATCCATCGAACTCATCACCGTACACTCCGACAGACGGGCAGCACCGCTGATCTCACAGTCGCCCTTGATGATAGTGTTCGTGATATCCTTGGCATTGATGATCTTCACATTATTACCGATATAGCCACGATCCGGACGTGACACGCGCAGTTCGTCCTCAATCATCTGCTGAAGCATTTTCTTCAACTGCTTGTCGCGATCGTGCTTCACCATAAAGGCTGCTATCTGACTGTTGAGTTCACGGAAGATGGTCACGTTACCGTCACCCATCTCGTTCAACACACTGATGGTCGATCCTTCTCCGAAGGTAGCATCTTCAGTAGTCTCAAGCGTACAGATATTCGAGATATAGCAGTCATTGCCGATGGTATAATTATTAATATAGTTACCAACCTTTTCGATCAGACAGTCGTTGCCGACAGTCACATTACGGAGTGTCGCGTCATTGATACCCGAATGTTTATGAAACCCCTTGGTCACCTCGATCATCTTGTTGAAGGCACCCAAGCGGATATCGCCATAGAACATCACTCGGTGGAAATTATAAGGAATGAAATTCTCATCCACCAGTACGCGCTGCCAGTCCTCTGCCCAGCAAACATTGTTCTCTAATACTTCAATCTCTGTTTGTGTTAGTTGTCTGTAATTACTCATAATCTTGATATAAAAAATCGTTATAAGGGTATTTCTGTACATGAAGCTCACGCACACGCTTGTAAAGCACTTCGCGCAACTCATCGATATTGTCCTTCTGCCGAGCCGAGATAAAGATACACTCCATATAGTGCTGGTTCTCGGCACTACGGGCCATCCAGGTCTTCTTCAGGTCATCGAGCGTATAATTCTCCTTAGTCAGCGGGGTCAGGTCGTCGGCCTCTTTCTCCACCCAGGTATAGGCATCTATCTTGTTAAAGACAAGCATAGAGGGCTTATCAGAACAACCGAGCTCCTTCAATGTTTCTTCTACTACCCGGATCTGTTCCTCGAAATCGGGGTGAGAGATATCCACCACATGCACAAGCATGTCAGCCTCACGCACCTCATCGAGCGTCGATTTGAAGGAGTCCACGAGATCTGTAGGCAGTTTTCGGATAAAACCAACCGTATCAGCCAATAGGAAGGGGAGATTGTCGATGGTCATCTTGCGAACGGTGGTATCAAGCGTGGCAAAGAGTTTGTTCTCGGCAAACACCTCACTCTTGGCCAAGAGGTTCATGATGGTGCTCTTACCCACATTGGTATAACCCACGAGGGCCACACGGATCAGTCTGCCTCGGTTCTTGCGCTGGGTGGTCTTCTGTTTGTCGATCTCTGCCAGACGCTGTTTGAGCAGGGTGATACGCTGCAAGATGATACGACGGTCCATCTCCAACTGCGTCTCACCAGGACCACGCAGTCCCACAGAGCCCTTGCCACCGCCAGATCCAGAACCACCGCCCTGTCGCTCAAGGTGTGTCCAAAGGCGTTGCAGACGAGGCAGCATATAGCGATGCTGTGCCAGTTCCACCTGCGCCTTAGCCTCAGCAGTCTGGGCACGCATGGCAAAGATGTCAAGTATGAGAGAGGTTCGGTCAAGAATCTTCACTTGCAGTTCCTTTTCAATATTACGTATCTGCTTGGCAGAGAGTTCATCATCGAAAATCACCATACCCACTGGCTGGGGAGCGTTCGTTTCATCCAAGAGCCCTTCAGCAAAGAGCTGGGCATCCTGAGCATCCAGCCAGTCGTCGTAGGCATCCTGACATTGTTTGATATATTGCTTGATTTCCTCCAGTTTTCCACTTCCTACATAAGTTGTCTGACTCGGTCCACCCACTTTCTGGGTAAAACGTTTCACCGTCACAGCACCTGCTGTGTCGGCTAAGAACTCCAGTTCGTCGAGATATTCCTTGGTCTTGGCTTCGTTCTGTTCTTTGGTAATCAATCCTACCAGCACAGCAGTCTCAGCCTTTGCCTGTGAGATAACAAATTCTTTCATATTGGATGCAAAAATAGCCAAATATATTCATGACTGAAAAAAATCCGTGTTAATCCGTGTTAATCCGTGCCTAAAAAAATAATTTCGTTGTATTTTTGCAATCAAAACAGAACCAACTAAAACATTAACATTATGAGAGTAATTATTCAGAGCGACTATCAGAAGATGTCACAATGGGCCGCAAACCACGTGGTTGAGTGTATCAACAAGTTCAATCCCACACCCGACCGCAAATTCGTACTCGGCCTCCCGACAGGCTCTTCACCTGTAGGCATGTACAACGCACTTGTCGAGGCCAACCGTGCCGGAAAGGTCTCTTTCAAAAACGTACTCACTTTCAACATGGACGAATATGTCGGGCTGCCAGAGACCCATCCAGAGAGTTACCATGCCTTCATGGCTCGTAACCTCTTCGATCACATCGACTGCCCGAAGGAAAACATCCATATCCTCAATGGCAATGCCCCCGACCTCGCAGCAGAGTGCAAGCACTATGAGGAGATGATTCAGGAAGCTGGCGGCATCGACCTCTTCATCGGCGGCATCGGCCCTGATGGTCATATTGCCTTCAACGAGCCTGGTTCTTCACTCCGCAGCAGAACACGCATGAAGACGCTGACAACCGATACTCGTATTGCTAACTCACGCTTCTTTGGCGGCAAGCCTGAGAATGTTCCTGCTCATGCCCTGACTGTAGGTGTAGGTACCGTGATGGATGCCCGTGAGGTGATGATCCTGGCTAATGGTCACGCAAAGGCACGTGCCCTCCAGGCTGCCATTGAAGGCGCCGTCAACCACATGTGGACCATCAGCGCCCTGCAGATGCATGAGCATGGTATCATCGTCTGTGACGAGGAGGCTGCCGACGAGTTGAAGGTCAGCACCTATAAGTATTTCAAGGACATCGAACAAGATCAGTTGTTGTAATGAGAAAACTATTCTTATCTATACTTATGACGTCATCAGTCCTCGCTTGGGCTGGTGACGTTGTCGTTTCGTCTCCTGACGGACAACTTCAGGTGACTGTCAATAACGCTGGTGGACGACTGTTTTACTCTGCGACACACGGCGGACAGACCGTGATGGAACCCTCTGCCCTGGGACTGAAGACCAGCATAGGCGACTTCACACGCGACCTTTCACTGCTCGACAACCAGCAAGAATCCGTCGAGAATCACTATACCATGCGTGGCACCAAAGCCAGCAAAGGCGACTATCTGGCCACAAAGGCCGTGATGAACCTGCAAACGAAAGACGGCATGAAGTTCAGTGTGGTCTTCCAAGTGAGCAACCACGACATCGCTTTCCGTTATGAGATTCCAAGACAGAAATTCGACAAGAAAGACTATAAGCGCGTGCGCATCCTCAGCGAAGCCAGCAGCTTCAATCTCCCTGATGCGACGACCGTCTTTGCCTCACCACAGATAGGTCCGGAAACAGGTTGGGAACAGACCAAACCAAGCTATGAGGAGGTCTATTCTGCCGATGCACAGATGACTGAGCCTTCTCGCTATGGCCACGGTTACATCTTCCCCGCCCTTTTCCACTTAAAGGGAAATACTGGAACATGGGTACTGGTCTCTGAGACAGGCGTAGGTTCAGGTTACTGCGGAAGCCACCTCTCTGACTATCAAGCTGGTAACGGCTATACCGTAGCCTATCCAGACAAAGGCGAGAACAACGGTTTCGGCTCAGACTTCGCCGCCATATCACTACCAGGAGCCACTCCGTGGCGCACGATGACCATCGGTTCCTTGAAGGACATTGTGGAGACAACCATCCCTTATGACCTTGTAGAACCCCTCTATGCCCCATCCACCGACTACCAGCCTGGTCGCTACACCTGGAGCTGGCTCATCTGGCAAGATAACTCCATCAACTACGACGATCAGGTGAAATTCATCGACCTGGCCTCTGCTATGGGGTTCGAATACTGTCTCGTGGATAACTGGTGGGACACACAGATCGGGCGCGACCGCATCGCAGAACTCTCAAAGTATGCCCAGTCGAAGGGCGTCCATCTGATGCTCTGGTACAACTCCAATGGTTTTGCCAACGATGCACCCCAAGGGCCGCGTGACTGTATGAACACTGCGATTGCCCGTGAACGCGAGATGAAGTGGATGCAGTCTATAGGTGTCAAAGGCATCAAGGTCGATTTCTTCGGTGGTGATAAGCAAGAGACCATGCGTCTCTATGAGGATATCCTCAGCGATGCCAACCGCTATGGGTTGCAGGTCATCTTCCACGGGTGCACCATGCCTCGTGGCTGGGAAAAGATGTATCCCAACTATGTGGCCTCTGAGGCTGTACTGGCCTCCGAGAACGTCTTCTTCAATGAGGAGGCCGCCAAGCGTCAGGCTTACGACCTCACACTCCATCCCTTCTGCCGTAATGCGACAGCGTCGATGGACTGGGGCGGCATCATCATGAACAAATACCTCTCGAAGGACAACAAGAGCCGTCATAGCCGCAAGACCACCGACATTTTCGAACTGGCCTCAGGCATCATCATGCAGACTTCGGTACAGTGTGTGGCGATGCAGCCCAACAACCTCGACAACAATGAGTTGCCACAGTTCGAACTGGATTTCCTGCGCCAGTTGCCCACCACCTGGGAAGAGACGCGTTTCATCGATGGCTATCCTGGTAAGTATGTCATTATGGCCCGCCGTCACGGACAAGACTGGTACGTGGCAGGACTCTCAGCAGAGGACAAACCACTCACGCTGACCCTCGACCTTCCGATGTTCGATAAGGGAGAGACCCTTCAATATTACAACGATTCCAGCAAGCGTGAGCCGATGCTCACCAAGCTTAAGATCGACAAGAAGGGTAAGGCCAAAATCACCCTCCAGCCCAACGGAGGTCTGATCATTACCAAATAACATTCAAAAAGAAATCCCGCTAATCGAAGCGGGATTTTCTTTTTGGTCCTTAATAGACAAAAATCTGATAGTCCTTGATACTACCCGGTGCCCCTTGTTCGGCGCGCGGCAGATATTCAAAGGCTGCTACCGTCTGTTCACTGCCAAGGTCGATCACCATCATGTGAGGCAACTTGGCCTTTCTGACGGTACGCCAATAAGTTGATTCCTGCAGGTCGAAGGTCTTGTCTGCTGTATTGTTGCCACGCAACACATCCTCACTGTCACTATATTTCACCGTCCACGACTCACGACTCAGACGATGACCCTGTGCATCTTGCACATAGACTTCGGCAACAGAGACTTCGTCATCACCTTTCTGCGTAGAGCGTGCCACAAGAGCGACGTAACGGCCTTTCTGAGGCGCATTGAACTTGACCGTCTGCCAGCCGTTGCCCGCCATCAACTGTCCCTCAGCCACAGGAGTAGCTGAATTAAGGTCTGGTTTGTCGCCGGGCTGATTATGCGTAGCAGATTTCTCCAAATTCAATTTGTTCAGTTCAGGTTCTGTCTGTCCGAAGACAATGGGTTCTGCCTTGGGGCCGAGGATATCGAGTACGATGACCTCATTCTTGCCTTTCTTCAACCAACAGCCTGGGACATAGAGCGTCTGCTGGGGACCGATATGCCAGATGCGTCCCATGGCATGACCGTTGACCCAGACCTGTCCTTTACCAAAGGCCTCGAAATTCAGGAACGTGTCACCTACTTTCTTCAGTGTGAACTCACCCTTGAAGTAGCCACCATCGGAAACGATAGCCTCATTGTCTTTCACCTCCTTACGATTCGATGCCATCGCCGTCTTGATAGCCTCATAGTCGTCGGCCATCGTGCGGATGACCCAATGCTTGAGGGTATAGGTCATCTCATGTCCGTCTTGCTCTGTCTGCAACTGCACGTCACTGGTGATACCCTTGAAGTCCTTGATGGCGCGTCCGAAATTAATGCGCCCCATGGCCTCCACGAGAATATTCAGCACGTCGCCTTTCTTCACGGGCGGCAACATCAGTGACTTCTCGTTCTTCACACGGTCGATGCTACCGACAAACTGATGGTTGACCCATATCTGAGCATAATCGTGACAGTCGTTCAACGTCAGCACACTCTTTCTTGGGATGTCGGGCAGCGTCGTCGTGTATTGGATCATGCCCCAGCCGCAATCCATATCCTCCATCGTGAGTACATCACGGTTCTCCACTCGTTTGGTCACCAAACCACAGAGATCCATCACTTTCTCCAACCTGAACTGAGGCACACTGACAATCGGCATCGGGGCTTTGGGGACAGCAGGCAGTCTGCCCTCCGCATACTTCTGCATCATCGTGCGCAGTTCCCAATATTTCGAGGTGGGCAATCCCTGCTCATTGATGGGGGCATCATAGTCATAGCTCGTCACGTCGGGTGCAAAACCAGGGCTGTTGGCACCTGCCCAATGGCCGAAACTCGTACCGCCATGCGTCATATAGAGTGAGAAACTGATACCCTTGGAGAGCATCTCGTCCATACCGTCCACCATATCCTTCGCAGGACGTGTCTCATGTTGGGCTCCCCACTTATCAAACCAGCCGCTCCAGAACTCTGAGCACATCTTCGGAGCGTCAGGACGCAACTCACCCAGACGGCGGAACTGCTGATCGATATTGGCACCTGTGCCGAAGTTCATCGTCCACACGAGATCGTCGAGACCATTTTTCTCGAAGTTGCTGGCCCAGTCACACTGGAAGAGGGCCAGTTCCTGACCATAGATACCCCGCAGGCAATCGCGGATTTCAGAGACGTAGGGTTTGTTCTCACCATAGGAACCGTATTCATTTTCCACCTGAACCATGATGATAGGACCGCCATTCTGAATGGTCAGCGGTGCCAGCTGCTCTCCAACCTTCTGTTCGAAGATTTTCACACGTTCCATGAAATAAGGATCTTGTTCACGCAGACGGATATCTTTCTTCTTCAAGAGCCACCAGGGCAGACCGCCCATCTCCCACTCTGCGCAGACATAAGGACCAGGTCGCACGATGACGTACATGCCGTTTTTCTGTGCCAGCCGGCAAAAAGCAGCCACATCATTGTTGCCCGTGAAGTCAAACTGTCCTTCACGCTGCTCATGGATATTCCAGAACACATAGATACAGACGGTATTCATCCCGAGGGCCTTGCACATCTTGATGCGATGCTCCCAATAAGGTTGTGGAATACGGGGATAATGAATCTCTGCGGCTTTCACCACGAAGGGTTCGCCATTCAACAAGAAACTCTTGTCGCCTACCGTGAAATGACCTGCCTTAACCAGCGTCGTCGTCATCAACAATAGGATTGTCAGTAGTAGTCTCACCTTTTTCATTTGTTTCAATTATTTGGTAATTGGTTGCAAAGATACAAAATTTTGCCCACGAATAGGATGCATTACGCAGATTTTTTTATATATTTGCAGAAAATTTCAAGATTATGAAGAAACTTGCATTACTCATTCTGACATTGTTCCTCCTTCAGACAGTAAAGGCTGAGGACGGACATCAACTATGGCTGCGATACCAGCCGGTGAACAAAGCAAAGGTCAACGGACCAGCCTGTCTGGCTGCCGACCAGTTACACACATACTTCCAAGGAGACGAGGCCACCTTGGTCATCGACCCGACGATGGCAGATGATGCCTACAACATCAGTGGCAACACGATCACGGCCAAAAATGAGATCGGTCTGCTTTATGGTGCTTATGCCCTGTTAAGAGGCGAGCAGGGCTATTCCGCTCCTTATTTCAAGCTCCGCATCCTCAACCACTGGGACAACCTCAATGGCACCATCGAGCGCGGCTATGCCGGACTGAGCATCTTCTGGAAGGGTAAGCCCAGTGGGAAAACCTTTCACGGCCACCAGATCTTCGTGGAGGATCCCGATCAGCCCATCGATGCAGCGCTCATCAAGGAGTATGCCGCAGCCAATGCCTCCATCGGCATCAACGGCACCGTACTCAACAATGTGAACGCCTCGCCGAAGATGCTTTCCCTCACTTATATTAAAAAGGTGAAGGAATATGCCGACCTGCTCCGGCCCTACGGCATCCGCGTCTATCTCTCCGTGAACTTCGCCTCGCCGATGTCCATTCCCATGAAGGGCGTCAACGGTGGAAAGGCACTGAAGACTGCCGACCCGCTGAATCCTGCGGTGAAGGCTTGGTGGAAAGCTAAGGCCAAGGAGATCTACCAACTGATTCCCGACTTCGGTGGTTTCCTTGTGAAAGCCAACTCCGAGGGACAGCCTGGTCCCTTCGACTACAACCGCACCCATGCCGATGGTGCCAACACTCTGGCCGATGCGGTAAAGCCTTTCGGTGGCATCATCATGTGGCGCTCCTTCGTCTATGGTGCCAAGCATAAGGGTGAGGATCGTGTGAAACAGGCTGTCTCTGAGTTCAGAGACCTCGACGGCAAGTTCCGCGATAACGTGATCCTGCAGTCGAAAAACGGTCCGCTCGATTTCCAGCCCCGTGAACCTTATGCCCCTATCTTCGACAACATCCACAAGACGAAGCAGATGGCCGAGCTGCAGATCACCCAGGAGTATCTGGGACAGTCGCGCCATCTGGTCTATCTGGCCCCGATGTGGCGTGAGTTCTTCGGCTTCGTCGCCCCAGAGCGTCTGGTGGGTATTGCCGGCGTCGCTAACATCGGTCTCGACCGCAACTGGTGTGGCCATCATTTCTCACAGGCCAACTGGTATGCCTTTGGTCGTCTGGCCTGGAATCCGATGCTCACCAGCGAGACCATCGCCGAGGAGTGGCTCAACCAGACCTTTAACCTAAAGGATTCCTCACTCTCCACTATTCACTCTTCCCTCCTGAGTATGATGCTTCGCAGCCGTGAGGCTTGTGTCGATTACATGATGCCGATAGGTCTCCATCATATCTTCGCCTTCGACGAGCATTATGGTCCAGAGCCCGACGGTTTCATCGCCTCCTATCCCATTGAGTGGTGCCCCGTCTATTACCATCAGGCCGACTCGCTCGGCATCGGCTTCGACCGCACCCATATGGGGTCTAACGCCACCGCCCAGTACCGTGAGCCCTATTGTTCGATGTACGACGATATCAGCAGTTGTCCGGAACGCTATCTGCTCTGGTTCCACCACGTACCCTGGACCTACCGCATGAAGAGCGGCCGCACCGTCTATGAAGAGATGCAATACCACTATAAGCGCGGCGTCAGCGAGGTTGAGGATTTCATCCGCATCTGGCAGGAGGCTAAGCCCGCCATCGACGAGCAGCGCTGGCAGGAAGTGGATGCCCGCATGCAGCATCAGTTAGAGAATGCCCGCAAGTGGCGAGACACCTGCCTCGACTATTTCGGCTCATTCACCCGCCAATAACAACAGAGGGCGCATCAAATTAGATGATGCGCCCTCTGTTTTATTTAGGCTGTAACGTTGCATACTCTTTCACGGCATCGAAACAGGGTCGATGTCTTGCGGGCGTAGATTCGATGTAGCTTCGACGTAGGTTCGATGTAGCTTCGACGTAGGTTCGATGTAGCTTCGACGTAGGTTCGACGTAGCATAGACCAAGCTGGGAACAACTTTTTCTTTGTTCGTTTGGCAACCCCTGACCCACTTTCGAACGTGTTCCATTACCGACAATGCGGCTACTCACACTAATTATTATTATCCAAAATCCACTCTTTGAAGAACGGGTCTTCTAACTCATAATGGTCAGAGTAGATGACGTAGCCATCCTTTTGCAGGCGTTTCAATGCGCTGTAAATGGTACTTGTACGATATTCACCAGACTGCAAGGGCTTCTTTGATGCTAAACGCTGAAGGATCCATTTATTTGTGCGATTGAAGTTCATCCACAGACGCTCATAGTCCAAGCCATGAGTCGTCACAATATGGTCAATTGCCTTTTGCAAAGGGTCTGTTGTAGCAGGCTGGAGGACACCAATCTGCCACACATTAGCGGCCAACTGCTGAGAATAATAGGGATGGCAACTCGTATAGTCAAGAATCCTGTCTGCCAATTCTGAATGGTTCGCTGCATAACATTCAGCCAAGCGATCCGACAAATATCGATGGAAATCGTCACGAGGCAGTTTGGCCAGACGCATCAGTTCGCCAAAATGATAAAACGGTGATTTCTTATTCTCAAAGATATCCGTCATCATACTCTCCTGGCTTCCGAGCAGGATATAGTTGATGTTCTTCTGCTTCTGCATGATGGAGCGCAACTGTTTGTCTAGATTAGGTGCCAGGTCGCGGATTTCCTGAAACTCATCAAGTATCACAATCATCCGGTCCTGTTCCGAGTGTGCTTTCTCTATCAAAGTCAGCACGTCTTCAATGAGCATCACACCATCCACTCCAGGCTGAAACGATACGTCAATAGAACCTGTCAAAGGGTTGGTCGATACCAATGGTATCACACGGAAGTGGGTTATCAGATGCCGAACTCGCTCCATGGGATGCACCTTAAAGAACTCTTTCAACAGTTTGGCTGACAGGTCGGATACAGATGTGACTTGTTGCAAATTCACTGTGATGTGTTTACGATTGATTTGTTTCATGGCTTTAGCTACCACACTACTCTTACCAAAACGACGCGGACTGATTAATACCAGATGGTTGGCACTTTTCATGAACTGCTCAATATAAGCGACCTCCTCCACTCTGTCAGTGAAGTAGTTTTCCTCTACGATAGTGCCGAATTTAAAGGGATTCTCCATATTACGCATTTTTTCGTTACGATTTTTTTCGTAATCGATGCAAAGATAGATATTTTTCCTTTAACTTCCAAATCTTTAGACAATTATTTCAATATCAGCCATTGAAATTTCAGTTCCATCGTCAGTGCCTATTTGGCTGCAAAGTTCTTGCTAAGGCAAGCGGCATAGCCGAGCGACAAAAAATCCCACGAAAGCGTTCATAGCGAGACAAAAGAAATTTTCATAATTATGCTGTTATTCCGATACTGCTTTGGGTGTTTGTGACTCACCTTGCTTCAGTATGAACCATAGCGAGAGCAGTATGTTTTTATCGTCATCAACTACAAGAATCATTATGGATATACTTATATTCTATTTCATCATAAAAACGGAACCATGTATGCCGGTAGCATAATGGTTTCCTGATCCTTTGCGAAGTCCTTGGTATACACCATATATCGCCATAATATCCTGGACGAATAAATACGACAGAACTCATCAAGCGAAGCATGTGACTTACTGCTCGACGACTTCACCTCTATAGGACAAATCTTTGCTCCACGAGACAATAGGAAGTCAGTCTCATAGTAGTGTTTCTCATCACGTGGCCAAGTGTGGTAGAAGAGTTCATTCCCTGCAGCCACCAGCATCTGGCTGACAAGGTTCTCATATACATAGCCCAGATTGGCTGGTAGTTTGTCAGCCAAAAGCTTCTCGTAAATGATATTCTCTGTAAAGCTCTTGTCCCAAAACGCCAGCGTGATAAACAGTCCCGTGTCGCAAACGAACATCTTGAATTGGTCTTTGTTTTTCGTAAGCCCCATACCCACTTGTGGGTCGTTCACGTGATAGCACATGTTTACCGTCTTGCTGTCTTCAAGGTCTTTCAGCAGTTCCGTCATTTTCTCGTCGTCCACCCTACCTACAACTGCGTATGGCACATATCGTATGGCATTTCGGCTTAGTTGTCCGGGGACGGAACGGAACATTACCGATGCTCGTCCTGAGGGGTCTATCTTTAGGAAGTCGTCCTCATAAAGTTTGAGTATGCGACGCTTCACTTGATCAACCTTACTGAAGTTATTGGTGTCAAGGTAGGCATTGACGGCCTGCGGCATACCACCTACCAGCATATATAGCCGTAGGTTGCGTGCCATCTCCCTATGGGCTGGCCCGAGGGCATGCTGCTGCTCCCAGAACTTGCGTAGCAGTGGAACCGTTGCTTCGTCGCCCAATGCCCACCGGAACTCCTCAAAATCCATCGGATTCATCTGTATCCTGTCCTCTTCGCTTGGAATCGTGATACCATCAGTATTTTTCTTGATGCTGATCAGCGAACCCGTTTCGATGTAGTCGTAACGCCCGTCTTCCACCAGATATTTGATTGCTTGACGCGCCATCGGACATTTCTGAACCTCGTCGAAAATGATGACAGATTCCCGTGGCTTCAGTGTCACATGATATGCAGTCTGGAGATACAGAAACAGGTAGTCCAAATCCATCAGGTCGTTGAACAAATCCTTGATGGCCTTCGATGCCTTGTTGAAGTCTATCAGCAAGTATGACTCATATTCGTTCTTGGCAAAGGTTTCCACGATGGTCGACTTGCCGACACGTCGCGCACCTTCAACAAGCAATGCACTCTTACCGTCCGATTCCTGTTTCCAGTTCAGCAATTGAGTGTAAATCTTTCTTTTGAACAGTCTTTCTTTCATAAAGTCCACTGTTTACGGTGCAAAGATAGCAAAATTATTCAATCCCCACAAATATATTTCAATAAAATATGCTAATCCCCACAGAATTATCTCTCAAGAACCATCTATTCCCCACAAATTTCTTTTCCGTACAAACGGCCGAACGAATTTTTCACAAACGACCGAAAAAGCATCAAAAGATTTGTCTGGCGTTAAATGTTACAATATCAGTGGAAAGGCAGCGTCAGCATGAAGGCGCT
>ODAI012467759.1_pt1 | contig 13070 bp, 7 predicted proteins | sample 1539321 | NCBI WGS metagenome assembly ODAI01 (sample SAMN02144231, study PRJEB22623) | gut metagenome | biome: sheep rumen | host: Ovis aries | place: New Zealand | reverse complement strand
GTAAGAGTTTTTGCAGAATTCCATTTTTTTGTATTACCTTTGCAACCGCTAAGACAGCGATTGGACGATGGTGTAATGGTAACACTACAGGTTTTGGTTCTGTCATTCCCGGTTCGAATCCGAGTCGTCCAACTCTTTTTTTACCATATTTTTCATGCTATTTTGGGTTGAAAAACAGGCTTCGGCTTGTTTTTCATTGTTTTTTCTTGTAGAAAACGAAAAATAATTACTATCTTTGCATTATCTTTCATTTCACCTAAAACGAAAAACTTTCCGAAAAAAGATGAGACAATCCGGATTAAAAACGTTTCTACTCTTACTCTGTGCATTGTTTTCTACAGCATTCTGCGCCACTGCCCAGAATGCCTCGCCTGCCGAGAAGCTACAGAAAGACTATCCGCTGCTGACTGCCCGTTACGGCAACCAGCTCGACGGCGAGAAAGCCCACTACATCTTCGTCATCGACGTGTCAAGTTCCATGCTCGCCTACGAAAAGGTGGAAAAAGAGAACCTGCTGAAGTTCATCGATGCCGTGCCTGACGGCGACCAGGTGACCATCATCCGCATGGCCGACGAGGACTATACCGACTACGTCAACATGTTCAAGTGCATCACCCTGGACCCTGGCGTTCGCGCCTCGCTGCGACAGAGCATCAACGGGCAGGTCTTCCAGTTCCTGAACAATAGCGACAAGCGCAACGGCAGCGACGGATTCCACACTGCCAGCCTCGTGGTCGATGCCATCAACACCGTGGGCAGCAACGAACTGACGTTCATCTACCTGTTCACCGACTTCGAATACTGGACCCACAAGTTCCACTACGACAAGACGAAGGAAAACTGGAAGTCGCTGATAGGCAGAGTGCCCGACACCTATCTGAGCGGCATGTGCAAGTTCGGCATAGAGCTGGGAACAGGAGCCAAGCTCCATCAAGAAGGCGTATTCAAGTCCGAGATGGATGCCATCTTCGGAAAAGTAAGCTATCTGCCAGTGACATCGGCCTCGGTGCTCTCGCAGTGGTTCGGCCATATCATCAGCGACGTGATGGCAACCAAGCTCTATGCCTCGCTGAAGAAAGAATGGAAGGAAGTGACCGACTCGGTAGACATTGACAGCCGTGTGAGCGGCGACCAGCTGACGAGCCGCGTCAGCCTGCCCAAAGATGAAGGCTCGCCACTGGTCAAGACGATGGACTTCACGGTGCAGTCGGCCATGCCACAGCTTCAGCCCATGACGGCTGAAGGCATACAGCCCGGCGAGAAGGGCGTGGTGGGACACATCAACATGCAGAAGGGATTCCTGCCAGGCTATGCCACCATCAACAGCGGCAATGCCACACTGCAGGTGACCTATCACTCCGACTACGAAGACGAAATTGCACGCCTCAAGCAGGTGTGCAAGGTCAACGAATCCGACTCTTCGGACGTGAACCTGACGCGCAACTATCCGCTGGGCGGACTGTCCTACAGCGCATGGCAGTCGTTCATCCCCCTGTGGGCGTGGATCGTGCTGGCTGTCATCCTGATTGTGGTGCTATGCTCAGTGCTCTACACCGCGTTCGTGATGAAGACCGACCACGCTTGGATTGTGCGCGTGAAGGAAGACGGGCTGAGCGTGAAGCACCCGCTGGGCGACCTGAAGGAACAGTTCAGCGTGGGGCTCAAGGGCGACTATCAGGTGCCAACAGCCAACTGGACCATGACCATCAAGGGCAAGAAGTACAATCCCCTGCTGTTCTGGCATAAGAGCGGCTACTACATCAGCTGGGACAAGGGTGTCATTACCGTGGAGAACAAGACGCTGGCCACGAAGATTGGCGTAGATCCCGGCACCGACACCTTCATCTGGCCCCTGAAGAGCGGCGGCAACTTCGTCATCAACAAGGGTTCCTTCAAAATCACCTTGTCGGTCTAAATCACGTTCCATATAATATAAATAAGAATTCAAGTTTCGCATGTCTAAGGACTTCAGGAGTTTAGGAGTTTTCGCGGCTTTCAGCCGCTGGAGTTTAGACGTTAGTCTTGCTGTCGGTACTGTCATTGGGCGGATTCCATCAGTCTATCGTCCAAACTCCTATACTCCAAAACTCCCAAACTCCAATAGGCAAGTGGAACTTGCGAAAGTGAAATAAAGAATTACAAACCTAAATAAAAAAAATATTCACCTATGGCAAAGACTTATTTCATCGGCCTTGGAGGCTGCGGACTGAAAACCGTATCGGAATTACAGAAAAAACTGTCGGCTGAAAACCAGACAGACAAAGAGTTCCTCTTCACCTATATAGATACCGACGAGAAGACCCGCAACTTCGTCAACAAAGACCAAACCATCATCCGCCTGCGCGACTTCATCAACCTGGGCGACACCAATCCGCTGCAGACCTACATGAGTGCAGTACAGACCCAGTCGGAAAAAGCCAAAAGGCTGCAGGAGTGGTGCATCAAACAGAGTGAGCGCGGCCACCTCACACTGCCCAACGAGACCCTCTCCGACGGCGCACAGGCCGTGCGCATGTTCGGACGCTTCGGCTACTACAAGTGGGAAGACCGCATCAAGTCGGAACTGAAAGGCAAACTACAGATGTTCCAGTCGAACGAAGAGGGCAATGCCAACTCAACGGTGAAGCCCGACGTGTGGGTGTTCGCATCGTCGTGCGGCGGAACCGGCAGCTCCATGACGCTCGACGTGCTCTACACCATCGACCGCATCGTACAGAGCGTGATGAAGGTGTCGAAGCCCGACGTAAAACTCGTGCTCTTCATGCCGCAGCCGTTCATCGACCGCAACAGCGGCAACCACCAGTACTACCTGAATGCCTTTGCCTACATGTGGGAGCTGAACGCTTTCCGCCTTCTGGCTGGCATGAACGACAGCTTCGGACAGTTTGCCGCCGTGCCGCCCGAGAAAGACTGGGACACGCAGACGCGCTTCGAGCTGTTCCGCTACGTCATACCCGTCGACACAGAGTCGGACCTGCGCTATAAAATCCAGCTGGAAGACCTCTACAGCACCGTGGCCGAAATGGTGTACTACCTGAACAAAGGCAAGCTGAACGACGAGATGTTCTCACTCCTGAGCAACGACCAGCAGACCATGCTGGAGAAGGAAAACAAATACAACGACACTTGCTGCCCATGGACCACACCACTCATTGCCTACGGCTACAAGTGCATCAAGAAGGCTAACGACGAGCTGAAGAAGTATCTGAAGACCCGTGGCATGTACGAACTGGTGAAGCACGGACTCCTGGGCGATGACATTGAGGAGGAAAAGCGCGAAGAGGCCAAGCTGGAGTTCGCATCGAAGTATATCCTGCCCTTCCTTATGACCATCGGCGACACGAGCCGGGCTGGGTCGAAGAGCTTGCAGACCAGCATCCAGTCCATCTATGAAGATCTGGCCATGAACCCGGCTGCCGTCTCGCGCAACCTAGTGGAGAACAGCCTCAACGAGGTGGCATCGAAGAAAGACAGCCGCGAGATGGTGGAGGCAAAGAAATCGGTATTCGCAGCCATGAAGGAGAGCATCAACTCTGGCGTGGGCGAGGCAGTGCAGAAGCACGGACTCATCTATGCCAAGACACTGCTCAACCTGGTCGATGACTACTATCTGGAACAGTTGGCCAGCGAACAGTTGGAGAAGATGGCCTACCAGCTTGAGACCGAGGTGAACGAGAAGCGCAGCGAGTGCGAAAGCCACTTAGACGGCCTCAGCAAGAAGAACAAAGCCAACCTCTGTGCATCGGCCTTCAACGAATACTTAGAACTGGAAACACGCCTGCAGACCGTCAAGGCATCGATAGAACTCATAGGCATGCTCACCGAGAACCCCGACGGCTACTTAGAGGAACTGCGCAAGGGCCGCAGCGACAGGACCGTGGGACTGCAGGAACTCATCACCCGCGCCAACAGTGCCCTGGCCCGCTATGCCGCCATTTTCGAGCAGCTGGCCAAGGACTTCAAGTCGAGCGAGAGCAATGCCTTCACCTACTACCTGCCCAACCTGCGGCAGATGGCATTGGGCGAAAACGAGAACTGGCCCTCAGGCACCATGTTCGACCAGTTCTATGCCAACTCCATTCTGGACTACGACCGCGAATTCGCACGCAGGAACAACGGCCGCCACGTTCCGGTCCACACCTCTGAGGGCGACAACAACCTGCTGTTCTACATGCAGCGCATTGACAGCGAGAAGAACCTGTTCATCAGGCTCGCCATGTCAGACAAGTTCAACGTTGCCGACCGCTTCGACAAGATGGTCATCACTGAGCTGCAGGCAGTACTCGACGAGGCTATTGCAGCCGACGGAACAGAGGCTTCGAAGTGGATGGCACTGACACTGGAGGACACGCTCAACCGAGAAGAGTACCTGCCAGCAGGAGTCAGCCGTGAGAAATACCTGGAGACACTCGGAACGGTGAGCAACATACACGTACTCTACCCCACCTCCAACCGCAACAACGAAGTGCCGTGCCGATACCTCTATGCCGGCGGCTCACTGCGACTGGCCGAAACACTGGGCTACGGAAAGGCCGTCACCGATGCCAAGTTCATCGAGGACTCAGAGATGAAAGACCGTTTCATCATCATGAAGATGCCCTACGGACTCGACTTCTACTCCTACTCACACTTCTCTGCCATCGAGCGCATGTACAACGAGTACTACCCGAATATCAAGAAGCTTGCCAAGGAATGCGGATGCCACATTCACCAGGCATTCATAGAACGCGACATCGAAAAAGCTGCCAAGGCCATCGACAAGCCCAAGAAGACAGAGGCCATTACCAACCTGTTCGGCGCACTCTACTACCAGGCTGCACTCAAACTCATTAAAGCCAACGACCGGATGGCCTACAACGAGCTGTTCCAAATCGTAGACTTCTCCTTCATGACAGGCTCCGCCAGCGAGCCATCGGCTGCTCCTGCCGGCGGACTGAGTGCCATTTTCGGAGCCTTGAGCAGCGGCAGCGACTCACCCGAGCTGAAGCTCACCAAGGACCGGGGCGACCACTTCATCAGTGCTGAAGTGGAAATGGGTAATAGGCAGGTGGTCATCAAGACCTGCCCCATCAGCTATGACCAGAAACTCGTCATCAACTTCAACGATGAGAAACGCAACGTAGTGGAGCAGGAATACTGGCTCAGCATAGACAACTTTGCCAATCGCCTCCTTACGAATGGCACAGCCATAGAGCTGGAGAAGATAGTAAACACCTTCGAAGACATACGAAGCAAGTCGAAGAACCTGAACGAAGCCTTCATCAACCAGCACACCAAGACTGTGAATGCCGTATTCGAAATGGGAACCGAGACCAATCCAAAGCTGTCGCAGTTCGTGCAGCTATGGCAGAACGACTCTAAGAACGATGAATTCCTCATTGCTATACAAAACTCACTTAACAACATGATACAGCGCAAATCATGACGATAACCTGGATACTGAATTTTTCGAAAGAAGAGCCGCCCATCGGTTCTTTTTTCGACGACTACTGGAAAGCATCACTGGCCAACGACCGCGAGCTGACCGAGGAAGACCGCTGGTTCCACTGCACCGACTGCACCCTGCCGACGCTCAACTACCCACAGGTGCTGAAGACGGCGCGACAACTCACCACCGACCTCTCGGAAGAGGAAAAGAAGCTCATACCAGCAGCAGTGAAAGAGGCCAAGGAGCTGAAGGTCATCTGCATGGGCGACATCACTGACGCCATCACCGTCAGCCGGCTGCACATCTGGACGGCACAACTACGCCAGGCACTACTGCAGACCGCATGGACACACATTCACTCCATCCACTTCTATGCCCTGCTCTGGCGACCCAACACAGCCGGCATAGAGCCTGGCATCAGCAAGGAGACGCGCGGATTCCTCAACGAACTGGCATCGCTTGAAAGCCTCGACATCAACAACCGCCCCTTCCACAAGGTGCTGTTCTTCGAATCGTCGGTTGTCAAGGCTGAGAAGGCCAACACCTTCAGAACCATGCAGATGGCCGCCCTGCAGATTGCCCTTGGCGACAACAACCTGCTGGGCAACCTCTCCGACGAGAAGGCCGTATTCCTGAACGCCTGCTCCACCGGCGTATTCTACGAGGCCAAGGTACAGAACGAGCAGGAGGGCTACATGCTGGGCAACCTGCTGCTCGACAAGTTCTGCCACAGCCGCAAGGCCGACTTCTACGACGAGAAGGAAGCCATAGAGTACGTAGACCAGAAGAATGCCGACTTCCTTGAAAAAATCAGCCCCGACAACATGGCCAACATGATGACCACCGACCACCCGGAAATCTCCTCCAACCTCTATGCCTCAGAGGAGTTCACCACGGCCGGCTCATGGGGTCTGGTCTACAAGAACATCTGGCAGAACTTCTTCTGCACCAAGCTGGGCGGATTCAAGGTGAGGATGATCAACAACATCAGCTGGGAGCTGAACCTCTACACCGCCGACTTCATGGCGAAAGTGGTGAGCAACCAGGAAAAATACATCAACAACGAGAAGGACAAGCTGGAGGAAAAGGTCTTTGCCATCTATGCTAAGGACTCACGCATGAAGCACATCGGCATAGAGCAAGGCAGGAAGGTGCTCAAGCGATTCCAGGAGCGCATAGCCCAGGTGGCCAACCGCATCAGCAGCGTGAGCATCGACACCTTCTCGCTGCCCGAAAAGCTGCGCAACGCCTTCTCGCAGGCCAAGAACGACCATCCCGGTGAGAAGACCACCGAGGAGGTCATGGCCGTGCTTGAAACCAAGCTGCGCACGCTGCCCGCCTTCAACCTGGCTCTGGCCGTACGCGGACTGGTGCTGGGTGCGTTGCTCGGATTCATCACCTTCAGCTACACCATGCTGATGAGTCCTGCACTCCATCTCGGCCTCACCGGACTCGCTGCCACGCTGCCCCTCGTCGCGGCACTGGCCAAGTTCCTGAGCCACGTGCGACGCATCAATGCACTGAAGGACCAGTACATCGCCTGCAGACTGGAGGACATGCGCAAGAAGCTGGAAGACTTCGTCGTCTCGCAGATGAAGAAGACCTACGAAGAGTTTGAATTCTATCTGGACTGGATTGAGAAGAACAAGCTCAGCTATCTGGCACAGTCGCTCTCAGTCATTGCGCCTGCCGACTTCACCTTCGAGCAGAGCAAGAGTTTCCAGCCACTGCTCAACTACAACATCGCCATGCGGACGGGCGATGCCAGCACGGGCAACCCCCTCATTCCCGTGAAGCCAGTGAACGCTCCACAGGACGATGAAGACAAGTGGCGCGTGTCTGGCACGTTCGGCAAGTCACCCCTGCTGTTCAGCACACCAGCCAACAGAATCAATGTGAACGGCGAACTGAAGTCGCTCTTCGACCTCATGGGAGCCAACGGTGACCGCTACTGCCAGGCCCTCTGCCAGAAACTCATGGACGAGCAAGCCACCATCACCTCTGAACTGGAGAAAGTCGTGGAGTTCGGTGCCACGAAGATCAGTGCCACCAAACTGCTGCTGCTCGACGTGTCCGGCAGCATGGAGGGACAGGCACTCGCCGACCTGAAGGGAGCCGTCAGCGAACTACAGCTCTCAGCCGCAGTAGAATGGATTGCCTTCAGCGACGACGTAGTGGCATGCAGTTTCGAGGGAGCCGACATCGACAGTCTGGAGGCCAAGGGAGGAACGTGCTACGTGCCAGCTATCATGAAGGCCAGAGAGTATCTCATTTCCAACTATGCCGACCAGCTCATCCTCATCAGCGACGGATGCCCCTTTGAGACGTTCACCGCCATCATCAGTGCTGCCAACGGACTGGGCCACGCCATCAACACCATCACCATCGGCAGCAGCGCGGCTTCCATCATGAAGCAGATTGCCGACAGCACCGGCGGCACACAGTACATTGTCAACGATGCCTCAGAAATCAAGGACAACACCAAGCAAATATTCGAGAAGCTTCAGGCTGCCGAAGGCGGTACGTTCACTTTCTACGAGATGATGCGCAAATGCCGCGTCGACGGATGCGCCAAGGCACTGGCCGACTTCGCCCGACACCAGGCAGAGAAAGACCAGGTCAACCGCATTGCCGACATCATCACCCACTATGGCAACGAGCAGGGCATCATCGAATGGGTCAGGGCTACCAAGCCCAGCTGCCACATCAGCCAGGCGGCACAGCCCGGCTCGACGGCAGTCAGCATGATGGTGGCCGACGGCAAGAAGAAACTCTCACTGCAGAAGCTGGAAGACAAGCTCGAAGCATGGCAGATACCAGTACGGGCAGACCGCCCGGCCAGCGACATCGACATGATGGCACTGCTGTTCGCATACGAGAGCACACCACTCTGGCAGCTCCTCTGGGCATGCTTCCCCGACAACGACAAAACCATCAACGACCGCGAGGGCATGAAAGCCACGATGAACGAGGGATGGCCTCTCATTAATATCTACGGTAAAGAAATCTGACGCAACATGAGCAAGAAACAACAACCCATATTAGTGGAAGACGTGAAGGTCTCAGGGACCGACATGATACTGCCGGCAACCCTCCTCTTCCTCATTCTCTACTTCCCCGTATGCAGCATGATGCTGGCACGCGGAATGTCACAGCTGTCCATCTTCATGCTGCTGACGGCACTGTGGCTCGTCCTCTGCGGAGCACTCTTCGCCGTGAAGCACTTCATGGCCATGAACAACATGCCCATGACATCCATGGTGACACTGCTCGACTCCAACGTAGGCTGTGCTGAGTTCAACTGGATGATCATCGTCCTGTCACTATCCTGCGCCTCCGGTTGCATCTATGCAGGCCAACTCATCCTGTTACCTGCCTTCCTCGCCACCGGCATAGCTTTCTCCTATAACATATACGTGGGCAAGCGTTACTGGGAACTGGAAGAGCCCGGTTCAGGCTGGATTCCCTACCACCACCCCAACTTCTCGCCCGAAGCCCCCGTCAACCCCTCGGGCAAGAGGCTCGTCGTGCGCAACTTCTCATGGACCGAAATTCTACAGTCCAAGAACATCACGCCACGCGACAGCGATGACTTCAAGGTGACCTTTGCCGAACCCGACTACACCGACGAGCACTCAGCCGACTACGTCCGCAAGAGCAACCCCTTCTACTCCGAACAGCCCTATACCGACGACGACTACACACGCATGGCAGCAGTGGTGAAGAGCGGCAGCAGCGACCCCTACGAGCGTGCTGCCATCTCGCAGATCATCCAGAGTGCCGAGGAACTGTGCCGGAAGTATGCCCTGCCCGACTATGAGATGTACGACCTGCTGCTCAAGTTCTGCCAGTTCAACATCAAGTACCGGGTCGATGACGAATGCGACTCCATCAACCACATCAACGAGTACTTCCGATTCCCCGGCGAGACTCTGTTCGATCTTGAAGGCGACTGCGACTGCAAAGCCGTTCTGGCCTACAGCCTGTTCCACATGCTGGGAGCCAAGGTCGAGCTTGTGAGCGTCTGCATCAAGAACGACAACAACCCCGAAGGCCGCCACAACCACGCTGCCATCATCCTGAAGGACGATGCCAACAAAATCAAGCTGCCCGCCTCTTTCCAGAAGGACAACTACGGACAGGCCGGCAAGGGCGTCTATTGCGAGGCCACAGCCGAAGGCTTCCAGCCCGGCTGGAACACTCCCGATCTGGTGAAAGACAACGTCATCGTGATCTGATTCCTGACAGGAACGGCCAGCAAACCACAAACTCTGCGGAATTTCATGAAAAGAAGTAAGATTCCGCAGAGTTTTTTACAAAAATAATGATTAACTTTGCACCCGAAACGAGCTGATTGTCATGGACGCGCACTGTTTGCCAGATAAGCCCAGGAAATGGAGTAAAGAAATACACAATTAGCTGATTAATATTATTTCGATGAACCCCAAAAACGACATCTGCATATTACTTACAGCCTGCGTCAACCCGAACGGGATGATTTTTACCGCACTTCAAGATTCGAATGAGCGGCAAAGGCAATACGAAGATGCGCTGGGTTATTATCTCACGCAGACAGATGTCCCTATAGTCTTTGTTGAAAACACTGGTTGTGACTTCAGTTCAAAATATAGTGAGTATATTCAACAAGGAAGACTGGAGTATATCACTTTTCAGGGTAATGATTATGACAAGACCTTAGGCAAAGGTTATGGCGAATATAAGATTCTGATGTATGCAGACCAACATTCATCTGTTTTGAGACGCCATCGTTATGTTGTAAAGATTACTGGCAGAATCAAGGTTCTGAACATTAATAAGCTGCTTGCATCAAAATGGCTGTTTTTCAGCCATGTCTTCAGATGCGACTTTCGCCAGACGGATTATCTTTGGTCTATGGTCATCATACTTGAGACACGCAAGCTGATGGAGATATTCAAGACCAATGGCGAAAGGCTCAACGACTCGCAAGGTGTCTATTTTGAGCATGTCTTGTATGAAGGAATGGCCCATGACAAGAAGACATTAGCAATACCATTTATGGAAAGTCCGCTCATAGATGGCGTATGTGGTACTTCAAACACTTCCTATTCAGAGTTAGTAGGCAAAGACAACCGTTTAGAAAACTTGTTGCTCGCCTCTGAATTCTACTCTCATTCAGGAAGATGGTTTTTCGAAAAGATATTTCGGTTAGTTTATAAGATGACACGGATGAGACTCAAAAGATTCTAATTCCTCCCTTTTACACTTCATATTATTTTCATGAACATCCGTAGAAAGAATTTTCTTATTCCTCCCCGTTGCATCATCCGACAGACCTTTTGTACGTATTTATTATCTAACTGTGACTGCAATTCGCCAATCTTGCCATTGAGTTCGGAAATGTGCATTTGGCTTAGCTCATTACATTCTTTGAGCATGCGATCCTGCTTCGATATGTAGTCTCTTAAGTCCTTAGTAATTCCATCAATATCTTGCTGAATTTCAGGTGGTATGGCTGATTTTAGCCTTTCATGATCTTTTGCACATTTTTCATCGAACCGTTCACTCAATCCCGTACCAGCCTCGAAATCACAGACCGTTATGGGAAGATAGCCAAAAGTGCAGCCTATCTCTCTCAGCTCACGCCATTTTGCCCAGTCAGCTACTACGGCATACGCCTCGTCGAACGGATGGCTCTGCATGACTTCTCTTCGAATGAACATTGCCTGATGGCAAATGTTGCTATAATAGAAGAAATAGTGCGGCAGCTTCTTAGGTGCTTCCTTCTTTTCCGTCTTACCATTGGGATAGACTCTCAGCCAGTCACCATACATGACGTCAGCCGAAAATCCTAAAGAACTTACAGCACTCAGAACTTCTGAGTCATGGAAGACATCACCAGAGTTCATGCAAATGATATAGTCACCCTTTGCTATTGCTATGCCTTTGTTTTGTGCATTGTAGACACCTTTGTCCTTCTCCGAACACCAATAAGCAAACTCATCGGAGTGGCACTGAAGAAATTCCTTCGTACCATCAGTGCTGCCTCCGTCTATAACAATCCATTCGTAATCCTTGAATGTTTGTGAGACTATGCTTTCTCTGGTCTTTATCAGTCCAAGAAGGTTATTATAGCATATAGTAACTATAGAGTAAGTCATAAGTTTAGAGAGACGTTTTCCCAAGTGCCACTAATTCGGCAATACGCTTAGCAGCAATTCCGTTAGAGAGACGTTTTCCCAAGTGCCACTAATTCGGCAATACGCTTAGCAGCAATTCCGTCACCATAGGGGTTGATTGAATGTGCCATCTTATGATAGAATTCTGTGTCATCCAGCAGTTTCTCAGCAGAAGACACTATAGTCTCCATGTCTGTTCCGGCAAGAATCACGGTGCCAGCCTCGACAGCCTCAGGTCTTTCAGTTGTGTCACGCATCACTATGACTGGCTTGCCAAGTGAAGGTGCTTCTTCCTGAACTCCACCTGAGTCGGTCAGAATAATATAGCTTTGACCCATGATGTAGATAAACGAAAGATAGTCGAGAGGTTCAATCAGGAACACGTTGTCCATGTTTCCCAAAATATCGTTTACAGGCTTCCGCACATTAGGATTCATGTGTACAGGATATACCACCTGCACGTCATCCCTTAATGCCAGTTGCTTAATAGAATTACAAATATGTATGAATCCCTCACCGAAATTTTCCCTTCGGTGTCCTGTTACTAAGATGAGATGTTTCTGCGGATTGACAAACGAGAACTGGTTTGAGAGCCTTTCTTTCAGAGCCTTGTCCGTATCTATGATCTTCACGGCATCAAACAACGCATCAATTACAGTGTTGCCAGTAATGAACACCTTCTCGGGATTCTTGTTCTCTTTAAGCAGATTACGCTTTGAATTCTCAGTTGGAGCGAAATGCATAGTGGCGAGATTACCAGCTATAAGCCTGTTCATTTCCTCTGGCCACGGCGAATAGATATTACCAGTCCTAAGACCGGCCTCAACATGTCCTACCTCTATCTTGCAATAAAAAGCGGCAAGAGCAGTAGCCATGACTGTTGTCGTATCGCCTTGCACTAAAACCATATCTGGTTTCCATTCAGAGAACACTTCTTCCATCCCCTTGATTACTTTGCAAGTAACATCCGCCAGTGTCTGGTTTGATGACATCACATTCAGGTCGTAGTCTGCTTTAAGCTTGAATATGTCCATTACCTGATCAAGCATTTGCCTGTGTTGAGCTGTCACACAGACTTTGACGTCTAAGTCATCACGTGATTTGCATGCTTTCACAACAGGAGCCATCTTAATGGCCTCCGGCCGTGTGCCAAACACAATCATTACTTTCTTCATATACTCTCAAGATTAAATTTTGCTTCATTCAATATTCTTTCATAGGCATTTACAGTGGCTAAGTTATGCTCTGCTTTTATGCCAAAGCGTAACTTATGCATTGCCCATTTTGTCTTCCACGTGTTTTCAAATATCTCACGGTTTCTTTCAAATAGTTCTTTTTTTGCGTCATTGTCTTTCCAGTCTCCGAAAGACACGCTCAAGAAGTGATGTATGAGCACATCGTTAGCAATGTATAGGTTGTAGCCTGCTTTCCTGATAGCCATACAATAATCATCGTCTTCAAACATGCCGAGACCATAAGCTTCT
>ODAI011370720.1_pt1 | contig 13070 bp, 12 predicted proteins | sample 1539321 | NCBI WGS metagenome assembly ODAI01 (sample SAMN02144231, study PRJEB22623) | gut metagenome | biome: sheep rumen | host: Ovis aries | place: New Zealand | reverse complement strand
GTTCACGTAGTTACCCTCCCAACATACATAAATTTCAAAATACCCAATAATTATAACACATATTTCACATTTTGCAAGTGTTTTTTTCGATTTTAGAAAAAATACAATGTAAATTACCCCAAAAGAGGGATTTTTCCTTGCTTTTTTCGCAAAAAAATGATATAATATTTGTGTATATGTTTCTTATTTTAAATATACAATCCGGAGTATACTATGATTGACAAGATTTGGAATTTCAGACATAAAAAGCTGAATAAGACCGACATTATAAATACAGCCACGGAATACCATATTCCCAAGATAATTGCGACCATTCTGTTAAACCGCGGCGTTAAGGATGAGGACATTCCCGCGTTCATAAGAAAATCTCTCGCGGACATAATCGACCCATACCTTATGCTCGATATGGAAAAGGCCACAGAGCGTATAAACAAGGCGATCGACGAAAAGGAACGCATAGCCGTTTACGGCGACTATGACGTTGACGGAATAACCTCGACCTCGCTTTTATATGAATTCCTGACATCCCTCGGCGCGGACGCGGAATACTATATTCCCGACCGCAAGGGAGAGGGCTATGGTATAAATATTATGGCCGTAAACAAGCTCGCCAAAGAAGGCGTCAAGCTGATGATAACGGTTGACTGCGGCATAACCGCGCTGGGCGAGGTATCTCTTGCAAAGGCGCTCGGTATGGACGTTATTGTAACGGATCACCACACCTGCAAGGAACGCCTGCCCGTAGACGCTGTGGCTATTTTAAATCCCAAGCGTCCCGATTGCTCCTATCCGTTTGACGCGCTCGCCGGCGTAGGCGTTGCGCTTAAGCTCGCGCTTGCGATAGCCGTAAGCAGGAAGATGAACACTAAAGAGGTTTTTGAAAAATATATCGACCTTGCCGCGCTCGGGACGGTAGCGGATGTTGTACCGCTTTTGGGCGAGAACAGAATTATTGTTGACAAGGGGCTCCACGCGCTGCAAAATCCAACGCGTATAGGGCTTCGCGCCATTATGGAGGTCGCCGGCGTTGCAGGTAAGCCCATTACCGCCTCAACAATCGCGTTCGCCATAGCGCCGCGCCTTAACGCGGCGGGACGCTTAGGCACGGCGACAACAGCGGTGGAGCTACTGCTCACAAAAGAAGCGGCGCGGGCAAGAGAAATCGCGCTTTTGCTTGACGCCGAAAACAAAGAGCGCCAGCAGACCGAGAAGAAAATTTTTGACGAGGCTTTGGAAATGATAGCCAAAGACGTAAATTTTGAAAAGAAAAAGGTAATTGTATTGGCGCACGAGGACTGGCACCACGGCGTTATAGGAATTGTCGCGTCGCGCCTTACCGATATGTACTACAAGCCCTGTATACTTATTTCCCACTCAAACGGAAACGGCAAAGGCTCGGGCAGAAGTATAAAAGCGTTCAACCTGTTTGACGCGCTTAATCATTGCGAAAAGTACCTCACGGAATTCGGCGGTCACGCCGTGGCCGCGGGGCTCAACATAAACGTAAACGAGATAGAGGAATTCACAAAGGCGATTAACAAATATGCCGATGAAATACTTACCGAACAGGATATGATACCATCGGTTGAAATTGACTGCCCTATAACGGAACAGGCGGTGACGCTGGAAAACGCCGCTCTGATTTCAAGATTGGAGCCGTTCGGTATGTGTAATGAAAAACCGATTTTTGCAATCGCTTCTGCAGAGGTTTCGGCAGTAAGCGCGGTAGGCGCCGACAACAAACATCTGCGGCTCAGAATTGCTAAGAACGGCCTGTTTCTAAACTGTATAGGCTTTGGTATGGGCGAATTCGCCGCCACTCTCGCAAAAGGCGATACAATACACATTGCCTTTCAGATTGATATAAATTCCTATCAGGGTACAGACAGTGTACAACTTATAATTAAAGACATCAAAAAGAGATAAACCCGAAAGGAGGTTTGGTTATGCCGGAGGAAGTAAAGGAAAATCCCGTAATACTCGCGCCAGAGAAAATTCCGCAGCAGGCGGATGACACGGACGCTCTTGTGGATAAGATAATCGAAACCGTCAAGGGCTACAGTCCGAATGCGAACACAGATATGATTTACATTGCATACCGCCTTGCAAAGAGCGCGCACTCACATCAGTTTCGCCGCAGCGGCGCGCCGTACATTGAGCATCCGGTCCAGATTGCGTACATCGCGTCTCAGCTTTCGCTTGACGCGACAGCTATATCGGCTGCGCTATTGCACGACGTTGTCGAGGATACGCCCTACACCTACGAAGATATTGAAACGCTGTTCGGAAAGAGTGTGGCGGAAATCGTTGACGGTGTAACTCACCTCAAGCAGATACAGTACAACACCCGTGAGGAACAACAGGTTGAGAACCTCCGCAAAATGTTCCTTGCAATGGCAAAGGATATACGCGTCGTAATTATAAAGCTCATAGACCGTCTTCACAATATGCGCACGCTTAACTTTATGCCGCGCGCAAAGCAGCTCCTTATTTCAAAGGAAACGCTTGACGTGTACGCGCCTTTAGCGCACCGCTTAGGTATGTCGAAGATAAAGATTGAGCTTGAGGATTTGGCCTTAAAGTACCTTGACCCGGTAGCGTACGAGGAAATCACACAGAGCATAAATCAGAAAAAGGAAGAGCGCGAAAGGTACATAAGCGACATTATGGAAATCCTGCGCGGCAAGCTCGAAGAAATGGGCATTAAAGGTCAGGTCACGGGACGCGCAAAGCATTTTTATTCGATATTCCGCAAGATGTATACGCAGAACAAGACGCTTGACGAATTATACGATTTGTTTGCGGTTCGCGTCATAGTGGACTCCGTTGCGGACTGCTACGCGGTTCTGGGTATGGTACACGACCTTTACACGCCCGTACCTATGCGCTTTAAGGACTACATTGCAATGCCGAAGCCGAATATGTATCAGTCGCTGCATACAACGGTTATAGGCGAAAACGGCACGCCGTTTGAGATACAGATACGCACGTGGGAAATGCACCGCATAGCCGAGAACGGTATCGCTGCCCATTGGAAGTACAAAGAGGGTATATCGGGCGTAAGCGATATGGACTCCAAACTTGAATGGGTCCGCACGCTTCTTGACACGCAGACAAACTTAATTGATACCGACGATTTCTTTAACACCTTAAAATTTGACCTGTTTGAAGATGAGGTGTTTGTATTCACGCCGCAGGGCAAGGTTATATCCCTCCCCGCCCGCTCAACCGTTATTGACTTCGCGTTTGCGATACATTCACAGGTCGGATATAAAATGAGCGGCGCAAAGGTAAACGGCAAGATTGTGCCTAACAACTATCAGGTGCAGAACGGTGAAATTGTTGAGATTTTAACCGCCAACACCCACGGCCCGAGCCGCGACTGGCTCAAATTATGCCGAACGTCAACGGCTAAGAATAAGATAAATCAATGGTTCAAGCGCGAACGCCGCGATGAGAACATTGAACACGGCAAGGAGCTTATTGAACGCGAGCTTCGCCGCTTAGGCAACACACACGAGCAATTATTTAAGCCCGAATGGCTTGCTATACTTATAAGACGCTACGGCTTCCAGACGCTTGACGACCTCTACGCCAGCGTCGGCTACGGCGGACTTACGGCGCAGAAGGTTGTTATGCGGCTACGCGAGGAGTGGCTGAAGCAAAACCGCGAGCTTGAAGCGAAAAAGAAGCTTGAGGCCGTCTACAACGAGGAGAGCAAGACCGTTAAGGCGGAGCCCGCAAAACGGTACGCGTCAAGCAAGGGTATAATCGTTAAGGATATAGACAACTGCCTTGTCCGCCTTGCACGCTGCTGTAACCCTGTCGCGGGCGATGACATAGTCGGCTTTATCACAAAAGGCCGCGGCGTGAGCGTTCACCGCCGCGACTGCCCGAATATGAACCCCGATGTTATGTCTGACGAGGACAAGGGCAGATTTATTGAGGTAATGTGGGACAGCGAGAGAAGCACGTCTTACATTGCAAACCTTAAAGTCGAAGCGCATAACCGCGACGGTATACTGCTTGAAATCACAAATATACTGTCAACGCTCAAAATACCTTTCAAATCCGTCAACGCAAGCATAACCAAGGACGATATTGCGGTTATACAGATTGGCGTGGAGATACGCAACACTTCTGATCTGGCGCTTTTAAGAAAGAAGATAGTCCAGCTTCACGGCATTATAAACGTTACGAGAATAGGAAACTAAAATGGAAAAGATGACGATACCAATCACAACCGAATACATCAAACTTGACCAGCTTTTAAAATTCACCGGTCTTGCCGAGCACGGCGCAATGGCAAAGGAAATGATACTTGACGAAATTGTCAGCGTAAACGACGAGATATGCACAATGCGCGGCAAAAAGATACGCGTCGGAGATGTGGTTACGGTTGAGTTTGAGGACGGCACGGCGGAAATTACGGTGGAGGGCGGATAATGCATATTTCTTCCCTACAGCTTACGAACTTCCGTAACTATGAAAAGGAGAAAATAGAGTTTTCTCCGCACACAAATGTTATATACGGCGACAACGCGCAGGGCAAAACCAACATACTTGAAGCCGTTTATATATTTTCTCAGGGCAGAAGCCAAAGGGCAAAAACCGACCGCGAGCTTATCCGCTTCGGCAGCGATTTTGCAAGGCTCTCTCTTGAATTTCACGACAATGAGCGTGACTACAAGGCAATTTTTCAGCTTATAAAAAACGGTAAAAAGAACATCAAAATAAACGGCGTGCAGATAACGCGCCTCAGCAAACTTATGAATTACCTGAATGTCGTTATGTTCTCGCCCGAGGATTTAGACCTTGTAAAAGGCTCACCCGGCGCAAGGCGGCGGTTTATAGACTCTTCCGTAAGCCAGCTTTACCCCGGTTACCTCACAAGCCTTATTGATTACCATAAGGCATTGGGACAAAAGAGCAGCCTTTTAAAGACGCTTCGGGCTAAGGGCGTAAAATCCGATACAATGTTATCGGTGTGGAACGAACAGCTTGCGGCGGAAGCGGAAAAAATAATAAAATACCGCACCGAGTTTATAAAGCTGATTGACGATTATTCCGCTAAAATACAGAGCGAGATTTCAAAGGAAATGCTAAAAATCTCCTATGCTCCCGGAACGAAATGCGACGCGTGGGATAAGGACACGATTTACAAGTATTTTGAACGAAACCAGCGCCGCGAGATAGAATTTGCCACAGCGCAGGTCGGTGTGCAGCGCGACGATCTGACCATATCGGTAAACGGCAAGGAAGCGCGGCTCTACGCGTCACAGGGGCAGCAGAGAACAGCGGCTTTGTCAATGAAAATCGCGCAGGCGGACTATATTGAAAACACAAAAAACGAGTATCCCGTGCTGCTTTTGGACGACATAATGAGCGAGCTTGACGCGCACAGGCGCGGCTATTTAGCCGAAAGGATACGCGGAAGGCAGGTTTTAATAACGTCCACCGACACAGATTTAAAGTACAGCACAGACAACACAAAATTGATACACATAAAAAACGGAGCGGTGATTTAATGTATATCAGAATTGAAGAGAACGCAGTTGTCCGTGACAAGGACATAATAGGAATATTTGATATGGATAACACGACCGTATCACGGCTTGGACGAACCTTTCTTCCCAAAGCCGAGAAAAACGGTCTGATTATAAATCAGACAGACGATTTACCAAAGTCGTTTGTTGTGACGAATACGGACGGTAAAACTGAGGTTTTAATTTCCTCCGTTTCGTCAAAAATTTTAGCAAACAGAGTAAAATAAGACAAGGAGATATAAACAAATGAGTGAAAACGAAAACAAGGTTGAAACCACCTATGACGAAAACCAAATACAGGTTTTGGAGGGTCTTGAAGCGGTAAGAAAGCGTCCCGGTATGTACATCGGCTCCACCTCGGCGGCAGGACTTCACCACCTCGTATACGAGATTGTGGACAACTCCATCGACGAGGCGCTTGCCGGATACTGCTCGGAAATCAAGGTTGACATCAACCCCGACAATTCCGTAACAGTAACCGACAACGGCCGCGGTATCCCCGTAGGTATCCACCCGCAGCAGGGTATTCCTACGGTTGAGGTTGTTCTTACGATACTCCACGCAGGCGGTAAGTTCGGCGGCGGCGGATATAAAGTATCAGGCGGTCTGCACGGCGTTGGTTCGTCTGTTGTTAACGCGCTTTCCGAGAAGCTGGAGGTTGAGGTTTCTGACGGTGAGCACGTACACTATCAGAGCTATGAGCGCGGCAAGCCGACCTGCAAGCTAAAGGTTATAGGTGACACCGACAAGACGGGTACAAAGATAACCTTTAAGCCCGATCCGGAGATTTTTGAGGTGCTTGAATTTGATTATGACACGCTTTTGAAGCGTTTACGTGAACAGGCGTTTCTCAATAAGGGCGTTAAAATTCTTCTCACAGACTACCGCGTTGAAAACCCCGAAACGGTAACGCTTCACGCGGAGGGTGGCATTAAGGAATTTGTAACATATATTAACCGCGGCAAAGACCCCTTGCACGATGATATTATCTACTTTGAAGCGCAGCGTGAGGATATGATGGTCGAGGTTGCTATGCAGTACACCACCGCATATTCCGAGATACTTCTCTCGTTTGCCAACAACATTCACACAGGCGACGGCGGTACGCACGAAACAGGCTTTAAGGCAGGTCTGACGCGAGTTATAAATGACTATGCAAGAAAGAACAATATTTTAAAGGAAAAGGACGCAAACCTCTCCGGTGAGGACACGCGTGAGGGCTTAACGGCTATTATCAGCGTCAAGGTTACGGAGCCGCAGTTTGAGGGTCAGACCAAAACAAAGCTCGGCAACAGTGAGGCAAGAACACTCGTTGAGTATGCCTTAAATGATAAACTTGCAGAATTCTTAGAAGAAAATCCGCGCGTTGCGAGAACTATTGTTGAAAAGACGATAACCGCTTCACGCGCAAGAGAAGCAGCTAAGCGCGCAAGGGAACTCACACGCAAAAACAACACCGCAAATAATTCCTCACTTCTCGGCAAGCTTGCAAAGTGTACCGACGAGGGCGCGGACTACGCGGAGCTTTTCATAGTCGAGGGTGATAGTGCGGGCGGCAGCGCGAAGCAGGGCAGAAACCGCCGTTTCCAGGCTATTTTGCCGCTTTGGGGTAAGATGCTGAACGTTGAGAAATCGAGAATTGACAAGGTTTATTCAAACGAGAAGCTGCTCCCGGTTATTCAGGCATTGGGAACAGGTATAGGCGAGGACTTTGATATAAACAACCTGAAGTACGGTAAAGTCGTAATTATGGCCGATGCCGATGTCGACGGCGCACACATCAGAACGCTTCTTCTTACTTTCTTCTTCAGATATATGCGTCCGCTTATTGAGAACGGCAACATCTATATCGCCCAGCCGCCTCTTTATAAGGTGTTCAAGGGTAAGAACAAGAATTTGGTTGAGAAGTTCGCATTTAATGATGACGAGCGTGACAGACTTATACAGGAAATGGGTGCAGGCGCAAAGGTTCAGCGTTATAAGGGTCTTGGTGAGATGGATCCGGCGGAGCTGAAGGAAACAACAATGGATCCCGCAAAGCGCACAATGCTCCAGGTCAGCCTTGCAGACGCAATCGTAGCCGACCAGACCTTCACAATCCTTATGGGCGACAAGGTTGAGCCAAGACGTGAGTTTATCGAAGCAAACGCTAAGTATGTTTCAAATTTGGATATATAATGATTACAGGCATTAAAAATCCGCGTTTAAAAACGCGGATTTTTTCATATCTGAAACAATGAAATCAGCCAATACACAAGGGGCAGTGTTGCAAGACCGAGTAAATGGCTTATAAACACGCCCTCTGCGCAGTATATCACATCGCCGTTATGCTCGTTCGCGAGTACGGCAAGCACCGTTGACGTGGGCATTGCCGCCTGCAGCACGACCACCGCGGCGGGCATATTTGCAAAGTGCAGCCATTTTAAAATAAAGATAAGCGCCGCCGGTATTGCAATCATTTTCACTGCCACAAGCACATACAGCCACACGCGCCTGTAAATGCGGCGAAAATCCACCATTGCAAGAGTGCCGCCTATAAAGAACATCGAAAGGTATGTTGTTGTAGAGCCGATGCCTGACACAACCTCCCCCGCTATTCCGGGGATTTTTATGCGGAATGCCATCATTATAAAGGCAACAAGAAACGCTATTGTGCCGGGGTTTGCAAGACGCTTCAGGTTTGCGCTAAGCGAAGCCTTGCCATCCTTTTTTGCCGCCGAGCGTATGCTGTACACCCCAACCGTCCACAAAAAGCCGTCATTCGCTATTTCATAAACCGCCGCATACAAAAGCCCCTCCGTACCGTACAATGCCTGTATAAGCGGAAAAGCCATAAATACAACATTTCCGAAGCACATCATACACCTTAGCATTACCGCCTTTGCTTTCTCCAGCTTACTCGCCTTCATCATAAGCGTACCGGCTCCGAACAGCAGCAGCTCAATCGCAAACGCCGCTATAAGCACCTCGGCGGATGCAATGAGCTTCTCCATATCGAAATCCATACTTGTGAGTGACGATATGATAAGAAGCGGCAGCGTTACGCGCACAACAATTTTACTCATACCGTCGTTCTGTTCTTTTGTAATATATTTTGTTTTCAGACACACAAAACCGACAAGCATCGCAAGCGCAAGTTTTACAATGCTCATCACAATCGTTTCAAATCCGTTCACTATTTCTCATAAACCTCTCTCTTTAAAATTCCTATGTACGGCAGATTTCTGTAATGCTCCGCGTAGTCAAGACCGTAGCCGACAACAAACTCGTCCGGAATTTCCGCGCCGAGATATTTAACAGGCACCTCTACCTCGCGTCTTGCAGGCTTTGACAGAAACGCCGCTATCTCAACATTCGCGCCGCGCTTTTTTAGCATTGAACGAAGCACCTGCAGAGTGTGGCCGCTGTCAATAATATCCTCAATGATAAGCACGTTCTTGCCGTAAACATCAATTGAGCAATCCTTTTTAATCTGAATATTGCCCGAGGAAACAGATGACGCGCCGTAGCTTGACACCTGCATACAGTCAATCAGTATATCGCCGTCAAGGTAGCGCATAAGGTCAGTCGCAAAAATCATACTGCCCTTCAGGGTGATTATCAGAAGAAGCTCCTTGCCTCTGTAATCCTCATTGATGCGCGAAGCAATCTCCCTAACCTTCGCTTTGATTTCTTCCTCTGTAATTAAAATCTCCCGTAAATCCTTGTGCATTTTCATTTCCTCCCGCAGAATTTAATTGTGGTTCTATTGTACCATATATTTCTGAAAAGTTTAATAGAAAATATGAAAAAAAATTATTTTTTGGGGAAATATATTTAATACTGTCACAGGGGGTGAAAAATTTGAAGAAAGCGGCAGTAATTTTAACAATTTTTATTCTGTTCTTTACGTCTGCCGCGCAGGCGTATGAAGATATAACAGGAACGTTCAGCGACGGGGATAAAGCGAATTTACGCACCTTTCTCGCCGCAACGGCTGATATAACAAGTTATGACGTTAAGAATTATGATTATGACACGCTTTTTAAATATATACTCTACACAAATGAAAATTTCCGTATTTTGACTGATATTGACCCGCAGTCAACTACAAGCGGTTCGCAAAACGGCAGCGGCGTTATGCTGGTAAGCGGTGAATTTATCGACCACATTATGGATACGGTTTTCCATATAACACCCGAAAAGCCGCAGCCCGGCGAGCTTACCAAACGCGGCTTTTGTTACTCGAACGGCTATTATATGTTCACCGGCGGCTTCAGCATCTTTTTCGCGACAGATATAACCGGCATAGACAATATATATGACCTCGGCGGCGACACGCTTCTTGTAACGTTCAGCGATAACTATACCGAGGGTGACCGGACAAACCGGGAAAGCAGCTATGCGATTGTACGGCGCGAGAGCTATGGTTATTCACTGTTAAGGCTCGGTATGGGCGCGGACGCGCCAAGCCTTGATGAGGCGGCTATGTACAATCCGCTTAATATAAGCGCCGCAACGCCTGAGCCTGAGAAAGATACGCGAGGCGCATTTTTGCTTCCGATTTTGCTTCTCATTTGCGCGCTCGGAATATGCGGCGTTGCAATCAGCATAGTAAAAATCACGCGTACAAAAAAATGAAAGCGGAGCTTAATGCTTCGCTTTCACCGCGTTAAATACAAAAATCCACCGCGCCGTTACCCTCTACTGTTTCATTTATAAGATCCTCCAGCGTTATGGAGTCAACATATTTATTTATAACGTCATACAGCCCCTCCCACAATTTAAGCGTCACGCATTCACCGGCGCGTTCGCAGAGGTTCTCCTTATCGTCCAGGCACGAAACAGGGGCGAGCGAGCCTTCGGTTATGCGAAGTACATCGCCCACCGTATACTCCGACGGCTTGCCGGCAAGACGGTAGCCGCCCTGAGCGCCGCGTATGCTGCGCAAGTATCCCACACGCACAAGCATACTGACAATCTGTTCAAGGTATTTTACGGATATATCCTGTCTCTCGGCAACATCACGTATTGAAACATTTGTATCCGAGCCGTGTATAGCGATGTCAAGCATAAGCCGCAGCGCGTATCTTCCTTTTGTTGAAATTTTCATTTTATGTCACCCTTGTATATTACCATTCTCCTATTTGTTCAGTATGAATTATATCATTTTTAAAATGACTTGTCAATATTAAGATAAATTACCGGCTGAGCGCCTGAACAATAATTTATATTGCAAAATTACACGATAAGGTATATAATATGAAGAAACTAACAAGATAAAGGTGAAACAAATGCTTGAAATAACCTCGGCTTCCAACGCAAAAATCAAATACGTCCGCTCACTCACGCAGAAAAAAGCACGTGAGGAAAACGGAGAGTATACCGTAGAGGGTATAAAATCAGTGCGCGACGCGGTAAATTCAGACAGGGATATTACCGCTATATACGTATCATTTTCTTTCTTTGATAAAGAACATTTTGACTATCCCGAAAATATAACCTTGTGCCGCGTAAGCGACAATATATTTGAAAAAATGTGCGACACAAAGGCGCCGCAGGGTATACTGGCTGTTATAAGAATATCTGACGACTGTGATTTTGAGATAACAGACGGAGCCTATATTTACTGCGACACTGTTCAGGACCCCGGCAACCTCGGCACAATTATCCGCACCGCTGACGCGGCGGGTTTTAACGGTGTGCTGCTCTCCGAAGGCTGCGCCGATCTCTACAACCCGAAAACGGTTCGTTCAAGTATGGGTTCTTTTTTCAACACGCAAGTGTGGCGGAATGTGAATTATGAGAAGCTCGCCGGACTTAAATCAGGCGGATTTAACATCATAGGCGGAACACTGTCTGATCAAAGTATAGATTATCGCGAAGCGAGCTATAAAAAGCCGCTTATAATTGTTGTCGGCAACGAGGCTAACGGTATCAGAGACGAGGTCTTAAAAATTTGTACACACGTGAAAATACCGATTTTAGGCAAGGCCGAATCGCTTAATGCCGGCGTTGCGGCGGCGATTTTGATGTACGAACGAGTGCGGCACGAATAGAACGCAGGTAAGATAAAGGACTTGACAAGTTGGAGATTTTGTAGTATCGTAACATATGATTTTGGGGGTGAACACTTTGGAGCACGAGCTTATATGGCTATGGCTGACGTCAAAATTTCACGGTTCAAACGCGAAAATTGCCGCGCTTGTTGAATTTTTTGGGGGTATAGAGGAGATTTACGCCTCAAAGCGCTTTTATAATATAGGTCTAAGCAATAAAGAAAAGGATCTGCTCCTTGACAAGGATTTATCCCCCGCCGAGAAAATCTGCGAAGAACTCTCGCGTATAGGCGGCAAAATATTGGCGATTGACAACGAGAACTATCCAAAGATACTGAAACAATCGCACAATCCGCCCTTGGTACTCTATTTAAAAGGTAAAGTACCTGATTTAGACGATGTGCTGACGCTCGGAGTTGTAGGAACACGCAGACCGAGTAAGTATGGCTCGTTTGTCACAAAACGTATGTGCCAAAGCCTTGCCAGGCAAGGTGTCGTAACTATAAGCGGTATGGCGAAGGGTATTGACGCGGTAGGCGCCTGGGCTACGGTTGAGGAAGGCGGCATAGCCGTGGGCGTTATCGCGAGCGGTATTGATATTGCGTATCCGCAGGAAAATGCAGAGCTTTATCAGGCTGTCGCGGAAAAGGGCTGTATACTGACAGAGTTTCCGCCGGGAACGCCACCCAAAGGAATAAATTTCCCAATCAGGAACCGCATTATAGCCGGACTTTCCCGCGGTGTGCTTGTGACAGACGCGCCGTCAAAAAGCGGCGCGCTCATAACGGCTAAGCTGGCTATGGAGGAAGGGCGCGATGTTTTTGCAATCCCACGCAATATTACAGATATAAAATACAGCGGAACGAATATACTGATACAGCAGGGCGCAAAACTGGTTATGCACCCTAACGATATTCTCTCGGAATACCCGTACGCAAAACGAATAGAGCCAACAGAAAAAATCGAGAGAAAGGAGCAGCCGGAAGCGCAGAACGCTCCGGGCAAAAAAAATGCTCCAAGGAAAAAGAAGGAAAAGGCAGATATAAACAGTCTTTTGGAAAAACTTAGTGAAAGCGAAAAACAAATTGCCGGCCTTCTTATTAAAAAGGATATGCAGATTGATGAAATATCGAGGGAAATATCCGTTCCGGTAGGAACACTTAATACAAGGCTTATTATGCTTGAAATGAAGGGCGTGGTTATAAAACTGCCCGGAAGTATGTACAGGCTGAAGACAGATCAGGAAGAAGGATGATTAAATGGCGGCAAAGAAAAAGCTGTTGATAGTAGAGTCACCTGCAAAGGCAGGCACGATAAAAAAATATCTCGGCAAGGACTACACCGTTATGGCTTCGATGGGTCATATTATTGACCTGCCGAAAAGCAATATGGGCGTAGACCTTGAAAACGACTATGAGCCGAGATATATAACGATACGCGGCAAAGGTCCGCTTCTTGCAGAATTAAAAAAAGAAGCGAAGAAATC
>ODAI013053159.1_pt1 | contig 13071 bp, 11 predicted proteins | sample 1539321 | NCBI WGS metagenome assembly ODAI01 (sample SAMN02144231, study PRJEB22623) | gut metagenome | biome: sheep rumen | host: Ovis aries | place: New Zealand | reverse complement strand
TGCTTTGAGAAAATATAGATATTGCAGTTATTTCTTGTAGCCAATAAAGCGAAAATACGCCAATATGTACATTGCTTGGAAATATAAATGTTCCCTTGCACACATCCACATCAGAATCAATCCTACCAGATATCCTTCTGCTTTTATCTTCTTTTGAGATACCAGCAAAAGTTTCCCAAAACTTCTCACGTAATTGCTCTAAGGTTAGCGAAAAGAATAAATCTTTTTCCAAAATCTCATCCTTTATCTGGCTTAGAGTTCTCTCATCCTTAGTCCATACAGAACTAGGGTCTCCTAATTCTATCATTCCAATTTCGATATCACGTTCTGACTTAACCTTCTCTATCCATTCAATATCTCGTAAGAGCTTTTTAACTTTTCCGTTAATTTTTTTACAATAAGCATTATACTCTTCTTCGCTATTGAATTCCCATACTTTCCTTAGAGTGTCTAAGCCATTTATGAAGTTTACTCTTTTGGGAAATCCTGCAATAAGATGATTTATTTTTTTAGTTAGTCTTCTTGTTTCTTCTGCATAACGAGCTTCTTCTAATGTAGAGGGTGTTTCTTCAATCTTTTTTGAAAGTTCTTCGATTGCCTCTTGTGCTTGCTTGAAATTAACATCAAGTCCTTGAATCTGTTTTTTCTTTGCTGCAGCTATAATTCCTTTAATTTTGGTAATGCAATCTTGAACTTCTTCTAACAGTAAGTTAAGAGTTTCAAGATATTCTTCATCAGAAAATTCATTATTTACTGTGCCATTAGCTAGTTCATCAAACATCTCAAGGATTTCTCTTTTATGCTCATACTCCACATCAAAAAACTGAATTACAGCCTTGCGCTGCTTTTCTTTTTCAATGTCTGAAGAATTATGCTTTTTCTTCTTCCAGAATCCCTTCTTAGTTTCTTTGCTTGCATAATGTTCATACACATTCGATGTAGATGGATTCTGTGCATCATATGCAGCACGTTTTTCCGGTGTTTCGATTTGTTCAAATGCCAAATTAATTTCTTGAATCTTTGCTTTAACATCTTCATTGGGATGAAGGTCAGGATGCCATTGTTTTACGAGTCTTCTGTATGCTGCCTTTACAGTTTTATCATCTGCATTCCGGTTAATTCCTAGCACCTTATAAGGATCCATTGATGATTCCTCCAATTCGTTAAATTCTTTAGTGGGAACGCTGTCAAACTAGTTAATAACTAAATTTGGCAGCGTTCCTCCATCTAGACTAATTACTCAAGGTATTTCGTCTCTCTGGCTTTCACGCCAAGTGGATTAGCTGCATGTGCTGTGATTGCTTTTGCCCAGTCTTCAGGGACTGCTCCTTTAGTCCGGAGTCCATCTAATAAATCTTCAATTGTTTGGAAAATGATTTTAATTCCATCTCCATTACGATCAAAGTTAGCAGCATTATTAGGCCTGATTCCAAGACTTTCTGCGTAGATTTTAGCACTATCGTTTCTTTGATATTCATCATTGTATAGCAAGAAAATATGCTCGCCGTCATTGATTCTTGTTGTGATTAATTGTCTTACTTCTTCTTCTGAATATCTGCTTCCTCCATTTTGCCCATCAGTTATAATCAGATGAAGTTTATGGTTAGCATCTGCTTTTCTAATGGGTGTGATGGCACTAAATATAGCATCATAAATGTTGGTTCCTCCGTCACATAACCAAGGAAAAATTGGAGTAAATTGTTTTACATTTAGTTTGCTAAATTGTTGATCAACCTCATGGTCAAACAAAGTAAGCGACATCTTTGTGGTATAGATTTTTGCTGCCTGTCTTGCAGCAAATTCATTGATTTCCGGCGCAATTTTCCATGCCGTTCCATCCATAGAACCGCTACAATCAATAATAAGATTTACAATGGCAGAATTCCGTGCGATTTCTTCCATCATAGCTTTGTCATCAATCGACGCGGCAAAGCCGTCTATTGCCTTTCCAATGTCCACTTCTTGTTTCTTCATACCTCTATTCTGCCGTAATAACGCCAATTTAGAAGTACCACTGTTGGGTTTATTCACCATGTTGTCCTTATTCATCTTATGTATCCTCCTTAATTAAAGTTGGTATTGAGGCTCACGCCTCTTCAAAAAGGTTTGTGCGCATATTATATCATGGTATACATAAAAGTGCAAGTTTATTTGATAATTTTCTTAAATCTAATGAATTCGTGCATAATGGACATTCAAAGTGGAATATCCTTGTAAGGGAGGGATTATTTTGAATGTTATAATGATAAAGAAAAATAGAGTATTGACCGTCTTAGCTATCTTTGTTTTTGCCATTACATTGCTAAGATTTACCGCTTCTTTTGCAATGCAACATTATTATAAAACTGATTTTTCTACTGGGCTTGTCACTGCTACGACTTTAAATGTAAGAAGTGGTCCTGGCACTGGATTTGGAGTAGTTGCGACGGTTAAGAAAAATGAATACATAAGGGTTTTTGCAGGGATTGGAGATTGGTATGTCATACAAACTGACAACGACCATATTGGTGCAGTTAGCAAAAAATATATAAAGCCTATCTATCCAAATACTTCTAGCGGTGGAAATAGTAATACTGGAACATCTGGAGGTGGCGGAACAACAACAGTCACTTCTAACTTGACTGCAGATGAAAAAGAAGTCTTCAATCTAATAAATCAGCAAAGATCTAGTAACGGTCTTGCTTCACTTAAAATAGACGAAGAATTGCAAAGAGTCGCAAGAATAAAGGCTCAAGATATGGTAAATAACAATTATTTTGCACATGAGTCTCCAACATATGGAACTCCTTTTCAAATGATGTCAAGCTTTAAGATAAGCTATAAAACAGCTGGTGAGAATATTGCTGGAAATTCAAGTAACACTGGTGCTGTTAATGCATGGATGAATTCGTCAGGACACAGAGCGAATATTTTAAATAGCAGCTTTAACTATACTGGTATTGGAGTAGTAAGTAGTCCAAGATATGGCAAAATATATGTGCAAATGTTTATTGGTAGATAATAATGTTTTATTGAGACTATCGATTATGATAGTCTCTTTTTTACGATTTTGCTGACCTCAATAAAATCGTATTTTTCATTTACTTTTTAGTAATTTTATGATATACTTGTAGATATTTGTTGATTAATAAGAGGTGAAAGTATTTTGGAAAAATATATATCAAAAAGTGAAGCTGATACTATTGCTTTTGCAAAAGAATTTGCAAAGACTTTGAATAAAGACGATATTATTGTTTTGAGCGGAGATTTAGGTTCTGGCAAAACTAAATTTACTCAAGGCATTTTAGAGCATTTTGGTTTGGGTGACGAGATTTCCAGCCCTACTTTCACTATTGTTAATGAATACAAAAATAATGAAATTTCTATATTCCATTTTGATGTGTACAGATTGAATAACGAAGATGATTTTTACGATATTGGTGGAGATGAATATTTTGGAAATGGACTTTGCATTATTGAATGGGGTGAAATTATCAAACCTGCTCTCCCACCCAATACTATATTTGTAAATTTTGAAAGAGGTTTAAATAGTGAAAATGAAAGAGTTATAATAATTGAAAAATAAATTAATCCGCCAAATCTCGTCGGAGCTTTTGTTTTAAAAATTATCAAAATTTAGTCAAGAAAGCTAATCTTCGTAGAAATTTTAACTGTTCATAACGGCACCATTTTGCAAATCTCAGCAAACAATTTCCGTTACAAACAGTAAAAATTTCTAACTCGATTACTTTCAATTCCTCAATTTTTCAAATTTTTAAAACAAAACTCCTGCGTTTGGCTACTCTATTTTTTGAGAAGGAGTTTTATATTATGAAAATTCTTGCAATTGAAACTTCTTGTGATATCTGTTCTGTATCACTTTTAGAAGATAATAATTTAATATTAGAGCTTAAAGAAACTGCTGTTAAGAATCATTCAGAAAGCTTGATGCCACTTATCGATAAACTTTTTAAAGAGACTACTACTTCTTTAAAAGATATCGATTTATATGCCGTAGACAATGGCCCTGGTTCTTTTACCGGAATTAGAATTGGTCTTTCTACTGTCAAAGCTTTTTGTGATGTTACAAAAAAGCCATGTGTGGCAGTTTCTTCTCTAGAAGCACTTGCCTATACAGTAGATACAGAAGAAGCATATATCTGCTCAATGATTGATGCGAAGCACGAAAATGTTTATGCTTCAATTTTTGAAAAAAATGGTAATACTCTCACAAAATCAAGTGATTTTATGTTTAAGAAAATTAACGATTTATTGTTAGATTTAGGTAGTTTAAAAAAAATGATATTTTTTGCCGGAAATTGTGGCATACTTTATAAAGATGTGATAAAATCATATTTGAAAAATGATATTTTTTTCGAAGAAGACACACTAGTTTCTTCAAAGTATGTTGGAATAGCTGCTTTTGAGAAATTTAAAAGAGGAGAAGTTTTATCTTCAAAAGAGCTTAATGCACTATACTTAAAGAAATCTAGCGCAGAAGAATACCTTGAAAAATAATTGCGTTTTGGCGTTGTTAGACTTCACATCGAAAATCCTCAACGTGCACAAGCACGCCTCCGGTTTTCTCGTTCGTCTGCCTAGCCAAAATCACAATTCTTTTCCAAGCTTGATATTAATTTAAAATAGGGTAACTATTATTATGGAAATTACAAAAATGACTGTCCAAGATTTGGATTTAATAAGCCTTGAGGATTTTGATGATTTTTGGAGTTATAATATTCTAAAAGAAGAGCTTTTATCAGACACTTCTTTCTATATTATGGCCAAATCTAAAAATGATATTATAGGTTTTGCAGGAATCAAATTTCTTTTAGATGAAGCTCATGTTACAAATATTGTAACACGAAAAGACAAAAGAAATGAACGGTATTGGCTCAAAACTTCTTGAAAAGCTTATTAAAAAGGCTGAAGAAGCCTCTTCCCTAATTACTTTGGAAGTAAATGAAGAAAATAAACCTGCAATTCATTTATATGAGAAATATGGTTTTAAGCTTCTTGGAAAAAGAAAAAAATATTATAAAGACAAAGACGCACTAATTATGACTAAATATTTTTTAAAAATATAAAATACATATGAACAAAACATGAAAATGTTTTTAGAAAGGAACTTAAAGATGCAAAAGAAACATGAATTAAATTTTAGGGATTTAAAAGAATACTGCCCTACTTCAAAATTTAGCTTTGAAACAACCGCCGAACTAGAACCAACAGATAAAGGAATTGGTCAAGAAAGAGGAATTGTTGCTCTTGAATTTGGACTAAATGTGGATGTAAATGGATATAACCTTTATGTTGAAGGTCCAAGTGGTGTCGGCAAAACTTTATATACAAAGAACTATCTAGATAAAATTTCAAAAAAGAAGAAAGTACCTTCTGACTGGTGCTATTTATATAATTTTGAAAATCCAAATGAGCCTATCGCTCTTTCTCTTCCTGCAGGTCAAGGAATCGAATTTCAAGAAACAATGGAAAGCTTCATAAAAGATATCAGGGCTGATATTAATAAAACTTTCAATAATGAAGACTTTGAAAAAGAAAAAGCTCTTATTAAGCAAGAATATGAGCAAAAAAGAAGTGTTCTATTAGAAAAATTAAATAAAGAATCAATGAAGCACGGTTTTGAAGTTAAAACTGCTCAAAATGGTATTTATATGATGCCAATTTATGAAGGCAAAACTCTTGAAGAAGAAGAGTTTAACAAGCTTGACGCAAGCATCAGACAAGAATATGAAGATAAGTCTGGAATTGTTCAAGAGCAAATAATGAGCACTATTTCAGAAATTAAAATGATTGAAAAACAATCTGAGAAAAAAATACAAGAATGGCAGTCTAATATCTCTCTTCTTACTGTTAATGTTCATATAAACTACATTAAGTCGAAATACAAGAGGAATAAAAAGATTTCACAGTTCTTAGATAATATAAAAAAAGATATCATGAAGAATGTGCCTTTATTCTTAGACAAGCCTGAAACATCTCAAAATCAAAATGGACATGTTCAAGGACCAAATAGAGAGCCACCTAAGCCATGGTTAAATTACAGAGTTAATCTTTTTGTTGATAATAGTAAACTTGAAGGTGCTCCAGTTATAATGGATTCAAACTATTCTTTCCAAAATATTTTTGGAAAACTTGAATATGAAAACTTTATGGGAAGTTTCAAAACGGACTATACTATGCTTAAGCCTGGTCTACTTCATAAAGCAAATGGTGGATACATTATCTTTCAAGCAGAAGATTTACTTACAAATCCTATTTGCTATGAAAACTTAAAAAGAGTTCTTCGTGTTAAAGAAATAAGCGTAGATAATTCATTAGAGCAAAGGTCTCCAATGGTTATGGTTTCATTAAAACCTGAGCCTATTCCTCTTGATTTGAAAGTAATATTAATTGGAAATACAAATATTTACCATACTTTACTTAGCATGGACCCTGACTTTAGAAAATTATTCAAGATTAAAGTTGAATTTGCAGATGATGCTCCAAGAACAGATGACAATATTCAAAAACTTGCTAGATTTATGCATTCATATTGTGAAAAAGAAGAGCTTCCACACCTTGACAAAAATGCTGTTGCAAGAATGATTGAATACGCTTCTCGTCTTGCAAATGATAAGGCAAAACTATCAACAAGGTTCAGCGATTTAGCAGAAATTATTGCTGAAGCTGCGACTTGGGCACAGCTTGCTCGTTCAAAGGTCGTAACTGAAGAATATGTAAATAAAGCAATTGACGAAAAAATGCAAAGAGTAAAGAAATATGATGAAAGATACTCTGAGATGATTAGGGATAATACCCTACTTATTAGTACATCTGGTTCACAGGTTGGGCAGATTAATGGTTTGACAATTATGAGCATTGGTGATTATAGTTTTGGAAAACCTGCTAAAATTACTGTAAATACATTTACTGGTAAATCTGGAATTATAAATATCGAGCGTGAAGTTGAACTTTCTGGTTCCACACATTCAAAAGGTGTACTAATACTTAGTGGATATATTGGAGAATTATTTGCACAAGATATTCCCCTTTCACTATCTGCAAGCATATGTTTTGAACAGTTATATAACGGAGTTGACGGAGACAGTGCTTCAAGTACAGAACTTTACGCACTTCTATCTAGTCTTGCTGATGTTCCAATAAACCAAGCAATAGCTGTTACTGGTTCAGTAAACCAAAAAGGAGAAATTCAACCTATTGGAGGAGTTAATGAAAAAATAGAAGGTTTCTTCCAAGTTTGCAAAATGAGAGGCTTAGACGGAAGTCATGGAGTTTTAATACCAATACAAAATGTTAAGAACTTAAACTTAAGTGATGAAGTTGTAGAAGCCGTAAAAAATAGCCAATTTCACATATATGCTGTTTCTACTATAGAAGAAGGAATCGAAGTCTTGACTGGAGTTCCTGCAGGTAAAAAAGATAAAAACGGTAACTTCCCAGCTGGTACGATAAATTATCTTGCTTATGAGAAATTAAAGAAATACGCAAAAATTTCAAATAAGAATGGATAAATAAAAAAGGCTTAAAGCCTTTTTTATTTACATATTTAACGTTATATATTCTTTTTTCACATCCTCTGCGATGCTTTTGGCGTCTAAGCCATATTTCTTTTCTATCTCTCCGACACTTCCATGAGCTATGAATTCATCTGGATAGCCATATTTCTTAAGTCTTACATCTGTTAATCCTTCTTCGTTTATGATGTCTTCTATTGCTGTTCCAAGTCCACCTTTTATGATGTTGTCTTCTATTGTTATAACTTCTTTTGTTTTTGTAATAGATTCAAGTATTGTTTCTTTGTCAATTGGTTTTAAAAATCTTGCATTTATAATTTCACATGATTTTCCTTCGGCTTCTAAAATGTTTGCTACTTCACATGCTCTATCAACCATTTTTCCAATAGCAATAATGCTTATATCTTCACCTTGTTTTATAACTTCTGCTTTTCCTGTTTCGATAGACTGGTGTATATCAAATTTTGTTTTTCCTTCTCCTCCTCTTGGATATCTGATAACTACTGGCTTATTTAAAGTCACTGCATACTCTAGCATATTTTCAAGTTCTTCAAAATCCTTTGGTGCCATAATAGTTATATTTGGAATTATTGAAAAAAATGATAAATCAAATACCCCTTGATGTGTCTCTCCATCATTTCCCACAATTCCAGCCCTATCAACGCACATTACAACTCCTAAATTTTGAATACAAATATCATGTATTACTTGGTCATATCCTCTTTGATAAAATGATGAATATATTGGAACAACTGGTGTCATTCCATTTTTAGCAAGCCCTGCTGCAAAGCCTAGAGCATGTTGTTCTGCAATTCCTACGTCAAATATTCTATCTGGGAATTCTTTAGCAAATTCTGCAAGACCTGTGCCGTCTTTCATTGCAGCTGTTATTGCGACTATTTTTTCATTCTTCTTTGCAATCTCGATAAGCTTGTCTCCAAAGGTCTTTGAATAATCTTTAACCTTTGCCTTAGTACTTTCTCCTGTTTCTATATTAAAATTTGATGCACTATGGAATTTTGCAGGGTTCTCTTCTGCTGGCTTATACCCTTTTCCTTTTTTTGTTACTACATGTATTAATACCGGTCCATCTAGTTCTTTACTTATCTTTAATATGTTTTCTAGCTTTTCTATATCGTGTCCATCAACTGGTCCCAAATATCTAAATCCAATATCTTCAAAAAGCATTGTAGGCATCAAAAGTTGTTTAATACTATACTTTATCTTTCTTATAAACTTTACTATTTTGGCAGTTTTATTTGGCATAATTTTGTTTAAGAAGTTTTTTACGTGTCTATTTGATTCTGTATAGAATTTTCTTGTTCTGGCTTTACTTAAAAATAGAGAAATTCCACCTACATTTTTTGATATGCTCATTTCATTATCATTTAAAATAACTGTTAAATTTGTTTTCATAGAGCCTGCATGATTTAGTGCTTCAAGTGCCATGCCACCAGTTAATGCACCATCTCCAATTACAGCAATAACGTGATTGTCTTCATGTTTTAAATCTCTTGCAATAGCCATGCCAAGTGCTGCAGAAATTGATGTGCTACTGTGTCCTGTATCAAAACTATCATATTCTGACTCTTTTGCCTTTGGGAATCCCGCTAATCCTTCGAATTGTCTAAGTGTTGACATCTTGTCCTTTCTTCCTGTCAAAATCTTATGAACATAGCTTTGATGTCCTACGTCCCATATTATCTTGTCCTTTGGCATATCAAATATACTGTGAAGTGCTATTGTAAGCTCCACAACTCCAAGATTTGAAGCAAGATGTCCTCCTGTTTTTGATACTGTATTTATTATTAATTCTCTTATATCTTCAGCTAATTCTTTCTTTTCTGCAATATTTAACTTTTTTAAATCTTCTGTACAATTTATTTTGTCTAAGATTTTTTCCAAGTTTCTTGCCTCCAATAATTATAATTACTGAATTATTATATCATGAAAGCTTGTAATTAGCAATATTAAGCAAACAAAAAGAGTGGATAAACCACTCTTTTTGTTTAGTTCTAACTTTACATTTTTCTAAATACGCCTGCTACTTTTCCTAGTATCTTGCAATCTGGAACTATAATTGGATCCATTGTATGATTTTCTGGTTGAAGTCTAATATGGTCAGACTCTTTATAGAATGTCTTAACTGTTGCTTCATCTTCAATTAAAGCAACAACAATCTCTCCGTTATTTGCTGTATTTTGTTTTTTAACTAATATGTAGTCTCCATCTAAAATACCAGCTTCTATCATGCTTTCTCCCCTAACTGTAAGCATGAAACTCTCTGAGTTTCCAACAAAGTCAATTGGAATTGGGAATGTATCTGTTACATTCTCAACAGCAAGGATTGGTTGTCCAGCTGTAATCTTTCCAATTACAGGAACTTCGACAAGTTCTTTTGATGTATAGAAATCTTTTTGTGTTTCTTTGTTTTTGTCTATAAGTCCACCCTTTAATAGTCTTAATGTTCTTCCTTTTTGTTCTTCCTTCTTTATGTATCCTTTTTGTTCAAGTTTTGCTAAATATCCATGAACAGTTGCTGTAGACTTAAGTCCAACTGCTTTACAAATTTCTCTAACTGATGGTGCATATCCAACTTGTGATATTTGTTTTTCAATAAATCTTAAAATTGATTTTTCTCTTTTTCCTAATTCCATTGAAGTATTTTTCTTTCTTCCCATTTTCATCACTCCTATTTTTAACTTTAGCACTATCATATCATAAAAACAAAAGATTGTCAAACAAATTTTTGAATAATTTAAAAAAATTTGCTACTATTTAATATTTTGTATTATAAAATTGCTAAAAAGATTAGTATTTCTACTTTGTTGAGCAATTTCAAAATTGAGTGCATTATGATTATTACGGTATCTTCGTTTTAATATATTAGATATATAATTATTCCTTGTCATAATATCATTCTAATCTAATACATTTATAATATGAGACGCCTTAAACTTTTTATATTTAATACAATTATACTAACTCTCACTTCATTATTCATGAGTTTGATAAATATATTTTTCAGTGTCTATGTTGCAAAAATTTTAGGTAGTGAAGGAGCTCGGTATTTTTGAACTCTTAATGTCAATTTTTACATTCGGAATAACATTCGCAAATTCTGGCATAAGTCTTGCAGCTACAAGAATTACTTCTGAAGAATTAGATAGTAATGGTCGGCATACGGCATAAAAATTGCCATGAGAAAATGTATTATTTATAGCTTATGTTTTGGAATAGCCTCTTGTAGTTTCTTTGTACTTTTTGCTCCTTACTGTTCTTCTGTCTTATTACATGGAAAAATTACAACTATGCCAATTTATATAATGGCAATAAGTTTGCCTTTTAATTCGCTTACGACGTCATTATCTCGGATACTTTACAGGAGTTAGACGTGTTTCAAAAACATCTGCAAGTAGAATTATAACAATGATACTTCAAATTTCTTTAACCTGTTTCTTTATATATGCATTTCCTTCTTCTAATTTAAATATTGTATGTACATATCTAATATTAGCTTCTACAGTCTCATCGGTATTTGAGTTTATGCTCACATATATTTTATATGTTATAGATAGAAGAAAAATATTAAATGTCAGGTCTATTTCAAAAGGTAGCTATTTGAAAAAAATCTTAAGAATTGCCTTTCCTGTTGCGATTACTTCATATGTTCGTTCTGGTCTTTCAACCTTAAAGCAGTTTTTAATTCCATTTAGCCTAGCAAAACATTCCGGTGTTGCCGATAAGGCTTTATCTCAATACGGTCTAATAAATGGTATGACAATGCAAGTTATCATGTTTCCTTGCATAATTATAACCTCATGTGCGAGTCTTCTTATTCCAGAATTTGCTAGATACAATATAAAAAAAGACTTTGCTCGAATGAATCAAGTAATAACTTTTATTTTTAAGTTTACTTCATTCTTTAGTATTTGTATAATTGGGATATTTTTAACATTTACAGAAGAAATCTGTTATTTGATATATAACAATCTTGAAATTTCTAATTATTTAATAATATTATCCCCTCTTGTTATACTTATTTATTTAGATAAAATCATTGATGCAATGCTAAGAGGTTTAGATAAGCAAGTTGGAGTAATGTTTTGTAATATATTTGACTTGTTTTCTACAATTGTATTAATATATACTATTGTTCCTGTTTATGGAATATATGGATATATCGCAATTATAGCTATTAGTGAAATATTGAATTTTACAATAAGCTTAATACAGCTTTATAGAGTTACCAAGTTCAAATTCGACTATTTTTCATATGTAGTTATCCCATTTTTGCTTGTAATCGCTACAAAACTACTTTTTGATGCGATAGATAAATATATTGAATATGATATTGGATTTGTAATATTTAAGATTTTGATTTTCGTAGGCGTTTATGTGTTTTTGATTGCAAGCTTTAATGTAATCAAGTTTATAAAAGAAAGAAAAGTTGTAGTAATAAAGTAAGAATCTTATTGTTGTCAAAAAAGAGATACTCAAATAAGTATCTCTATATTATATCTCTTAAATTTTGAAAAGAAACGAGTAGTACTAGGCATTTTAAAGTGAAAAAGCGGAGGCGTACGTGGGTACGTTGAGCATTTTTCATCTTTAAAATAACGACGTAATACGAAGTTTATTTTCGAAATTTATACTTCGCGTGCAAACACAATAGTCCTAATAGCAGTATCTTCTGTACAAGTAGAAAGTGTTATCTCTCTTTTACCTTCTGTATCTCTGTTAAAGAAAGATCCATCTGTTGCTTTTGCTTCAAAATTTCTATACACTTTATATTGTACTTTATTTCCCGCTGTATCTGTTAAATAGATATCAGCTCCATTTGCTAATTTGCTTAAGTTAGAAAACATAGTACCGTTTCTATAGTTATGTCCTTGATATACGGTATTTCCAACCTCATTTACACCAGGTCCTGATAAATAGCAAATTCCAACTTTTAATGCTTTTGTGGTTACTTTTTCTAATATTGGATATTGTATATTTATTGATGGAATTGATATTGTACCAATTACATCATATCCATTATATGTAACTTTTTGATTTTTATTTTCCGTGTTTCCTGTGTTTTCTGGGAAAATAGAGTTATCTTCAGAAACAGGTCCTATAACAACATTATTTTGTCCTATAACGTTATTGTTTTCATTAGGTTTTTGTTCCACTACTGTATTCGGATCTTTTCCATAAGTTTGTTCAAAAGCATCTACAACATCTTTTGCCTCAGCGTTTATATAGTATTTATTATATATTGAGTATCCTAAATATCCTAATAGCCCAATAATTGCAACTATTGCGACAATTAAAAGTACTGTAAGAAATGTATTATATTTTCCATTAAACATATCTTATCCCTTCCTTCTTAAAATCTTTTAAATAATATCTTATTTACATATATTAATTATATCATATTTTTACATAAAAGTATATAAATTATAGTGCATTTTCTTCAAGTTTTTTCCCTGCTAAAATATGAAAATGTAAATGATTTACAGTTTGTCCCGCATCATTTCCGCAATTTGTTACAACTCTAAATCCTGACTTG
>ODAI011753095.1_pt1 | contig 13071 bp, 9 predicted proteins | sample 1539321 | NCBI WGS metagenome assembly ODAI01 (sample SAMN02144231, study PRJEB22623) | gut metagenome | biome: sheep rumen | host: Ovis aries | place: New Zealand | reverse complement strand
TGTCAGAGAGCATGAAGAGGACTTGAAGGCTCAGCAGAGAATAAAGATAATGATGACACAGATACAGCCGCATTTTCTGTATAATACGCTCTCAACTATAAAGGCGTTATGTAAGACTGATCCTCAAAGGGCAGCAAAGATAACGGAAAAGTTTGGAACGTACTTAAGACAGAATATGGATCCAATCAATATGCCGGATTTGATTCCGTTTGAAAAGGAGATAGAGCATACCAAGCTGTATGCAGAGATTGAGATGACAAGGTTTTCAAATGTTCATGTGAATTATGATATAAGGGAAAATGATTTTAAGATACCGGCACTGACAGTTCAGCCTATGGTGGAAAATGCAATAAAGTACGGAGTCCGCATAAGAGATCATGGAATTGTTAACATAATATCCTGTAAAAAGGATGATTGCTATGAAATTATCATCAAAGATAATGGTATAGGCTTTGAACCGGATAAGATAGCTGATGGCGGAAAGCATATAGGTATAAAAAATGTGAGGGAACGCATAGAAAGCTTGTGCAAAGGAAGCCTTTTGATAGAAAGCGTAAAAGACAAAGGAACCACAGTTATTATTACGATTCCTGAAAGATAAACAAATATAAAAGGAGGTATGGTCTTTGAACTTGTTAATATAAATGGAACAATAGGGAGATAATGAATAAAATATGTACATTTTTCTCGATTCATTATATAATTATACAGTTAAGTTTTTTTGATTTGAGTGAAAAATGAGATCGAGAGGAGAATTATTTATCCCATGGCAATTATATACAAGAAAATGAAAAATGACGAGGTGTCTTATCTGCCTGAACCTGTAATGAAAAGAATGAACGAGGAAAAAAGCTGGGCATTTTGTGCGATAGATACCGACAGGGATAAGTGGTGTGCCTGTCTTTTACTGTCCATGACAGAGGGGATTCAGGACATGATGCAGCTGCATGGATTATATGTAAAGCCTGCCTACAGAAATGAAAGTATCGGTAAAAGCCTTTTAGAGTATGCAATTAATATCGCGATAAGTGCAGGAGCACGAAGCTTTTTCTATAAAGAGATTACCGAAACACGCGGAATGCTTTGGTCGTCAAGACATATCTGTGTTTCTCAAGGCTTTAGAGCATCTGTAATTGATGAGCATATCGTATATTATGAAACAAAGAAATTGAAATACAATCTAAATATAAAAAAGGTTATGCAAAAAACCGCCAAGATTCCGATTATAAAGCTTGATAATTATGATGATATCAGGTTAAAAAAACTTAAGAAAAAGATAAACAGCCGATTGTATTTTCTGGAAAATGATATCTATGATCTGGAACACTCAAGATTTTATGTAGATGGAGAAAATATACTGGCGGTTGCCTGTGTTAAAACCGATGAAGAAAAAGAGGCTACATTTCAGGGGATTTATTTTACCGATGATTGCCCGAAGGATAAGATTAAAATGATCAATCCGATATTGATGGTTCATTGTGTCAACAGCGTGCTGTCAGCAGGTTGTGAAAAACTATATCTGACGATACAGGGAGATACAGACCATGATGCTTCGGTAGGACTATTGGGCGAGCCTGACGGAGATTATTATGCAATTGAATGGATTAAGAATGTGTAGGTGATATAATGGACAATAATTATTTGGCGGAAGAACAAAAAAAGATTGAGCTTCAGGAAAACCTCTTTCAAAAAGAAGAAGAGCAAAGTGAGATAAGCATAAATAAGCAAGTGTCTCAAATGAAAGAAGAGGAGCATAAGGATGTCAGACAATCAATTATTGACAAAATGGATGCTGTTGAAGATGAAGCTGTCTCTTTAGAAAAAACAGGCAAAGATTTATCAACAAATATAATGGAAAATGAAGATGTGCTTTTCGGAGTCAGGCTTAATAAGACGGTTATGAGTCCTTCCACAAAAACCAGAGTAAGCCATATGAATCAAAAAGAGTCCGACAATTCCGTTAAACTGGTTGAAAAGACGAAGCTTGCGCTTGAAGAAAAGATTTTGTTTTACAAGGATAAAGCTTTTTTTGGTAAATTCTTAAAAGATTTTGAAATGCTTGATAAAAAGGGCTCAAGTCTATATCTCGAGGTCAAAGCGTCCCTGAAAGAGCTGGATCAAAGATTAAAAGCCTTTGAGGGAGGAATTAATGACAGTTATAATCTATCCGCTATTGTTGATTCCATGTTTCGTGCCAGTGAAGCGGTAAGAGGCTATCTTGAAACACATAAAGGACATAGGATAACTATAAAAGGTTCGGATAAGAAACTCCATATGGAATTTCTTAACAAAGCTTTTAACGATATTATGTCAAATCTTTCGGAAGAAGTCGGGGCTGCGTCGACGGTTATTGAGAATGTTGAATATACACCGGAGCAGCTAAAAATAGCAAAAGAAAATGTTAAGGAATTAAAGAAAAATTATGATGAGATGGCTCCTGTTATAGGAAAAGGGTATTTTGATACTGCAGAAGAAAAAATTCAAAAACGTTTAAGTATATTTTATAAATACAGGGAAGAAATACGCATATATCGTGCTGCGCATAAAGAAAAAATGGATTCCGATATAAAAAAGATGTTTGATGAGATGGACAATCTTTCAAAGCAGGCAAAACTTCTATATTGGATGAAGACCAATGTTAATTCTGAGATGCAAAAGGATGACGTAATGCAAACCCTGCGCGAGCAGTCTTATGAGAAGTCTGAACGTAAGGACAAGTCAAAGGAAGTGGAAAATCCACGTAAGTACGATGACAGCCTTGAACCGGAGCAGCTTGCAGGTATAGAACAGATAGATCGTTGGTTCATGAGAAACTGGAATAACGGCGGCTTTGCAGGAAAGGCATTGCCCTTCTTAAAAGCCGGCTGCTCGGATATTATGTTTGAACTATTCAAAAAATCCAAGCGTGAACGTCTTCATATATATTATCTGATTGAGACAAGAAGACGAAAGAATGCTGATGCGATGGACGTGGGAGCATCCCAGATGTATGTCCCGACACTTGAAGGCTTTAAGGATCAGATGCTTGCTTCAGCATTTAAGGTTAAAAGCCATATGACATCAGGATATGTATATTTTCATAAGCTTTCAGAGGCGATGAATATCACGAATTCATATCGGGATATGATTTTTAGCTGTGGTAAGCTGCTTTCCGAAGAGAAGGAAGATAAAAAGCAAAAGGATACACAACAGGAAAAACAGAAGAATAAACAAAATACAAAAGAGGATTCATTTTTAAACACCAATCCTGCCTTGGTAGAAGCAAGAGAAGAAAAGCTTAAGAACGCAACCGTCGGTCTTATGAAATACCAAAGACTTCTTATGAAGTGTCAAAAGGATAAGACTGAAGATGATGAACAAACAAAAGCTTTGATAAAAAAAGAGTCAGAGCAGGTTAAAAAGCTGATGAAGGAGCTTGTGGATGCGGATGAGCAGGTCAGACAGGACTTTGAAGCGGCAGGAGGAGTTATTAATTTAAAATACAATGAAGTAAATGATAAAGTTGATTACACAAATCTCGCCATAAAGGTTGGCTCGGTTGGTGCGGGATTTATGGATACGGCTGTTCTTAAGACCTCGGATATTCTTAAGATTGGATGGGGATTAGGAAGTCTCGGAGATTGGACTGATCTTGAAGCATGGTCGGGTTCGGTGTCAGGAACACTCTCAGCAGCGGGAAGTGTACTTTCTTGTCTTTTAAATGTTTATAACATGACACAATATGGTGACAGTATGACAACCGGTGAGCTTGCTGAAGGAATTTTTTCAACCATTGGAAACCTCGGAGGTATAGTAAAGAATGTATGGAGTACGGTTGAGACTGTAAATAATGCGGAAAACTATGCAACTCAGATAATAAACAATGGCTCAAAGGTTGTCGCCAAGTCTGCCGGTGTTACAGCCGCAACAGGAGCGGTTGCGGTTATCTCTGCTGCAACAGGCCTTGCGAAAATGGGAACGGTTGTCAGTGAATGTACCCATATCTATGGTGCATTAAGTGCAATAAATAGTCTTCATGAAAAAAGGATTATGGAAAGTGAATCCGACCAAGAGATAAAGAAAATCCAAAATGAAGCAAAATATGAATATGCTGCTCTTACCGCGCGCGATAAAAAACGTGATAGAAAGATTACCTCCGGCGCATTTCTTGCAGGAGCAGGTGTTGTCTCTATAGCGGGAATTTCAACAGCGGCAGCTGTATCCGGTGTAGGAATTATATTTACGATAGTGGGATTAGGCATTACTGTTGTCTCAAGTATTGTGGATGCTGTCAAGTCCGGTAAGGCTAATACAGCATTTTTCGACAATTTTTTAAATATGCCTGAAATAGCAAAAAAAGTTAAAGAGGCTTTAAAGAAAAAGGGAAGACCGATTGGGAATGAAAAGCATTTTATGGAACAGTTAAGAAGGAGAGTTGCAGCCTGTCTTGGCTTTGCCAATGTTGCTTCAGCTGCCGATCAGCTTTCTATTGTATCTGCCAAACATATTTATAATAAGCTTTTCGTGGAAAATCTTACGGATGAAGAGCGTAACGGATACATAGAGTTTGTAAAGTCGCTTGGAGTAAAATATAAGGCCGGAGATGAGAAGTCAAGAAGACCTAAGCTTTTGGCACTTCAAAAGGCAATTTCGGGAAGGTAGGAGATTGAAAAATGAATGAAAATTTTAAACCTGATAAAAAAATAATAAACAAGGATAGAAAAGAAATATTAAAAAAGATGAAAACTGACCTTGATGAGACACAGTTTTCTTCAGAGATTATCGTACCGGAGGGTGTTAAAAACGCTCCTGAAATACTTACTATAGATATGTATGAAATGGGAGTAGGTAATGATGAGGCACTCGGAGAATTCTATTTTACACCTTTGGTTACAGATGAAGACAAAACGGGATTTTTTAATTGCGTGATAACTTTGTCGGAGACACTTGATGAAACAAATCTTGCTAATCTTTACGAAGCCTTAACGGTGCTTAATTTTCATCTTTTAAGCGGATCGTTTGGCGTCGATATGAATAGAAATTATCTGGCATATAAGTTAACTGTCCCGTATCCTTTAGATATGAAAAAGGATAGTCTTTCAGATCTTGTCAATGTTACCATGGGAAATGCCTTTATGATATGTGATCAGTGGATTGATATGGTGCTTAGAATATCAGAGGGTAAAGGCGATGTCGATGATGTAATTGATGCTTTTGGATTGAGTGATGGAAATTAAAAGAATTTGATGATAAAAGAAAAGAATATAAGCAGATAAGAGCACTTTGTATTGAGGTTTTTTCGAAAGATGAATGTGCTCTTATTTTTTTGAACAGTTATTGAATATTTATCGAAATTTGTCAAAAATTGTTGGATATTTGTTGGATATTTGTTGGACACGCTATGATATTATCCTTTATTAATCATAAACTATATTATAAAAGGACAAATCATATATGAATATTATATGTGTAGATGATGAAAAACTTATATTGGAAGATACGGTTTCAATGATAAAAGAAATCGAAGGAGTAAAGACGGTTAAGGGCTATTCGAAGTGTAAAAGTGCACTTTCGCATATTAAAAAATATAAAACCGATGTAGCGGTAATAGATATTAATATGCCCGATATGGATGGTATAAGCTTTGCAAAGACTATAAAAAAAATAAGTCCTGACACGGCAATTATATTTTTGACAGGATATTCCGAGTATGCTGTTGATGCATTTCAAATTCATGCCGAAGGCTATCTTTTACAGCCGGTAAGCAAAGAAAGGCTTGAAGAAGAGTTGAAATATGCTGTTTAAAATGGATTTTATCACAGGTTTGAAAAATCCGATTCAAGAATAAGGGTAATTACCTTTGGTAATTTTGATATATTTGCTGACGGAAAAAAGGTTAATTTCAAACGTTCGAAATCCAAGGAGCTTTTAGCGTATCTTATAGACCGAAGGGGAAACAGTGTAACGAGAGCGGAAGGCTTTGCAATCTTGTGGGAGGACGGAGTTTATGACCGGTCTATGCAAAAGCAGCTTGATGTAATTATACGAAGCTTAAGAGACACTCTCCGTGAATATGATATAGACGATATGCTTATATTACAAAAGGGTACTATAAGAATTGTTCCCGAGCTTATCGACTGTGATATGTACAGGCTTCTTGATGGGGATATATGTGCTATTGATTCATATCGTGGTGAGTATATGAGCCAGTATTCATGGGCTTCAGCCTTAGAGGGGTATATGACAAGAACAACCATAAACAGGTAGTGCTTCTGCCGGGTGATTTATGACTGAAAATGAAAGCTTTATATAAAAACATTTAGATAAATAATAATTATATAGGTAAGGAGTACCTTAAAAAATGATTATATATATTTATGCAATAGTCGTTACAATACTGCTTGTGGCAGCGGTTGTTCTTTTGATTATTAACCGTATAAAAAGAAAAGAAAAAGAAGATATCGAACAAAAATATCTTGAAATCATGGGTACACAGATTAAACCCCATTTTATATACAATGTTTTAAATACAATATGGTATCTGTGTGAAAAGGATACTGCACGTGCACAGGAGGCGATAGAGGAATTTTCGGATTACCTGCGCGGTAATCTTGATTCGCTTAATATAAATGAGACAGTACCGTTTTCTCAGGAGATGAATCATATCAAAAATTATCTTAAGCTTGAAAAACTTCGTTTCGGAGATGAACTTGAAATAGTCTATGATATTCAGACTGAAGACTTTCGTGTGCCGGCGCTTTCCGTTCAGCCTATCGTAGAAAATGCCGTAAAGCATGGCGTCAGAGCAAGTGAGGAAGGCGGAAGGGTAATAATATCCACCAAAGAAACACCAAAATTTTATGAGATAGATGTATTTGATTCCGGTGCAGGATATGATCCACATTATAAGTCAAAGGATAACGGAGAAAAAACACATGTCGGCTTATCAAATACAAGAAAAAGATTGTCCATGATGTGTGGAGGAACTCTTGATATATCTTCGACCGATGGCAGCGGAACAACAGTTAATATCAAGATTCCCAAGAACAATAAGAAAAAAAATTAAGGCAAATAAACTATACGTAAGAGGAAGGAACTTGAGCATATGGAAATATTGGTGGTGGATGATGAACAGCTTGCACTTGATAATATGTTGCTTTCTATCGAAAAACTGAACATTGATGCCAATGTTTATGGCTTTAAAAAGGTATCTGAAGCCTTGGAGTGTGCCTACAAGCATAAAATAGACATTGCATTTTTGGATATCGAGATGAGAAGCGTAAGTGGTGTGGAGCTTGCCAAGGATTTAAAGAAAATGTATCCCGATATAAACATAATATTTACGACAGGCTACAGTGAATATACCTTAGATGCTATGGATATGCATGCTTCAGGATACATCTTAAAGCCAATAACCGCCGGTAAAATCAAGCGCGAAATCGATGACTTAAGATATAAGATGGGCGATACATCTGTTAAAAGCAAGTTCAGAATTGTTACCTTTGGAAATTTCATGGTGTATGACGGAGAAACTCCTATTAAATTTAAATATCGAAAAAGTCTTGAGGTTATTGCATATCTTGTTGACAGAAAGGGAGCCTTTGCCTCAAATGGTGAGCTTATAGCGGCACTCTGGGAAGATGACAGTGACTATGAGGGAAGGATATCGTATCTTAACAATATACGTGCTGATATAAAAAATACTCTTACAGATCTCGGCTATGAAGATGTGGTTCTAAGACAGAGAGGACATCTGGCGATAGATGTGAAAAAAGTCTCCTGTGACTATTATGACTACCTTGACGGAAACAAAGAAGCCGCAAGGGGTTATCACGGAGAATATATGAACCAGTTTTCGTGGGCGGAGATAACAAACGGAAGTTTGATGCGTGAGCTTAAAAAGATATAAAAATCAAGGTTTTAAGCAAATTATTAAATGTGTGATAAAACTGTGACTGTTTTGTGACTGCCGCTTGCATAAAATGAGCATGGATTATTTTGCGCTTAAAAAACGGTCAGGCACTAAAGCGCATTGATATAGATTAAATTAAAAAAATAAAAAGCTAAGATTAATCAAATTATTAAAAATCGAAAGAAAAGTAAGGAAAGGAATAAAGATATGAACAACAACAAGCTCTATCCATTTGAAAGAAACCGCTACTATGCGGGAAAGATGCTTACGAGTGCCGATTTTTTGGCTGAACAGACTTATTTTAATAACAAACGAAGATTCTTAAATTCGGTTATGTACGGTGCGGGAGTTGTATGCGGACTCGGAGTATTCAGTCTGGATGATTTATCTATTCTGGTTGAAAGCGGAGTTGCAATCGACGGTATGGGAAGAGAGATTGTAATAGATTCGTCTGTAGTAAAAAAGCTTTCGGCTGTAGAGGGCTTTGACAATCTTCGTTCCAGTGATGTAACACTTTGCCTTTCATATGAAGAAAAAGAAGTACATACCGTATACTCGGTAAATCAGTCCAATCCCGATAAAAATTATGAATACAACAGAATAGCTGAGGGTTACAGACTGTTTCTGATGGATAAAGAGGATGTTCCTTTATCCTTTGAGATGGAATCGGAATTTTTGGTAAAAAGTGTACTTTTTGAGGATAGCAGCTTTAAAGTCGATTTTATTATGCCGGCAACCGTATGTCGTGGTAAACAGGTTAAAGCGATAGTTCGTGTTACAAGAATTACTTCTGAAGATATCAGATTTACATATCGCGCAAATCTTCAGATACCTGCATTTAACGCGCCGGATGGCGGACATGAGATTTTTGTAAATATTGACAATCTTTTGCTTGAGCCGGGAAAGAGTAAGGATTTTGAATATTGGATGGTGGCACAGGATATTCCTGCACCTGAAACCAACATAATATTAAAGAGCGGCACTGCCCAGGCTTTGGAAAACGGTGAAGCGGTTTCGGTCTCAAGCAGCTTTACGGTAAGAATTCTTCTGTCGGATATATCTCCGAGGGAGCTTGTTGGCACCGAGATTGGAAAAATAAATCTTGAGATGAAGAGCATAGGAAGTCAGGGAGACTATATCCGCCTTGCGGATATTACACTGGTCAGAACTGATCAGGCATATATCATAGAGGAGCTTACCGAATTAAATGTCAAGCATTATATCACAGCTCCGTCTCAGGAGATGCTTCGAGAAGGATATATGGACTTCTTTATTAAAAATGCCGACATTATGCACAATGAAGTAAAAACTGATGTTAAGATTAAGGAACAGCCGAAGATAAGACCTGAGACGCAGGCACCTCAGATAGCAACCGGCGTTCTTGAGATACCTCTTGGAGAAAATCCGAGAAAGGGTGAGATATATTATTCAGGCGAGATAATGCATGGTCTTGGAAAGGGCAATGTATTTGTTGACGTAGGATATGAATATATAAATGAAGATACAACCATTTCATCGAGTGCCAAAAGTACGATATTTGGCAATCCTGAATTGTTCGAGGGTGAGCAAAGAAATGTTGTAAATGCTGAAACGGCAATCCGTGTGTTAAACGACAAGGGAAGCTTTATCGTTGCGGCAAAGCTATTGGAAAATGTTGATTATCTTATGCTTACATACCGCTGGGTTGCTATCAAATTCCCGGCAGGAAATGACTTTGAACTTATGGAAGAAACAGGTGGAAAGAGTATTACTGCCGTAACGCCTACTGTTGTGCTTGGAACAAAGGAAAGCCACTTCTTTGGAATTGAATATCATAATATGGATGCGGTTTCGATTGCGTACGAGCTGACAGAACCTAATTCGGGTGAAATCACAGCAGATGGTATCTACACAGCTCCTAATAAGGAGGGTGTATATGAGATTAGTATTTACTGTACTGATATGCCTGTTATATGTACTTATGCATATGCGATTGTAAAGAAGAAGGGAACAGAATAGGTCGATGAAATTTCAATCACAAAAGATGCAGCTTGTAAGTGTTCGCCTTGTACTTAGAAATGAAATTAACGAGGTGCATGTTTGTCGTAATTTAATAGATAAAAGTCAAGGCCTTTATACTGTTATATATGTAAAGGATCACAGCTACGTAAAGCGGTTTTTGACTGTTTGTGAGCAGACTGAAAAAAAAGAGGATTTCTTTGTGGACTGCTTTTCCGATGGTGAAAATCAGGTAATAGTTTTTCCTTATGTCAAGGAGCGTGAACTTGATTCGTTTTATCGTCCGGATATGCTTACACTGTCAGAGTGCGAGGATATATGTATAAATACAATTATAGCATGTATGAGCTCGACACTTCCGTGGCCGATACTACATTTGATACTATCACAGAGACAGCTTCATCTGTCAAGAGATGGTTCTGTTTATCTTGGTTATTTTATAGATTTGACAGATTTGGATGTAAATGCTAACGAACGTGATTGTACCGTTCAATGTGCATCCATACTTTTGGAACTCTTAAGACCTAAAGAGGGCAGACAGGCAAACAGTCTTAAGCTTCTGGATAAGAAGGTAGCAAAGGCAAGTTATTCCAGATTTGTTGAGTTGTATAAGGATATAAGGATATCAGCGGTTCCTAAAGAAAAGGTGGGATTTATACGTCGGTTTTTCCGAAGAATCGGAGGGAATAAAGACGGCCTTTTCAGACTTCTTTTGTGGATAAGCATAATACTTGCGTCGTTTGTTATTCTTTCGTTTTTGTCACAGCTCATATTTGGAGATGTACCATGGTTAAGGCTGTTTATAAACAGCTTTGATAAAATTGGAACAGAAAGTCTTTTACAATAGAGGTAAAATGTTTTGAATAAAAAGAAAATATTAATTTTTAGTATATTGTGGACAATTTTAGCTGTAGTAGTTTTGCTTGCCTATTTTTTTCCGCATCTTGATAATACAGACGGAATAACGGCAGATAAGGCATATACAGAATCGGAGGACGCAGTATATGTTGGCTGGAATAGTGCTGACACTGCGGTTATTTACAAGCTTGATAAGAATGGAAATAAAAAAGGATTATTTATCGGTTCATCATATGATGCACTAAAGGATTACAGCATATGTAAGATTACATATGATCAGACTCTTCATGCTGTTTTTTCGTGCGATGCCTTATATGAAGGAAAGGATGTTACCGCATACAGGCTTGTAAGCTTTGGGGAAAATATGGTTGTTGTCGGGATGTCGGATATGATTATTCTCGGAGGAGATATCGATATAACGTATCTTAGTACTGATGATAATGATATTTATGTTTCGGCGACCAACAAATCCAAGACCGAGGGCTATGCTTACAGGATATCAAAGGATGTTATAAAAGATGTAGAATCCGGTAAAAGCACAGGCTTAAAGGGTACATTTAAAAATTCTTCAAAAAAGACTAAAACTGATAACGAAATTAAGTCGGGCGAAGCGTCCGAGGTTTCACCTTTTGTATTTGAGGTGGCGGATGCCGGCAGATGCTATGCCGGATGGGCATATGAACCCGGTGAGCTGCATACAAGATATGACAACGAGAAGATGGATTCGTTTTTTGGCATTCCGGGCAGCGTGGACATTGCATACAAAAATCTGATAGTTACATCATATGATAAACATCTTATCCACGGCTTTCACTTTGGTATTGTAATTATTATATGGGCGCTGGGTATACCATTTATAATTGTGATAACAGTTCTTTTGAGTGGTAAAAACAAAGTGGTTTATATCGGTGTGGTTCTGGAAGTGGTTCTTTTTCTTGTAATGCTTTTTGAAGCTTTATCAATGGTGAAAAATAATTCGGAGCTAAGCCGTAAGGAACATGAAGAATATACAAGCTATATAATGGAAAAAGCATTTTCAGGCCTGGATTTGGAAGACCTAAATCTCGACTTTACAGATGCCGGCTCTAAACGAGAGGATATGCTTTCGGATTTCTATGAAAGCGATACATATGTAAGTATATATGAAGAACTTGCCGACTATAAGAGCATATCGGGAGACGGCTGGGAGATATACGGTATGGCTGTTATAGACAGAGACATGGGAGATGTTATCGTTTCGGATAATCGCCTGAACAGAGTATATGTAAATTATCTCTACGGAAGGGATATAGCTTCCTTTTCGATTGTTTCCAATATAGGTAACAACATACGCAGTAAGCGGTTTAACATAGACGGAGAAACATATGTCGTATTTGCCAGAAGTCTTGACGGAGCAGGTATGAAAGGGTGCTCCCTCATAGGTGTTGTACGTTTTTTGGCTGTTTATAAGTCTGTGATTACCAGATACAACAGACAGTTTAAAACCATGGCGCTTGGTTTTATCATAGCGAGCATTTTAATTCTATTAGTTTTAATTCTCGAAAATCGTGATATACATGCTGTTGCAAAGATGCTTAAAAACCTTGCCGAGGGTAAAAGTGATATCGGTAATCCGACTGTGCGGGGAAAAGATGTAGTATCTATAAAAAACAGTGCCTTTGAGATTGATAAAAATATAGCGTCCATAAATCGTTCCAAATATAAGATATTTGAGGCTTATTACAGATTTGCACCTAAGTCGATTGAAAATATATTAAAAAAGAATTCCATAACAGAGGTTGATATAGGTGATCTTGCTGATGTAAAAGGGACAGTAGCGATACTTTCGACAAAGGAAAGAAAACGTCTTAACGATGATGAGCTCGCATATATGAACAGATATTTTGAAATTGTTGAAAGATACAGAGAAGAATATAAAGGAATATATGTAACCAACAATGAAACACTCTCAAGGACAAGATTACTCTTTCCGGAAAAAAATAAAAAAGCAGTCAGCTTTGGTATAGATGTTATCAATTCCATGCGTGAATGGAAGAAGAAGGATTATACCGATACTATGATCTTGCTTCATTATACTACCTTTTCGTATGGTATATGCGGAACCAAGACACAGAGCATGCCTTTAATCGCATCCACTGAGATTGAAAAGCTTTCTGATGTCGCTGAATGGTTCAGAACGATGAGGTTATCCATGGTAGTTACCGGGGATGTGCTTGAAAATGAATCCGGCTTTGGTGATGTAAGATATCTTGGCTTCGTAAGAGCTGACGGAGGAAAAAGGATAGACTTATATGAGATAATCGGTGCTGAAGGAAGACGTATGT
>ODAI013111296.1_pt1 | contig 13072 bp, 13 predicted proteins | sample 1539321 | NCBI WGS metagenome assembly ODAI01 (sample SAMN02144231, study PRJEB22623) | gut metagenome | biome: sheep rumen | host: Ovis aries | place: New Zealand | reverse complement strand
GCATGTCGTGTACTTCGTTGAGTGCACCTTCAGCGGTCTGTACTGCAGAAATACCGTCCTGTGCGTTGGTGGAAGCCTGGGTAAGACCTCTTACCTGTCTTCTCATCTTCTCTGATATTGCAAGACCTGCTGCGTTATCAGCTGCACGATTTATCTTATAACCTGAAGAAAGCTTTTCGGTTGACTTTGCAAGGCTGTTAGTCGTGAGACCGAGCATTCTGTTAGAGTTCATTGCTGTAAGATTGTGCTGTACTACCATAATAATATCCTCCTTGAGTGTGCCCTGATCCCTGTTTGACCGGACATTTACTTAGTTAACTTTTCCATGTTTGGCGGTTTGTTTCTCGCCTACATTCTTTATATCGGATGCTTCGTCAAATAATTAACCCTTTTTTTATAAAAAATTAAAAAAGAGCAAAAATCCCGCAATTTTGTGGTTTTTTGCTCTTTTTATAATTTGTTTGCCTGTGTCTGATAGCTTTCCGGACAATAACTATTTCTTTGAGTCAAAGAAAAGTGATTCGGATCCGCTGCCGCTTCGCTGGGATTCATAGTAGCTGTACACCGCATTAAGGGAATTACGTCCTTTTCCGATCTCATCCCTTGTTGCCTTGAAGAACTTTTCCATCAGCTTCTTGTTCTCAGCCTCCTGGGACTGGAGCATCACGCTCTTGTCAGTGATCTGTCTGATCAGATTCTGGAGTTTCCTGATCCTTGAAGCATTTTTTTCTTTATCTTCCTTAAGCGTATCGGCTACTCTTGCATAAAGCGCTTCAAACCCTTCATCCAGAGAATCCAGTTCTTCTATGAGTTTGCCTTTTTCTTCTATGTAAGAATCAAATTTTGAAAAATCCGGCATCTCATCGGCATTATCAAAAATATTTCTCTGGGCCAGATTGAATTCGCCGATCTTTTCGAGAACTTTAAGCTTTTTTTCAAGAGACTCTTCCAGCAGCTGCAGATAATCTTCCATTCACCGTCTCCTATCAGTTTCTCCAGGTAATGCCGTTCATTCTCATTACCTCTTTCCAGGTATCCCTTACCGAATGCATATGGGTGTTGACTTCCTGAAGAATCTCAGCGTCTTTTTTCATATTTGCCTCGATAAGCCTCTGCGAAAGATAAGAATAGATATTCTCGAAATCCTGGGCCACGGCATACTTCATGTCAAGAGTCTGTCTTAAATAATCAATGATATGTTCCGCCTTAAGGATATTAGTATTAGCTTTGGCCAGATCTTTCTCTTCAATTGCCCCCAAAGCAATATTAATGAACTTGATGCATCCTTCGTAGAGCATAAGAGTAAGCTCTGCTGGAGAGGAAGTCATTACTTTGTTATTGGCATATTGCTGATAGGCGCTTGGTAAAGCCATACCTAATTTATCTCCTTACTTTTTACTATTAGTTGCTGCTTACGCCGAGAAGTCCGGAAAGAGCATTGGTCTTACTCTGGAGGTTTGCAAGGGATTTTTCCATTGCGGAGAACTTCCTGTAGAGGCTGTCCTCGTAATCATTCGCCTTTTCCTCAAGAGTGGCAATGGTCTTCTTATATCCGTCGTAATCGCTCTTCATCTTCTTGTCATCGTAGAAGTTTCCATATGATCTGTATCCGTCAACGGACTTTGATACATTTGAAAGCTTGGAATAAAGATCCTGAGAAAGCTTCGTGAAGAACTCCTGAACCTTGGCAGGATCGGATGCGATCATGGCCGACAGCTTATCAGCCTTGGAACTTGTTGAAGCATCATCTTTATCGCCATCAATGTGAAGAGCATGCTTCTCGTTATCGGCGGTATCAAACCAGCTTCCGGTTCCGATTCCGAAATCGGACAGATACATCGTCTTGCCTCCGACCTCTATCCCGGCACTAAAGGCACCGGTAAAAAGGTTTCTGAGGTTGAGAAGATTGGTATCTCTTCTTAAAAGAGAATCCTTGATCTTCTGCTCATATTTTTCAACTTCATCTTCGCTTAAAGCTTCCTTCTGCTCATCTGTGAGCATTGAGAACTTCCTGGAAGATTCGGCATTGTAATACTTATCGATCTGGTTGATCACCTTGTTGTACTGGGTGATCATATCTTTGATCATACCATAGATTCCGCTGGTATCGGTCTGGGTGGTCAGGGTCACTTCCTTGTCTCCGGTCTCTTCAAGAGCGGTAATGGTAAGATTGTTGATCTTAAAAGTATTGGTGTCGCTGGTGAACTTAGCGTTGTTCAGGTATATGACCGCATCGCTTCCGTCGATCTTGGTTGCATACTTACTCTGGTCAAAACCTTCGGCTTCCATCTGCTCCTTGGTTGCGGTAGCAAGTCCAAGTGATGAAAGAGCTCCGTTTGTATCTGTAAGCGAAAAATCATTGGAAGCTCCGGTTGATTTTGAACTTACAAAAAATCTCTGGGTATTCTCATCAAATGAAGCGTTAAGACCTGCCTTCTTAAGAGAAGTAAGTACATCGGAAATGGTGGTATTCTCATCAACGTTAAGAGTACCCTTTTCCTCTCCTCCGATATTTATGCTTATAACATCGGTTTTTCCGCTTCCAAATCCGAGCTCGGAAAGCTTTGTCGATGCATTGTAAGTCTTGGCAGTGCTTGCGCCGTTAAGATCCTTGCCGGTAAGATAAGCGGTCTTGGCAAGCTTCTCAACCTTAAGCTTCTGGGTCGCATCAACAGCACCCTCTCCGGTAACAACGCTTGCAACGGAAGAGTTGGAAACGCTTGTCATCTTCTTGGAGAATGCGGAACCGAATCTCATATTGGAGATATAGGTCTGCTGAAGAGCCTTGATATTGGTATTGATATCCTTCCAGAGATCCTGCTTCCATTCAAGCTTCTTCTGGTCGCCCTCTGCGTTTGTTACCTTCTGTCTCTTATTGCTTACAAGGGCTTCTATAACGGAATCAGTATCAAGTCCGGATATAAGCCCGCTCATTCTGATCTTATCTGACATAGCCGCCCTCCTTATCTCTGTTCGTTAACGAAAAGTCCGGCAAGCTCCCATACCTTTGCTATCATGTCCAGCGTCTTCTCGGGAGGAAGCTCCTTAATGACTTCTTTCGTCTCTTTATCAACTATCTTGATGGTGACTCTGTTGGTCTCTTCATGGAAACCGAAAACAGCTTCGGAATTATCCATCTGTGCGCCGTTGATCTTCTCAACAGCTTTCTTCATCTGCTCCTTGGTAGCCTGCTGGTTCTCTTCGTTCTTGCTCTCGGAATCATCAGCGCCATTCTTGGAATTTGCAGAATCCACAACAGCAATATCCTCCAGAGATGCCTTTGCAGGATTCATGTCTGCAGCTTCGGGCATCTTCTCTGAAGGGGTTACCGGCTTAGGCGCAGGAGAATAACTCTGTGCCTGAAGTCCCATTACCGTACCGATAGGTTCTATTGACATTTTGATCACCTCCATGTGATATTTCGGATGTTTTCCTTTTCATCCTTAGGGTTTACTGTTTCAAAATCTTAATATCTTTTTTCCGGCATCTTCAAAGTGCTGAAGATACTTTTCTATTTGCTTTATCGGATACTCTTTTCCTAATATTAACCCTTTTTATAAAAAATTGTTTAAAAAATATAAAATAGCAGTTGTTTTGCTTTCCGTCAGTAGGGCTGGATATGCTCGGTCACAAGATTGTCAACGAACCTCTCCGTAAGCTCATATACGAGAACATCGGGCTGATAGATCTCAGGAAGATCGTTCTGCCAGAGTTCATGGGGAACCATGCTGATCTCGCTGAACTGCTCGCCCAAGAAATAACGCATGATATTGCAGAATGAATCCCTGTAAATAAGGACTTTTCTCGGATCCGCACCGGGATTTCTGTACATGAGGGCGCCGTTAACGTCATCGGAAACCATTTCCATTCCCTCAACGGGATAACCGGCAAAGGCATAATCCACATCGTCAACGGATTCAACCGATCCGAGATTCATCAGCATGAGAAGATCTCCTGTCTTGGTGTTCCTGATGGTCTTCTCCCTTTCTTCGGCCGGAGGGATTTCAATACCAAGCTCTTCAAGGAGCGCTCTTGCTCCGATATAGCCACCCAGGTAATTCCAGTGGGTATCCAGGTGATAATAAAGAGGCTCATCGGGATGGGCGGATTTGTATTCGGACAGATCCTCATATGCCCAGACCACACGGATATCCGTATTTTCCCTGAGATATTCCACCAGCTGGTCAGTATTGCAGGTATCGCTGACGCGGGATGAGTTGTAATATCCCGGCATATATTCGCTGTACATCCTCTCCTTGTTGGGAGCTATGAAAAGAACGAATTCCATGCCGTGCTCATCGCACCACTGTTTAGTGTTCATAAGGCTTTTGGCGGCAAATTTAAGCTCCATCTCGGAGAACTGCGCCCTGCCCTTATACTGTGCAATGTTGATGCCGTCGTTGCTGGCTTCGGACTTGTAAAAAAGCCAGTCGTCCTTTCCGACGATGCTGAAGCCCGTGCCTTCTTTCAGAATCTGATAACTGAACCTACCGTTTAACATGATCATCTTGTTTCTGAAAGGATAATTATCATTGTAATAACTCTCATACTGAAGAGGATAAGATGACACGGTTTCCAAGGAAAATACCGGTTTTTCCGTCATATTCCTGTTCTCGTAGTTGGCGCTGTCAAGAAGCGGGCCCCAGAAATGGTAAAAAACCGGGAGTCCGAGAATAAAGCCCCAAAACGTTATATGGACAAGGATAAGCTTTATATTCAGTTTTCCGCTTACGCTTTTTTTCATATTTTTCATCAAAATCTGAAATAAATGAACGGATTATATGTATTGCTTGCAAGCAGTATGATGCTTATGAGAAATACAAAAGCGCACCATATGTACTGAACGAAGGGATTAAATACGATCTTTTTTACCGAAGGTATCTTCTGCGGCATGAGCTGGATAAGGCCCGCTCCCAATATGCCAAGTATCATGGCTATAAGGCATCTGTGGGATACCAGTTCTCCGAAGGAATAGTATCTGTCGAGACCCGGAGTGAACATCCTGCCAACGATCATAAAGGCATTCTTAAGTCCCTCAACACGGAAAAATACCCAGCCGAGATTGACCACAAAAAATGCATAGATCCAGGCAAGGGGCTTACATTTATCCAGGATCTTTGAAAAACCGAGCTTTTCTATTACTCTGAATATTCCGTGGTAAATACCCCAGAAAATAAACGTAAAACCTGCTCCGTGCCAGAATCCCGTAAGGAAGAATACGATCATCAGATTGATATACGACCTGACCTTTCCTTTTCTGTTACCCCCAAGGGGAATGTAGAGGTACTCCCTGAACCAGGTTCCCAGGGATATGTGCCATCTTCTCCAGAATTCGGTGATGGATTTTGACATATAGGGATAGTTGAAATTCTCCAGGAAATCAAAACCGAACATTTTTCCCAGACCTATTGCCATATCCGAATACCCGGAAAAATCATAATAGATCTGGAGAGTATAGTGGATCGATGCAATCCATACAGTCTGGGCCGACATGACTGAAGGGTCAAGGCCGTATATGTGGTCTGCGGTCTCTGCAACGATATTTGCTATGATGACTTTTTTTCCGAGACCCAGGATAAAGCGTCTGATGCCCTCTGTGGATTTTTCGATAGTTACGACCCTGTTTTCAAGCTGTTCGTTGATATCCTCGTACCTGACAATGGGACCGGCGATAAGCTGGGGGAAAAAGGAAATATAAAGTCCCAGATTTATGATATTTTTCTGAACGGGGAATTTGCCCCTGTAAAGGTCAATGATATAGGACATTATCTGGAAGGTAAAAAACGAGATACCGATGGGAAGCGGGATCCCGAAGGTGGGCACGGGGATATGAAGATAGACGTTCATCACCACCGTTGCATATGAAAAATACTTGAAAAATCCCAGAAGTCCCAGGTTGAAGATAAGAGCAAGCACCAGGGTGAGCTTTGCCTTATCCCGGCGACGGTCCATTATGATGCCTGCAAAAAAGTTGACGATCACTGACAAAATCATAAGGAGCACATAAACAGGCTCTCCCCATGCGTAGAAGAACAGACTCGCAAGAAGCAGAAATACATTAACGTATTTATTTTTATGAAGTATCCTGCTGCCGATAAAAACCACCGGCAAAAAAGCAGTTATAAATATCAGTGAACTGAAAAGCATATCTCACCGTAAAATTCTTATTTTCCAAACTATTAAATTATACACCATAAGGGCTTTTATTGCATTAAAAAGGCCATTTTACATCCGAAGGATTTTTCTCCGGAGCAAATGGCAAATGCATCAGTCATCCCAGTTTTTCGGAAAGGATCATCTTAAGGATCGCAAGTGCCCTTAAAAGCACGGTGTGGGAAACGCTTACCTTATCAAAGCCGTTTAAAGCGATATTTTCAGCCTCATCTGCTTTATCAAGATAGCAGGCGCAGATATCCGGAAGCTCATCATATGATGAGAAAGTCTTAAGATGGACACCGTTTTCAAGCATATCATCAAAATTCCTGTCACCATCAGTAACGCAAAAACTTCCGGATCCGAGTATGTCCCATATCCTCTGGGGAAGTCCCTTTTTGATGGTCCTTGAAGTCAGATTGAGATTTATAACGGAGGACCTGAAGACCACAGGCATTTCGGTGAGGGTACTTACGCCGCCGTGGATCACCACATTTTCAGAGATATCCGATGTATCTGATCTGGTAAAAAGATGAACGCTCCCCACAGGCAGGGTTTCTCCCAGTCTGTTAAGGACCCTTATGCGGTCAAGGCTTGTCAGATGGTTCCCGAGATAGTTATTTACGGCAACATATCTGTCCATATCGGTTAAGGCATCATCCGATCTGTAGAATGAAGGATCTGCATCCTTAAGAGCATCGATATCTTCTTTTGAAAGGCCGTTTTCGATGATATCCAGGCCTCTTTCAGGCAGCTGGGCGGATATCAGTTCTTCCATATGTTCAAGTGCCTTCTTTTCGATCCTGCCCTGCTTTTTTAAATATTCATATCTGTCCTTTTCGTTATATAAAGAACCTATAAAAGAAACTCCGTACTCGTAAGTATCCGGAAACGGGATCTTGGAAAGTCTCTCCGTCGCAGCTCCAAGGGGCATATAAAAAACACGCCCGGGACATATATCCTTAAGGCTGTCATACTGATCCCTGTCAAATAAAAAGACTCTGTTGCAGGGATTTTTGATCTCGGGGCTGTAGATCTCAGCAACCGGGCAGTCAACGGAAAGAGCCGCATAGATAATCCCAACCCTTTTGCAAACAAGTGAAATAAACGGAAAAAAATCAATGGAAAACACAAAAAGAGGCTTCTCGGCAGCTATGGCTTCAAGCAATATCCTTACTCTCTCTTCTCCCGGGATATCCTTTCGCTCCATTTCAACCGTCACTTCGCTCACCGTTAGTCCTGCTTTTGCAAAGGCATCGATAAAATCCGGCTCACATATGCTGTTATATCTGTAAAACAATACTTTCATCGTTTATCCGTTCATTTTACGTAAAATATCTCATCTATAGCATCATAAAGGTCATCCATCTTAAGAAGCTGTGATACTCTTCCCCTGAGTTTTGACGCTCCGGGCATTCCGTGGGTATACCAGGCAAGATGGGCTCTCATTTCTCTAACTGCTATGTATTCACCCTTATATTTCAGGAGTAGGTCCGCATGTCTTTTGGCTACTCTTCTTTTTTCGGCGTTGTCGGGAACAAAGATTTCTCTTCCCTCTGCCAAATCCGTGATCTGTCTGAAGATCCAGGGGTTGCCTCTTGTTGCCCTAGCTATCATTACGCCGTCACAGCCGGTTTCACTCATCATTTTCATGGCATCTTCGGGGCAGGTAACATCGCCGTTTCCGATAACGGGGATCTTCACCGATTCTTTAACCTGTCTGATGATGTCCCAGTCCGCTTCGCCGGAATAGTACTGGGCTTTAGTCCTTGCGTGAACGGCAATGGCGCTTACACCGGCATCCTCTGCGATCTTTGCGATCTCCACCGCATTTACGTGCTCTGCATCCCAGCCTTTTCTTATTTTGACAGTGACGGGCTTTTTGGGGGAGTTTTTGACCATTGCTCTCAGGATGTTTCCTGCAAGGTCCGGATCTTTCATAAGGGCAGATCCTTCTCCGTTTCCCGCAACCTTGGGCACGGGGCAGCCCATGTTAAAATCGATTATCTCAAAGTCGCCATCCTGGAGCCGTGCGGTAACGTCACCTAAGATATCGGGTTCGGAGCCGAAAAGCTGCATGCTGACGGGGTGTTCGGTCTCCTCCGTTTCAAGCATTTTGACGGTGTTTTTGTTGTTGTAGGAGATGGCTTTGGCGCTGACCATTTCGGCACAGACAAAGCCCGCACCGAGTTCCGAACAGATGATGCGGAAGGCGGTATCCGTTACGCCGGCCATGGGGCCTAAGATGTAATTGTTCCTGAGTTCGATATTTCCAATTCTCATAATTAGCGACAGGTTACTGACACGGGTCCTGCCGGAGTGTATGTCTTTTTTCATTTCTCGGTGCCAGGCAGAAATTCAGTTTGCTGAAGGATTTAGTTTGCTGCCGCAGGCCATTCGCTTCGCTCAGGCCAGGCGACCGAATTTCTCGCAGGCACCGAAATTCAAAAAGTCATACACACCCGTCACCCGTGGACCGGTTTTATAATTCTATCTTTTCTCCAAGGATCAATACTTTGTAGTAAGCAGTGAGGGATTCGAAGAGTTCGGCGCGGTTCTTACGGATCTCGCCAAGAAGAAGGCCTGCGGATACGGAGTCGTACATGATATCCGACTCATCGGGATGTGCATCTAAGCGGATCTCTCCGTCATCTTCAAAGGATATGGTAAAGATACCGCCAACTTCTTCTGTAAAAAGGACTGCGATTATGTGGAGGTCCTTTTGAATGGACTCGGGAACTTTTTCAAATTTTGGATTGAAATAGTATTTCTGATCGTAGGAATTAGCGCCACAAAGCACTATTCTTCCTTCTACCGTATCATTATCGTTGATCATGTTTTTTTCAGACATATCCGTATATTCCTCTCACCGACACTTCACCGGAATTCACTTCCTTTATCTTGCCGTCATCCGTTTCAACAAGGAGCTCCCCCGTTTCGTTTATTCCTCTGGCAATGCCGTCATATTCTCCCTTCGGGTCAAGTACCCGCACTTTTCTTCCTGCATTTACCAGCCTGTCGTAATATTCTCTTCTGATAAAGCCAAGGTTTTTTTCTTCTTCAAAGCGCTTTGCCATGGGGCCGAAGATGTTGAGGATCTCGGCTGTCAGAAGGCTTCTCGGAACCGGTTTTTTCCAGGCATCCTCAAGCGTAATGGCAGTTGCCTTAATCTCCTTCGGGAATTTCTGGTGTCTGACATTGATGCCGACGCCTATGACAACATATCCGATATAATCGGATTCACAGTTCATCTCGGTCAGCATGCCACAGCACTTTTTTCCGTCTATCACGATATCATTGGGCCATTTGATCATGGGAGCCATTTCGTTTCTTTTTTCGCTGCGCTTTCTGCCGGAAGTGCGGTATATTCTGCCTTCCAGTATTTTTTCCATGGCCATGCACACAGACAGGGACATAAGAAGCGTCAGCATCGGCGCATCGGAAGGACTGACATCCGGCCTGAACATATATGAAAAATAGATATTGCTCCCTGAAGGAGATGTCCAGTTCCTGCCTCTTCTTCCACGGCCTGCTGTCTGGTTGTCACTTGCTATCAGAAGCCCGCTGCCCGCTCCGGAGGATGCACGCCTTGCACACTCGGTATTGGTGGAGTCGATGGAATCAAAAAACAAAACTTCACGAACACCGGATGCTTCCTCAAGTCTGCTTTTTATCTCATTGGCAGAGTAGATATCATAAGAAGCTGCATCCGATCCATCTTCAACAAGCCTGTATCCCCTGTTCCTTACGGCTTCTATCACATAGCCTTCGCTCTCAAGGGATCTTATGGCCTTCCATACCGCAGTTCTTGATACATTTAAAATTGTACAAAGCTCCTGGCCTGAGACAAAGTCTTGTCTCTTGCGCAGGAGCTCCAGTATCTTTGCTTTCATTTCTTATAATGTCGCATCCATTACAGCTTTGATGGTATGCATCCTGTTCTCTGCTTCCACAAAAACAAGAGATGCATGGGATTCAAATACCTCATCGGTGACTTCCATCTCGTTAAGACCGAATTTTTCGGAGATCTCGCGCCCCTTTTTGGTGCCAAGGTCATGGAATGAAGGCAGGCAGTGCATGAAGATCGCATCGCATCCGGCCATATCCATAACATTTTTATCAACTCTGTAGGGAGAAAGATCTTCGATCCTCTCCTTCCATACATCATCGGGCTCACCAAGAGAAACCCATACATCGGTATAGATGATATCCGCACCCATGGCACCTGCCTGGGGAGAATCGGTGATGATTATCTCAGAACCTGTGGCAGATGCGATCTCTTTTGCTTTTTCAATATAAACGGCAGAGGGCTGATATTTTTCGGGAGCGCATATCACACAGTTCATGGATACAAGGGCACATGCCACCATAAGAGAATTCGCAGAGTTCATGCGGGCATCTCCCATATAGCAGAGAGTCAGGCCCTCAAGTCTTCCGAAATGCTCTCTTATTGTGAGCAGATCCGCAAGCATCTGTGTGGGGTGGGATTCATTGGTCAGTCCGTTCCATACGGGAACCTTGGAATAGTATGCAAGTTCTTCAACAATGGTCTGTTCAAATCCCCTGTACTCGATACCGTCAAACATTCCGGCTAAAACCCTTGCAGTGTCAGCAATGGATTCTTTCCATCCGATCTGTGAACCTGCGGGATCAAGGTATGTTACATGCATCCCAAGATCATGAGCCGCAACCTCGAAGGAGCATCTGGTCCTGGTACTTGTTTTTTCAAAGATAAGCGCGATGTTCTTACCGGGATGCCTGTCGGAAACGGGGATCCCCTTTTTCTTTTTATCCTTAAGATCTGCAGCAAGATCAAGAAGATAAAAAACCTCTTCCGTCGTAAGGTCACTCATCTTGAGAAGATCTCTTCCCTTTAAATTAACCATAATCAGTCCTGTTCTCTAAAAACTACATATCCGCCCATCGGCGGATATGCAGTCATAGGTATAAGTTATATGTTCTTATCAGCATTCTTCGTATCCGGTGTGAGGATCTGTGCACTCGTCAGCCTTCTTCACTCCGGGCTTTGCATTTCTTGATGTCTTCATGCCCTGTTCAAGAGCAACGCCCATGCTTGCGATTCCCTGAAGCTCTGCGGGAAGAAGGATGGTGGTAGCCTGTCCGTCTGCAACCTTTTCAAAAGCTTCGAGACTCTTGAGCTTGAGAACAGCATCATCTGCCTGTGCATCTCTTAAGAGCTTGATACCGTCAGCCTTCGCCTGCTGAACCTTAAGGATCGCTTCTGCCTGACCTTCTGCCTCGAGGATCATCTTCTGCTTATGAGCGTCTGCGTGAAGGATCATTGCCTGCTTTTCAGCTTCCGCATTAAGGATTGCAGATTCCTTGTTACCTTCTGCCTCAAGGATCCTTGCTTTCTTATCACCCTCTGCTCTGGTTACGGCTTCACGTCTCTCACGCTCTGCCTTCATCTGCTTCTCCATGGCATTCTGGATCTCAGCGGGAGGAATGATGTTCTTGAGTTCTACACGGTTAACCTTGATTCCCCAGGGATCGGTAGCAACGTCGAGAGTTGCTCTCATCTTGGTATTGATGGTCTCACGGGAGGTGAGGGTCTCATCGAGTTCAAGGTCACCGATGATATTACGAAGTGTTGTGGCGGTGAGGTTCTCAATGGCGAGCATGGGATTCTCAACACCATATGTATAAAGCTTGGGATCAGTTATCTGATAGAAGACAACCGTATCGATCCTCATGGTAACGTTATCCTTGGTGATAACAGGCTGGGGAGGGAAATCCGCAACCTGCTCCTTCAGATTGACTCTTCTTGCAACACGGTCAAAGAAGGGAAGCTTGATATGAAGGCCTACGCCCCAGGTTGACTGGTATGCACCAAGTCTTTCAATGATAAAAGCATTTGCCTGAGGTACAACCTTGATACAGCTTACGAAAACCATAAGAAGTACAACGATCACAAAAATTAATCCCGCCATTTTCTACTCCTATTCTGTCGCTTTGGCGACATTCGTTTATTTCGCGAAAGCTTTGCTTTCGCAGAGCTCCATTTTTAACTCCCGTTTCAATCCTCATCCTGCTCTTCGATGATCCTTGGATCAAGGAGGGCATCGGATCTTTCAAGCTTAATGGCGTCCTTCAGGGATTCCTCAAGTTCAACAATGAGTTTGACTCCTTCGATCCTCTTGATGACCACCACCGCGTTTTTGGGGATCACATATCCGTCCTCTTCGGTCCTTGCCATCCAGTCCCTGCCTGCAACGGTAACCTCTCCGATATATTTGAGGTTATCTATCTCGGATGTGACAATGGCTCTCTGACCGATAAGCTCGTCTATGTTGGTCTTGACACGGTTCTTGTTAAAATATCTCATGGCAACGGGTCTGGTGAAGACTAAAAGTACAACACTGACCACTATAAAGACTATAAGCTGAACCCAGAAGTAGGGAACAACGAAAGCTACAAGGGCGGCAATAAGAGCGCCTCCGGCAAACCATATACTGGCAAGCCCCATTGTGGCTATCTCTGTTACAGCAGCAATTGCAAGTACAACAAGCCAGAAAATTACCTGTTCACTCATTTTCGTTTACCTCCGAAAAACATTACCATTTTAGCATGTTTTTCTGTTCTTTTCCACTATTAACATTTGCAAGGAAGGCCGCAGCGGTACAGACCACATGACTGTAATAAAGAAAGAGAAGTCGATATGGGACGAGGTGACAGTAAAGAAGGAGAAGTCGGTATGAAACAGGGTGACAGAAAAAAAACATCAGTAGAATATATGGTGTCCGATGGCAATACCCGTGTGGGCGCCGTTGTTGGTCCTGAAATGGGTAAAATCACCGATATTCGAAGTTCCGTTAAGTGCTTCCTGGGCGGCGTTAATACAGCTTTCCTTTATCCTGCCGGAATTATAAACCTGGTTTACCTTACCGCTCATGGCAGG
>ODAI011416536.1_pt1 | contig 13072 bp, 12 predicted proteins | sample 1539321 | NCBI WGS metagenome assembly ODAI01 (sample SAMN02144231, study PRJEB22623) | gut metagenome | biome: sheep rumen | host: Ovis aries | place: New Zealand | reverse complement strand
GATCAGGTTCATCCAGCCGCTCATTCAAAGCAATTTATCCGGGGCATGCCGCACCCGCGCAGAATTGATCCCTGCCACCAAATGCACAAGCGTCTTTTACATATCTGAATAAAGATCTTGCCCGTAACTTAAAGAAGCCGCTCCTGGAAACGAGAATATCCAGTAGCGGCTTTTGTATTTCTGAGGTCTGTTTCTAAGGGGGAATGATGGGCCCGGAGGGACGGTTTTGAATGAGCGACATAAAGATCATAGAAAAACTTCGCGAATTCAACACCTCCCTCCGGGCCCATCGTTCCCCTTCAAAAATGTTAAGATTCACTCTTTCGGATAAACGCTGTAATAGTGATGCCCGATCCTCTCCTCCTCCGGAGGCAGCTTCATAAAATCTCCATACGTGTGACGCAGCACTTTCTCATATTCCGCAGGCGCCCTGAACTGATACTCCTCAAACGGGAGATAGACATAATTGTCAAACCATTTCCTCAGGTACATATCCTTGACGCCCCAAGAGAGCCAGATCACGCATCCCACGAACCGGGAGGTGTCGTAAGGCTTCTTTCCCGCCATCTTTTCGAGCATATCCTGAAAGATTTCCTTTCCGCACATGCGGCAAAACAGATAGACCGGATATTTGATCGCCTTGCGAAGCGGAGAGGTCGTCGTCTCGATCGCGAAGTGGTCCCTCGTCGCCTGGTAGCAGAGGGAAGAGATCCTGTCTCCCCGCATGCCGAATCTCACTGCTTCCTTCCGGGTGTTTCCGAGACCGTCATAGGGGTAGATGTCGATAAAGACGCCCATTCCAAACGGCTTTTCGTTCTCCATCCGGAGGTCGTAACGGTTATCGCTGATCCTGGTGATCATATAAGGATAATCCGGGCAGGTCTCCCTGTTGAATACTTCCAGGTGAGGATACTCCCCGATGTGTTCGTCGAGATACTCCATCAGGAGGTCATGGTCCGGGCGCGGCATCATAATGTCGACGTCGTCGTCCCAGGGGATGAACCCGTGGTGCCGCACCGCTCCGATCAGCGTTCCGTATACCAGATAGTATCTCAGGCCGCGTTCCTCACAGATCTGTGCGATGGTGTGCAGGATCTCCAGCGCGATCCGCTGTGTCTCGTGCATTGTGAGCGGCTCTTTCCCCGGCAGTTCTGTGTTCTTCGGTTCTTTCCCCGGCAGCTCTGTGTTCTTCATCTCTCTCATGGTCAGCATCCTCCGGTTCTAAAAGGTTCCGGGTCTCTCACTATTTCTTACCGGACCTGCCTTTCATAAAGGGCAGGTTTCTCTTAACGATCTCCATCATCTCCAGCGCAAACCGGTCGCGCAGGAGAAGAACTACCGCCACATATACTGCGCCGCCTCCTGCGACCTGCAGTGCGAGGCTCTTCCAGGACATTCCGAGCCACTTGTAGCTGAGCATGATGACGCCCGCCATTGCAAGGCCTGCGATCAGGTAGCGGATTCCGGCCTTCAGGATCCAGCCAAGCCGGATGTAATCTCTTGAGAAGTAGATAAATGCCAGAAGGATGGAAGTCTCCGCCGCGACGGATGCGATCACCGCGCCGACTGAAAACAGGCGGGGGATCAGAAGGAAGTTGAGCACAAAATTGACGATCGCGCCAAGGATTACGCTCATATTGTAGTCTTTCTGCCGGCCAACCGGCATCAGGACCTGCTTGCCCACGGCATTGTTGAGTCCCACGACGACGATCAGAAGGCTGAAGATCTTAAGGAGCAGCGCGCTTCTCTCGAAGCCGCTTCCAAGATAGAGCGGGACCAGATAATCTGTGACTGACATCAGGCCCAGGCACATCGGGATGGAGAGCAGCAGGATGAAGCGGATCGTCTGCTCGAGCCTCTTCCGGAGCCTGTCGATGGCGTTCATATTGTACAGATTGGCCATTCGGGGCATCGTCACGATGCTCAGGGAGGTGACCACTGTCACCGCCATCTGTTCGATCCTCTGTGCGAACTCATAGTAGCCGTTTTCCACGGAGGTCTCCGTGAACCACTTGATCATCTGCTTGTCCAGGGACAGGTAGAATGTCGTCGCGATCGTCGGGATAAAGAAGACGATGCAGTTGCGCAGATGCCTGCGGAGATTGAGCTCACTTAGCGGCACGCGCTCGACAAACGAAGGCGTGAAGTACCAGATCGAGGCATTTCCGATCAGCGTTGAGCCGTTCATGATCAGCGCATAGATGTAGATATCGCTCTGTTTTTTGACAAATGCGAAGATCAGGATGACACTGAGCACCTTGATCAGCGTGTTTCTGAGCACGATCTTGCGGAATTCCTCGAATCCTTGCAGCAGCCACGCAATGTCGATAGCGCTCGCCATGATCTGGATGATCAGGACCGCATAGAGCCTTTTATACTCCGGCCTTGCCAGAAAACGGATGAACAGCACAAAGAGCACTGAAGCCGCGGTCATCAGAAGGATTCTCAGAAGGGCCAGCTCCCAGAAGATCGTGGAGACCTTCTTGCGGTCATTTCGGAAGGCCGCGATCCTCAGCTGCCCGTAGGTCGCAATTCCGAGGTTTCCGACGAGCGCAAAATATCCCGTGATCGCCGTGGTGTAGCTGAACGCGCCGACTTCTCCTGCGCCCAGTACCCTGGCAATATAGGGCTGGATCAACAGAGGGATGACCACCGCGAGCATCTGGTAGGCCAGATTATATATGTAGTTTTTCTTTACACTCTGCTTTTGTACCGGTTTCATCAAACTCCATCGTGATCCATCAGCTCCAGAAACGCTTTCGTGGACTGAAGCATACACTTGACTGTAAATATTGATTTCCTGGACTGTCTGCGATACTCAAGATCCGTCGCGACATCCTCGTGGTGATCCACTTTGAGCCTGGGATCGTAGATCATCTTCTCGCCGTCTCTTCTGCACTGGTAGCAGAGGATCTCCGCTTCCATATACATAAATGTTTTATTATAGAAGCATTCCTCCGGGTGCGACGCAATAAAGTCCTTCGAAAAGACATAGCAGGACCCGTGCAGAAGCGGATCTTCCACCACATGGTCCACATAATTCTCCGGCCTTACTTCCGGCGCCGGCTTTCTGTGAAGCAGGCTCATGATCCCCCATTTGACCGGGAAGAAGAAACGGAGCCTGTTCTTGAGCTGAAGATTGCGGAGGCTTCTTGTCAGATCCCCCTTGGCAGGCATCTTCCGGGTCTGGGGATTCTGATGATACTTCTTCTTCGTGGAATAGATATCCGGACCCATGACCGCGAAACTGTACTCTTCGTAGCTCTTCTCCATCTGCTCGATGAAGTCGCTCTGCCTGATCTCCATGTCGTTGTTCATAACGACGACAAAATCGGGCGAATAGTTTGCGACCGCGTACTTGTAGCCGAAGTTGTTTCCTTTCGCAAACCCAAGGTTCCCCCCTGTCTCCAGGACCTTCACCTCTTCCGTGTCCCGATAGCGCTCCTCGAGCTCTTTCACCGTGCCGTTGGGCGAGCAGTTATCGACGACGACGATTTTTTTCTCGCCGATCACATTGCCGCGGATCGATTCGACGCATTGGATCGTCTCCTCCAGCGCCATGTAGTGTAATATCACAAAACAGACCATTTATTTCCTCTTCAGACACCCTCTTCTCCGGATTCCAGAATGACCTTGTAATAGGTTCCGGGGATCTGTGTCTTTTCTGCATCAAATTTATAGGTAAGCTTATGGAAAGGCGTCATCTCTCTGACCGCTTTCCAGACCCTGTCATTATACGGTTCGAACAGCCGAAGCAGCAGGATATGCGGCGCCGCGTTGCTACAGGGGATCACTTCGTTCCACTCCTCGGGATAGGTCTCGATCGCAAGTTCAAACAGATCGTGGAAAATGAAATAGTCCTCCAGCACATCGTTCTTTTTCCAGTGCTCATACAGAAGCGCCCTTGTGAGGCGAAGGATCGGATGATTGGTACACGCCGTGATCATCCAGTTGGAGATCCGCTGGCTGTGGCCGTCCAGCCCCGGTTTGAGATCCTGAAAGACAAACAGGTCGCTGTCCAGCATATACTCCGGAACATTCGAAGAGGAACAGAATATCGTGGAATCCATCCATGTTCCGCCGTATTTGATAAGAAGCTCCAGGCGCAGCAGGTCCGACATGTGCGTCCGCGAGATGATCCCTCTCTCTATTTTGTCCTGTATGAAGTCAGGAAAAGTAACGTATTCCCTGTAGTTCTCCTCTGTCAAAATATGGATCTGCCTGTCACTCAGGTGCTCCTGCACGGATCTGCTGCAGATCTTTACGATCTCCGGCGCCTGTTCCATACCTCCCAGCCACAGCATCCAGATGTCACGGGAATGTTTCTTAGGTCTGTCGCCTTTCTCCGCTTCCTTTTTCAGGTACGCCTCTATAAAAGGGCGATATTTCTTCCTAAGTTTCCCCAGCATTTTGTTGTAAACACTGAGCCGGACGATCTCAAGGGATTTCTGAGACGTTCCCTGAAGCGCCGTCTGAAGGACCGCAAAGCCCAGGACATGAGCCTTGGCATATCCGCGGACGGTAGTCATTCCGCCTGCTCTCTTAAACTTGTCCCGGAAATCTTTCATTGCGATGCCTTTCCGCTTGCTCGTGCGAGCAGTTTTTTGATCCTGCCGATGATGCGGGATACATTCGTGCGCACCTTGTCTTCTCTCTTGACCGTGAGGACGCTGTAGCGCTCTCTGTACAATTCATTCAGCCGGTCATATTCGCTGAGGATCTCCGTCAGCTGCTCCGCGCTCAGCTCGTCGAACTCGCAGATATGCCGGTTTCTCTGCTGAATGGATTCAAGGCACGCCTGCTGCGAGATCTCATTGAGAACGACGATCCTGTCCCCGCTGAGCCTTCGCTCAGTCATTGCCGCCATTCTAGTGAAGGTCCTGCCGCTCACTTTGTGGTCCGCGCAGAACTTAACCAGTGTATGGACCAGCCCCTCGTCGAAAAGATAGATCTTGTGGGATTCCATCATCCTCTGATACAGATAGATCAAGAGCGCGGCGCTCCTGATCGTGTATTCCGGATCCTTGAAGATCCCGAAACTGCTCTCTGTCTTTTCTCTTCCGCGGATGAGCTTGCGCATTCCGTCCCTGTACCTGCGCGCGTCTCCGCTTAAGAAGATCAGCGCTCTCGCCAGCTTTTTCCCGATCTTCCAGAGGATGCTGTTCATACAGCGCTCGGAGACATTTACGTATTCAACTTCTCTCTCTTTGAGCTCCTCGCTCAGCTTATCAAATAAAAAGGTCTTTCCGCTGCCGGGAAGGCCAATACATTCAATTACCATTCTCTGCCTCATTCGATACTGCAAAAGGGATCAATGTCACCAGGAAAGTCAGCATGATCATCGAATTGTTTCCGGGATAGGAGGACTGGATCGATGATACCAGTACATTGATCACATAGAACAGCGCAGCAAAACGAAAATACGCATTGCCCGTCTCTTTCGCCTCGCTATAGATCTTCATCAGGATCCCAAGGAGCAAAAAGATATAGGAGACTGTGCCGAACAGTCCCAGCTGCGCGAAGATCATCGGCCAGAACGTGTCGTTGAGGAACTTGGTGTTGGTCGGCGTCATACCGGTCACTTTGTCAAATCCGAGCATGTAGTACAAGCTGGAATAATGAGTGGCCGCTGTGCTCGACCCGAATGTTCCAAATCCGGTTCCGAACGGAAAATGCTCTTTAAACAGCTGGATCCCGCCCTCAAGAAAGAGCAGTCTCGGCGCTCTTCCCTGGTTGGCCTTGACGCCGTTCACAAAGTATTTCTGATACTGCGGGTATCCTATGATCCCCGCAAAGACTGCGGCGACCGCCGCCCTGAACCGCATACTCTGTTTCTTCTCGATGATCAAAGACTCGTACAGGATCAGCATCACTGCTGCCAGGATCAGTGACCGCGACTTGATCACCATGATCAGCAGCGCCCATGACATTGCCAAAAAACCGATGTTTCTCTTCTCCGGATTCAGCGCGCACTCCATGAGAAGGAGCGTGATGATGAACAGGACCGTATTGGTCACGATCCCCGATGTTCCGAAGATAAACGCATATGTCCTGATCCCGTATCTGTATTCATCATACATTCCCAAATCGACGACCAGGTTGAGCACGCCGAAAGCAAAAAGTATGACAAGGTAGAACTTCGCCAGCAGAGTCGGCAGCTTTAAAGCACTGTAAACATCGACTTTGTTGACTCTGCAAAAAGACCGCACGCCCAGAAAAAGGCCCGCGAATTTAAAGTGGCTGATCACATCAATAAGGATGGCCGCGCGGCTGTCCTGGATCGCGAACCGCCAGTTCCCGTATAGCCCTGCGGCTGCTGTCACAAGCACAAGCGCGCAGATGATCAGATCTTCCTGCCGGATCTCGGCATTGACCAGCACATACAGAAGGAAGTATCCCAGAAACAGTGCCGAGACAGCCTCATCCCAGTAGGAAGCTTTAAAAATAAAATTTTCAAGCAGTGTCTGAAAAAGGAACACCGTTGTGATGAGGCTCAAGGCCCCCGCCGGCCCGATGCCCGCACCGGTGCCGCTTTGTTTTCCTGTTCCCATCCGGCTCTCCCGTCACATTAATACGATCGATCCGACCACCTCTCTGCCGAGGAGAGTGACCGTGTCCAAAACGTCCCCGGTCCCTTTATACGTGGACTGGCCCGCCTTGGCGATCAGCACGCACGCATCGCAGTTTCTTATAGCTTCCACACTGTCGGCCGTCTGCTGCAGACAGGGAATGGAAAAATAGCGGATCCTGCTGTCGCTGTTCCCCGACTTATTCATCTCAGCTGTGAGCTTGTCGACATACTCTTTGGGCAGGTCGCTCACCAGTGCGATCTGAGCGTCGGGGCGCACCAGAGCGCAGAGATTCGCATCTGCGACCTGCAGGCAGACGCTTCTCTGGGGATGATTGTAATAGTCGGCATCCATGGAAGCCGCCCACTTGTCCGGTCCCTTCAGGGAGCCGTATTTTCTCCCGGGAACACAGGCGATCTTTCTGAGGTCGTACTGGCGGTTAAGCTCTCTTCCGGACAGCACCTTCCCTGTCGCGAGGAAATAGAGCGCCAGAAGTACAATACATCCGATCAGTCCTGCCGCAAATCCGATCACGCCTTCCTTGACAATTGTGACGGCAGCCTCCCTCCTGGAGAATTTCACAACCGATGATGCGGCTGACGTACCGGAGGCGAGGTTCTTGTCGAGAGTCTTTCTGGAATTGATCAGTGAAATGATCTCTGACGCACGGGTATTGGCCCATTTGACCATACTTGCGTCATAGATCACGCCCGAAGTCTCGTTGGCGATCCTGAAGGTATGAGCTTCATACAATTCCTGTATCTGCGGCTCGCTCGCCTGGAGCTGCGCGAGAATAGCGTCCAGAATTGCCTTTGCGCCTTCCTCGGTGGGATAGATTACGCGGATCGTGAACATGGAATCCGACTTATTGCTGTCAGCTGCTGTGACCAGCTCCGGAATCTGCACCGGATCGACGCCCAGCTGGGCAGCCACTTCGGAATAGTCCATTCTGTACAGAACCGTGGACTGATAATAGCTCAGGATATTAAGGCCAATGCTCAGCCTCTCAGAGTATTCCCGGACGGGGCGCGCTGTCTGTGCCGGCGCGGCGGAAGCCTGAGCTGTTTCTCCCTCTGTAGTCTGCGCTGTTTCTCCCGCTGCAGTCTGCGCAGCTTCTGCGGCCGCATTTCCCTGTGCCGCAGTGTTCTCGTTCTCAACCCTGACGATGATATCCGCAGTTGCCTGGCCTTCCCTGCTCGGGTCGATCTTGTTCAGGATCGAATTGACCAGATAGGCATTTTTCTGTTCCACCGAGTCGCTCAGGATCTTCAGCTCCGCAGATTTGGACGTCCCCGTCTCCTCAGTGGATGCTTTGGGCGTCTCTTCCTGACCGGCCTGCGCACTCTTATAGATTTTGTACTGCTGGTATCCCTCTTTTCCCGCCAGGATCAGTCCCACAATGAACGCGGCAAGGAGCAGCAGCCTCCATCTCTCCAAAAAGCATCTTACCAACGCCTTAATATCAATGATTCTTTCTCTTCGCATTTCTACCACCATTATCTAAACAATCCATGATTACATAGTATCGGTATTTTATCCTATTTATTCTACCCTATGCCCCCAAGGAAAGCAAGAAGCCAGAAACCTAACGCCGGACCGGCTTTTCGGCCAAGAGTATTAACAAATTGTGAAGAGTCAAAAATGAAGGGTAAAAAATATAGGAAAATTTGCATTATAATAGTATAATGACGATAATGCAAACATCATAAGGAGTTTCCTAAATGGCAAAGATACCTTTTAATATTCCTCCGTACATCGGAACTGAGTTGACCTATGTCAAGCAGGCCATCGATGCGCATAAGATCTGCGGCGACGGGCAGTTTACCAAAAAATGCAACGCCTGGATCGAAGAACGCTTTGGCGCACCCGGCGCCCTTCTGACCACGAGCGGAACGACCGCTCTCGAGATGGCGGCGCTTCTGTGCGGGCTTGAAAAGGGCGACGAAGTGATCCTCCCGAGTTATACGTTTTCCAGCACGGCAACCTCGATCGTACTGACCGGGGCGACGCCGGTATTCGTTGATATCCGGCCGGATACGATGAATCTGGATGAAAATAAAATAGAAGCAGCGATCACCGATAAGACCAAGGCGATCATGGCCGTCCACTACGCAGGCGTTGCCTGTGAAATGGACACGATCATGGACATCGCGAGAAAGCATGACCTCAAGGTCATCGAAGATGCCGCGCAGGGCGTCATGTCGACCTACAAGGGCAAGGCACTTGGCACGATCGGCGATTTCGGCTGCTATTCTTTCCATGAGACCAAGAACTATTCCATGGGAGAAGGCGGCGCACTGGTCCTCAATCACAAGGAGGACATCGAGCCCGCTGAGATCCTGAGGGAGAAGGGAACCGACAGAGCCCGGTTTTTCCGCGGTATGGTCGACAAGTACACCTGGGTGGAGTACGGCAGCAGCTATCTTCCGAGCGATATGAATGCCGCTTATCTGTGGGCACAGCTTCTGGAGGCGGACCGCATCAATAACGACCGCCTTTCAACCTGGCACGCTTATGACGAGGCATTTCGCCCTTACGCTCAGGAAGGAAAGATCGAACTGCCTACAATCCCGGAAGAATGCGTCCACAACGCTCACATGTACTATATCAAGCTCAGGGATCTCAAGCAGCGGACAGCATTTATCAGTTATCTCAAGGATCGCGAGATCAGCAGCGTGTTCCACTATGTCCCTCTTCACTCTTCTCCTGCAGGCCGCCGCTTCGGCAGGTTCTGCGGCGAGGACGTCTATACGACCAAAGAGAGCGACCGCCTCGTAAGGCTTCCTCTCTATTTTGGCATGGCAGATGAAGATAAGGCGAGGGTGATCGACGCGGTGATCTCCTTTATCCGGGAGGAGCTCTGATCCTCAAATACGCAACAGATAGGAGTTTTTTTGTGAATATCGATGAAATCCATAAGAGCGGGAAGAAGCTGATCAGCTTCGTGATCCCGTGCTACCACAGTGAAGGGTCCGTAGGACTCGTCATAGAGGAAATACGTCAGGTCGTCGCCCAGCGGCCTGATTTTACTTATCAGATCATTGCGGTCAACGACTGTTCTCCTGACAACCTTCTGGCCGTGATCCGCGCGGAAGCGGAGAAGGATCCGCAGGTCCTCGCCATTGACCTGGCCAAGAACGGCGGCCGGCACAATGCGCTGATCTGCGGCTGTCACTATGCGGACGGTGACTACGTCGTCTTTATTGATGACGATCAGCAGTGCCCCGCAGACAGGCTCTGGGATCTGATGGATCCGCTCCTGAACGGGAATGCGGACGTCGCGATCGCCAAGTACCCGCACAAGACACAGTCGCGCTTTAAGAATTTTGGTTCGAAAGTCAACGACGCCGTCGCCACCTGGCTCCTGGGAAAGGACAAAGAACTGAAGTTTTCCAACTTCTCGGTCATGAAGCGCTTCGTGAAGGATGAGGTCATCAAGTACAAGAATCCTTATCCCTATCTTTCCGGTCTCATGCTCCGCTCCACCAAGAATGTAGTCAACGTGGAGATGGAGGAACGCGAGCGCACCATCGGTGTCGGACACTACAGCTTTAAGAAGTCGTTTGCCCTTTGGATGAACAGTTTCACCGCCTTTTCCGTCAAGCCTCTTCGTTTTGCGACGACCTGCGGAATTGCGTTTGCCTTTATCGGCATGCTTCTCGTCGTCTATACCGTTGTCCACAAGCTCGTCAACCCCAACGTGGCCATCGGCTACAGCTCCCTGATGTCCATGCTCCTGTTCATCGGCGGAATGATCATGTTCATGCTGGGGCTCATCGGAGAGTATATCGGAAGGATCTATATCTCACTCAACAACTCGCCGCAGTTCGTCATCCGCGAGATCTACGGGCAGGATGACAGGAAGAAAGAGGTGTAGTAATGGAGAATATTTTGATCATTGGAGCCGGAGACTTCCAGCTTCCTCTCGTTCAGAAAGCCGCTCAGTCCTACAACGTGCTGCTCGCGGCGCCTGTCATCTCCGCTGACTTCGAACCCTATATCGCGGGTTCCCTGATCGTCGACGTACGAGACAAGGAAAGGATCCTTGCCTACGCACAGGAAAATAAGATCTGCGGCGTGATCACAGACCAGACGGATATCGCCGTTCGCTCTGTCGCCTATGTAGCGGAGCAGATGGGGCTGCCCGGGATCGGCTATGAGACGGGCGTCCTCTTTACAGACAAGAATCTCATGCGGGATCGGATGCAGGAGCTTGGGATCAGGCTTCTTCCCCACCGGACAGTGTCCTCCCTGGAGGAAGCGCTTGCCTATTACAGCGAGATCGGCGGCGATGTCATCATCAAGCCGCAGGACACTCAGGGCAGCCGCGGGGTACAGGTCTGCCGCAGTGCTTCGGACCTGAAGGCAAAATATGCAGAGGCCGCCAGATGGTCTTCCGATCACTCCGTTCTCATCGAGCGCCTGGCCACCGGACGGGAATTCGTCGTGGAAGGCGTAGCTGTAGACTATAAATTTGTAAACGCATGCATTGGGGATACGCTCTATTTTGATCTGCCGGACGCGTTCGCAGCGAAAAGCCGGATCTTCCCGACGCTCGCCGATGATGCTCTGAGGCAGCGCGTGCTGGATCTCAACACACAGATCATTACAGGATTCGGCCTGAAGCAGGGCATCACGCACAGTGAGTTCATCATGGACGGCAACGAGATCTACCTGATCGAGACAGCGGCCAGGGGCGGCGGAGTCTATATTTCTTCCGATCTGATCCACCTTTCCTGCGGGCTCGATACGGAGGGCTTCCTTCTGGATCTGGCCACGGGCAAGCAGAAAGGCCTTCCCGAGATCAAACCTCAGCAGTGCGTCTGCGGTTACCTTGCTTTCTATATTCCTACCGGCAAGGTTATGAGCGTTAAGGGCGTCGAGGAAGTGCAGGCTCTTCCCTATGTCCACCGCAACCAGCTCGGAAAGCTCAAGGCCGGCAAGGTCAACAAAGAGGGACACACCGATAAGACTTCCCGCATCGCGCTGATCGTCAGCGCGCCGGACCGCAGCACCTTCGAGGAACGGGCAAAAAAGATACGTGAAATGCTCCAGGTAGAGACGATGACGGAAAACGGAATCGCCCCTCTGATCTGGGAGTAAGTGAATTCGAGGTATGAAGTGTTAGATAAATTTCTGGAAAAACGCCGCAATATCATCTTTCTGGCGATCGTCGCTGTCTTTATGGAGAGCCTGACTTCCCCCTGCCTTAAGCTCGGCGGCAAGTATCCTTTCCTTTCGACCGGCTACATCGCCTGGTTCTGCCTTGCGGTCCTGATCCTTGGTTTCTACGCGGTCTGCTGGCAGCTCATCCTTGAGAAGCTGCCGCTCACAACAGCTTACCTGCGCAGAGGCTTCAGCTATATCCTGATCTTCGTCTGGGCGACTCTGATCTTCCACGAGTCCATCACCTGGAAGCAGATCCTGGGTATTATCGTGATCTCGATCGGAATGGTCGTCAGCATCAGCGACGAGCGCTCCGGCTCAGCTCCGCAGAAAGGAGGAGAGAATGAACAGTAATCTCTTTACCCCCGCTTTCTGCTACGGCGCAGCGATATTTGCAGCTTTTGTCACTGCCCTCAGCCAGATCATTCTCAAGAGGCAGGCCAACATCACAGAAGCCAAAAAGAGCGGATTCTTCAGTAAATTCCTGAATCCGCGCGTGATCATCTCTTACGGGCTTTTGTTTTCTACGCTTGTGATCAACCAGGTGGCGCTGATCCATGTACCCGTGTCTGTTATGCCCTGTATCACAGCAACAAGCTTTGTGTGGGTCTTCGTGATGGGCGTCCTGATCCTGAAAGAAAAAGTGTCCCGCCGGCGGGCGCTCGGCGTGGCGATCATTATACTTGGCGTCATTATCTCTCGTCTGTAAAATGAAGGGGCTTTTGCAGTTTGTTTCAGATAGACAACAAAAAAACTGCCGCACCTGGAATCATTTCCTGGTGCGGCAGTCTCTTTTTTATTATCTGTTTCCGTACATCTTCTCGTAATACTTCTGATATTCGCCCGAGCGAATGGTCTCCCACCACTCCTGGTTCTCCAGATACCACTGAATAGTCTTCTTGATGCCGTCCTTAAACATAGTTTCCGGAAGCCAGCCAAGTTCTGCGTGGATCTTCGCAGGGTCGATTGCATAGCGCTGGTCGTGGCCTTTTCTGTCCGTCACATATGTGATCAGGCTCTCCGGCTTACCCAGTTCTGCGCAGATGAGCTTAACGATATCGATATTTCTCATCTCGTTGTGTCCACCGATATTGTAGACTTCTCCGACCCGTCCGCCGCGGACAATGAGATCGATCGCCTTGCAGTGGTCTTCCACATAAAGCCAGTCTCTGACATTGAGTCCCTCTCCGTAGACAGGAAGGGGCTGGTCATGCAGCGCATTTGCGATCATCAGCGGGATCAGCTTCTCCGGGAACTGGTAAGGTCCGTAGTTGTGGTAGCAGCGGATGATCGTCACGGGCAGGACGGATGCCCTGTGATAGTCAAGGACCAGAAGG
>ODAI014143402.1_pt1 | contig 13074 bp, 12 predicted proteins | sample 1539321 | NCBI WGS metagenome assembly ODAI01 (sample SAMN02144231, study PRJEB22623) | gut metagenome | biome: sheep rumen | host: Ovis aries | place: New Zealand | reverse complement strand
TCATTTTCCATTTTTTGAAAAAAGCTTCAGCTTTATCAATTGAGCGCGAGGCTATGGCATAACACTCACAGTCTGCAAGTCCATTAAGAGTTATAGCAGCTTTTTCAGCAATCCATCCAGCACCAATAATGCCAACACGTAAAGGCCCGTTTAGTTTCATACTCTGTTTTTTATGTTTTTTGACGATGTACATGCTAATAAGTATAATTGAGGACTTTATTATTTGGATAATTTAACAATTCTCTTCACAAAAATTGTCTGCCTTACTTAAGAATTCGAAAACATTTTGTATATTTGCACCAGAATCTAGAATAACAAAAACAAAACGACAATGAAAAAATCAATTATCACTCTGGCACTTGCGGTTTCATGCTGCCTTAGTGTCCACGCACAGGAAAAGCTCTTCAACAGTGCCAATGTACAGTCACCAGTAGTAAATGCCGACGGTACTGTGACTTTCAACCTCTTTGCCCCCAAGGCAGTAAAAGTAGAGGTAACAGGCGACTTTCTCCCCACACAGAAGGTAGACGTCGAAGGCTTTGGCAGTTACGAAGCGCCTGGGGTGGCTCAGCTCAAGGAGGGCAAGAACGGAGTGTGGAGTTACACCACCGACAAGCTGGCCCCTGAGATGTACAGCTATACCTTCAATATCGACGGTATGTCAGGAATAAAAGATCCCGCCAATATCTACATAAACCGTGACATTGTATCATTCAGCAATATTTTTATTGTCAGCAATGAGAAAGGCGACAAAGGCAATCTATACAGTGTCAACGAAGTGCCTCACGGCAATCTCTCCAAGGTGTGGTACAATAGCCCCACGCTGAAGATGCAACGCCGTATGACTGTATACACTCCAGCAGGCTACGACAAAGGCGGCAAGTATCCAGTGCTGTACCTGCTGCATGGTGCTGGCGGTGACGAGAATGCATGGAGCGAACTCGGACGTGCGGCTCAGATACTCGATAATCTTATTGCTACAGGTAAGGCGAAGCCTATGATTGTTGTGATGCCTAATGGCAATCCAAATTGTCAGGCTGCTCCTGGCGAGTGGTCATTCGGCATGTATTCTCCGGGATTCCGCAATAGCGGTACTGGTCCTACTGCCCCTGCTGTTGCAAGTATCCCAGAGAGTTTCATGGACATTGTCAACTATATCGATGCCAACTATCGCACCATCAAGAGTCGTGCCGGGCGTGCTATTTGCGGTCTGTCGATGGGTGGCGGGCATACATTCCACGTGAGTCTGCTCTATCCGACAAAATTCGACTACTATGGACTGTTCTCTGCAGGCCTGCATCTGGGCAAGGCACAGATTATGGGAGGACCGTTCTCTGAACAGATAAAGAACGACCCAGACTTTGCCCAGCAGTCGGCAAGACTCTTCGGCAGCAAGCCGAGACTATACTGGATGGGTATGGGCAAGACAGATTTCCTCTATCAAGCAACCGTCGACCTCCGCGCATATTGGGACAGCAAAGGCTATCCTTATGAATACGTAGAGACCGACGGTGGTCACATCTGGCGTAACTGGCGAATCTATCTCACGATGTTTGCTCAGATGATCTTCAAGTAAGACCTTCGCCCTTGCCGAGAGGGTCCCTCTTCAGCCGCTCTATCATCTCGTCGATCTTGCGAAGTTCGCGAGGGATACGGATATTCTGCGGGCAGTGAGGCTCGCATTGCCCGCACTGTATACAGTGATCAGGCTGGCGGTCACGAGGCACCACACGGTCGAGTGAGATGAGATACTGCCGACGATGCTTGCGATATTCAGCATCGACAACGCCCATAGGCAACGAGCCCTCGTTCTTACATTTATTATAATGAACGAAGATAGCTGGAATATCTATGCCATAAGGACAGGGCATGCAATACTTACAGTCGTTGCACGGAATATTCTCCAGCCCCACAATCTTCTGAGCCACATCATCATCAAGATACCTCATTTCCTTCTCTGTGAGCGGTTCTAACGGACAATAGCTAAGCAGGTTATCCTTAAGGTGCTCCATATACGTCATACCGGAGAGTACCGTGAGTACTCCCTTCGGAGTGCCAGCATAACGGAAAGCCCACGATGCCACACTGCGCTCGGGAGCATGACTTTTCAGTTCTGTAGCAAGATATTGCGGCAGGTTGGCCAAGCGACCTCCAAGCAATGGCTCCATGATGACTGCAGGGATGCCGTACTTTTGGAGTTCGGAATACAAATAACTGGCATCTACGTTGCGATTGTTGATCTCGTCGGCATAGTCCCAGTCAAGGTAGTTGAGCTCTATCTGTACAAAGTCCCAGTGATACTTGTCGTGCATAGCGAGCACCTCATCGAACACAGACTTCTGGCCATGAAATGAGAATCCGAGATTACGTATGCGACCAGCCTCTCGCTCTTTCATCAGATAGTCCATGATACCATTATTGACATATCTGCCGTTGAACTCTTCGATTCCCCCTCCTACTGAATGCAGCAGATAGTAGTCGATATAGTCAATCTGCAATTCATTCATGGAGTTATGGTACATCTCCTTTGCCTTGTCTGCTGCCCAATATTCGTGATTGAAATTCGACAACTTTGTAGCCACAAAATATTCACTACGCTTATGCCGGCTAAGGGCAATGCCGGTGCAACGTTCCGACTTGCCCTGACAGTAAACTGGCGACGTGTCGAAATAGTTCAGGCCGTGCTCTATGGCATAGTCCACCTGCCTGTTGATCATATCCTGGTCGTACTCGTCACTATTGTCCACCTTCATCGGCAGGCGCATCATGCCATATCCTAACAACGACACTTTCTCCTTGGTCTTAGGGTTCTCACGATAAGTCATCTTGCCCACCTGAGGCTCCACCTGGTTCTCATATTCCTCTGCGGCCTTGTTCTCTGCCTTGCTGGCCTCCTTACATCCCGACAGTACGGCAGCGGTAGCCAAGCTTCCCGTCCCTAAGAGCTTCAAGAACGAACGTCTTGACATATTCCTATCTTCAGAGGTTTTCTTATCTTTAGAGGTAATCATAATTCCTAACTTTTAATTTTTTACTTATCAAATACTCCTATGCACCTCATGTCCTTCTACATAAATAGCCGCAAACGGCCTCGACGGACAAACATATTCACAGGCACCGCATCCTATACATGCTGCTTCATTGATAGCAGGTATCATTGGTGACTCCTCATCATTCTCATCTGATGGCACCATTTCGATGGCTCCAGAAGGACAATGGCGGGCACAGTTGCCGCATTCCACATGGTCGGTAAGCACCACGCAGTTCTTCTTGATCCATACGGCATGACCTATCTGGATAGAGCTCTTAGCCTCAACGTCTACCGGCTTTATGGCTCCGGCAGGACAAACCTCAGAGCATCGTGTACACTCAGGACGGCAATGACCATGCTCGTACGACATGACTGGCAGCATCAGGTGCATCAGATCGGATGAGGGTCTGAGCACCCCATTGGGACACTCTGACACGCAGAGCTGACAGCCGGTGCAGTGCGTAGCGAAGTTTTTGAACGACAGCGAGCCGGGAGGAGTGAGCGGTGTCTGACGATGCGGGGCTACCTTATCCTCTATCTCTGCAAGGCCTCCATCCATGAGTTTCTCCTTCTTCTGAGCCATCGCCGTGCCTGCCACCATCGCCGATGCCATCAGGAACGAGCGCTTGCTGCTGTCTACTGAAGAGGCCGTAGAGCCAACAGAATAGCGAAGGGCCCCGAACTTGCATGAGGCGATGCAGTTGCCACATACCACACAGCGGCTGTAGTCCACAGTATGAGTCTTATAGTCGATACAGGCAGCCTTGCAGTTCTTGGAACAGAGTGAACAGTTCTTGCATTTCTTTTCATCAAAGCGTATCTTCATCCAAGAGAAACGGGCAAAGAATGACAGTATCGTCCCGACGGGACAAATAGTGTTACAATACGTGCGGCCTCCACGCCAGGCAAGAACGAGCAGCACCACCAACGTCACTGCCGCAATGACGAGAACGGGCAGCGATCGCATCCACGTATCGACGCTGTAGAAGGCATAGCTGTCGGCTCGCTCAGCCAAAAGGGCAAGCACATTGTTGCCTGCCTTCCATACCGGCTGGAGTATCATCGTGGCAATACGCCCGAAAGCGCTATATGGCGCTAACAGCTGGAACAGCGAGCCGATGCCGGCTACTCCTGCAATGATGAAAATCGCCAGCACGGGATAGCGCAGCCAGCGCACCTCGGCAGAATAGCTGTACTTGTTGATGCCCTTGTGCAGACGTGCCAGAAGGTCTTGAAGGATACCAAGCGGGCATATCACCGAACAGTAGATCCGCCCGAAGACGAGCGTGACTGCAAGCAGCGCCACTATCACCACCACATTGAGCGCCATCACTGCCGGCAGGAACTGAATCTTTGCAAGCCAGCCGAGCCAGTGATGCAATGTCCCCGTGAAATCCAGAAACAGCAGCGTGATAAGAACAATAACCACAGCTGCCAAAAATCTTCTTATTCTCCGTAATATCATATAACCTATAAGTATTTGTCAGTCCATTTCAATCTTTAACTATCAGAATGCTAAGTTCGTAAAGCATCCATATCGGCAGAGCCACTATAAACATCGTAAACGCATCCGTCGTAGGAGTGATGACAGCGGCAACTATGAATATCACAACGACTGCATGCCTGCGCATCGAGCGCATGACACTCCTGCTTATGAGTCCCATCCTGCCAAGAATCCAGCTCACTACTGGCAACTCGAACACTATTCCCATCACGAGATTCATCATCATCAGGGTATCCATATACGACTGCAGCGTCAGCATGTTCGCCACGTCGGGGCTAACCTGATATGTACCGAGGAACTTCACTGTCAGCGGGAAGATCAGGAAGTAGTTGAGCAGTGTGCCCAGCATGAACATCAGATATCCGCTGAGGCACAGCACCCGTGCGTAAAGTCTCTCACCCTCATAGAGTGCCGGTGACACAAAGTGGAAGAGCTGCCATATGATATACGGTGCTGCCACCAGCACTCCGAAATACATAGCGGTCTTAAGGTGCATCATAAACTGCTCCGTCAGACCGGTGTTCATCAGATGTATCGAGAACGGCTCAACACCCATAAGGCGATAGGTGACAAACTCGCTGGTGCGAGGGGCCAGCACTATGCCGAACATCTCATCCTTCATCACGAAGGCTGCCACTGCCGCCAAAGCCGATATCACGATGACACGGATGATGACAGACCGCAGTTCGTCGAGATGATCCCAGAAGGTCATCGGCCCAGAGTCACTTCCCTGCATCCTCGCTCTTTTCCTCGACCTTTGTGATATCACTCACCTCATTCATCCCTTCCTTGAAGCTCTTAACGCCTTTTCCAAGACCTTTCATCAGTTCGGGAATCTTCTTGCTACCGAAAAGTAGCAGGATAATAAGTGCTATAACGATTATCTCTTGCATTCCAATTCCAAGTCCTAACATATTCTTAAAGTCCTTAGTTTTCATCGGCAAAGATAAACAAAATTGCCGAAAGCGCCAAACTTTCGGCAATAAATTTGCTCAGAACTCCACATAAGGCTGCAGACGTGCTATGACATCCGGTGGAAAGTCTCTTGACAGGCGGAGGTCGGAGAGCGACTTCAGAGGGCCGTGAAGCCTGCGATAGGTCGTTATCTCACGTGCTTGATAGAAGTTGATATACGGATGCTTTTTCAGCTCGTCAAGCGACAGCCGGTTGAGGTTCAACTTACGGGGAGAAGGGCTCTCTATCACGAAATACTCCTTTGCATCCAGGGGGAAGCCTTCTATCTCATCGAGCTGGTCGACACTGACGTAGCCTCCCAGACGCTCACCATACCGCACTATCTTCCGTGCGAAATATCCACCAATACCCGGGACGGTCTTCAGCACAGTGGTATCGGCAGTACAGAGGTTGACATGCTCACCAGCCTTGATCTTCGCCGGATAGGCTGATGTAGCAGAGTCTCTTCGTGCAGCACTATAGGCCTTGCCTCGGGCAAAGGCAGTATCACGATAGACCACCTTGGTGCGAACATATATCGTACGCTCACGGTGAGGCTGCTTGCGCGTAGTATCACGACGATAGCCCGGTTTCTGCATGAGGGTGTCAGCCGGCAGAGGCGCATTTGTCTCCTCGCTGCCGCCTGCAAAGAATATCACCGTCATAGCGATGACTATCACCACCAGAAGCGACAAGACCACCTTACGGTCAGACTTCTTCAGATAAAAGAGCTCTTTTATCATCCAGACTCAATCATATTAACCCGAACTGGTGCAACAGTATCAGGAAGATACATACCGGCACAACGTATCTCACACAGAATATGTAATATGTAAACAGCTGCCTACCGCGAGCAGTATTATAGTTGGTGAACTCCTCGTAGACAAGACCTCTGGATGCCACCCACCCTACGAGGATGCTCGTAAAGAATGCTCCTGCAGGCAGCATCAGCTGTGCAGTAACATAGTCGCAGAAGTCCATCAGAGACTTTCCGAACAGTGATATGTCAGAGTTTCCTACCGACAACGAGCATAGTACGCAAAGCACACTGCATATCCCCGTGAGGATCCACGCAGCACCAGAGCGCCTGATCTTCAGCTCCTCGTGGAAGAATGCCGTACCTATCTCATGCATCGAGATTGTCGATGTCAGGGCTGCGAACACCAACAGGGCATAGAACATCACTGAGACGACATAGCCCAGCAGAGGAGAGAAGCTGAAAGCCTGCTGGAACACTGTGGGCAGAGTGATGAAAATCAGCGAAGGCCCGCTGTCGGGATGTACGCCCACAGAAAATGCAGCAGGAAAAATCATCAGCCCTGAGAGGAGGGCGATGAAGAAATCGATGACAGCTATCTGAGTGGCTGACTGGTGAAGATGGGTATTGCGTGAGAAATAGCTGGCATAGGTGCAAAGACATGCTGTGCCGAGACTCAGCGAGAAGAACGCCTGACCTAAGGCCTCGAGAAACACATTCGGCCCTACCTTGGAGAAGTCCGGCTTCAGGAGAAACTCTATACCCTTCGACGCTCCAGGCAGTGAACATGAAGCTACGACAATCACCAACAGCAATATGAAAAGTATCGGCATAAGCACCTTTGAGGCTTTCTCAATACCGTCACGAACACCACGAACGATTATGAGGTGAGTCATAAGGACAAAGGCGACTCCCAGAACAGCCGGCCTGACAGGATCGCTGGAAAAAGTGCTGAAGAAACTACTCACAAATGCGGGATCGCCCTTAAGCTGCCCCACTGCCGAAGCTCCAAGATAATAAAGACACCAACCAGCCACTACAGCATAGAACCCAAGAATGATGGTAGACGTCAGGATGCCAAGGATACCTATCGCTCCCCAAGCTCTGCTCTTTGAGAAGGAGGCGTAAGCGCGGGCTGCATTCGACTGCGAGTGACGCCCCACGATAAACTCACTCACCATACCGGGAATACCCAGAAGCAGGATGCAGCCAAGATAAAGGATGATAAAGGCAGCACCGCCATTCTGACCTGTCATATATGGGAATCGCCACACATTGCCCAGACCTACGGCAGAACCTGCCGTAGCAAGGACAATACCCAGCCTGCTACCGAAATTCGTCCTGTCTGACATAATCACTAATTCAAATCAGCTCCAGTTGGTGAAGGAATATCCAGAGTATGGCTATCGGACAGACATACTTTATAAGGAAGATGTACACATGGAACAAATGACTCACCCGCAGAGTACCATTGTTAGTAAACTCATCCCTCACCATCTTATGAGGCACGAACCAGCCAATGAGGATGCACGTGAGGAATCCCACGACAGGCAGGAATATCTGTCCGGTCACGAAGTCGAAGATGTCGAAGAGAGGCTCCTCGAAGAAGTGGAACATTGTGCCCGTCGGTCCTAACGACAGTGAGCAGAGTGTGCCCGTCAGTATGCACATCACGGTGACTGCTACGGCTGCCTTGCGGCGGGTTATGCGGAACTCCTCCTGACAGAATGCCGTACAAACCTCCAACAGGGATATCAGCGACGTGAGGGCAGCCATCGACAAGAGCGTGAAGAACGTCAGAGAGATGGCATAGCAGAGTGCCGGAATACTTCCGAAGGCCTGCTGGAACACATTCGGCAGTGTGATGAATATCAGCGACGGGCCGCTGTCGGGATTCACTCCCACGGAGAATGCTGCAGGAAAGATCATAAGGCCCGCCAATATGGCGACAATAGTATCTATCACACCTATCTGTACTGCAGAGTTTGTGAGGTTGGTGTGCTTCGAGAAGTAACTGGCATAGGTACATATACAACCCATTGCTATGCTCATCGAATAGAACGACTGACCGAGGGCTGAAAGGAACACCTCGCCGTTGATCATCTTATAGTCGGGCTTGAAAAGGAACTCTATACCCTTATACGCATCAGGCAGCATACACGAGGCTCCAACGATAATCAGCAGCAGGATAAACAGCACGGGCATCATCACCTTCGATGCCTTCTCGATACCGTCACGGACACCATGAATGACCACCAGCGCAGTGATGCCCAGCACGATGAATGTCCAGAACACCGGCTTAACGGGATCCTGCATGAAGTTGGTGAAATAGCTGGCGAAGAACTCAGGACTACCGCCCGACATGCGCCCCGCCAGTGACGCACTGATATACTGCAGGCACCATCCTGACACCACAGCATAGTAGCTGGTGATGAGGAAGCAGGTTAATACGCTCATATACCCGATATACGACAATGGGTTGCGGCCTCCTATCTTCTTAAAGGCCCTCGCAGTATTTGCCTGGGCATGACGCCCGATGATGAACTCACTAATCATACAGGGTATCCCCAAAAGGAGCACGCACCCGATATAAATCATAATAAACACAGCACCGCCATTCTGCCCCGTCATATATGGAAACCTCCATACATTACCCAGTCCGACAGCGGAACCTGCAGTGGCAAGGATTATACCAATCTTGCTGCCGAATTTTGCCCTTTCCAGTTTAGCCATTCCTGTTCTTACCATATTTCGTCTGCAAAAATACAAAATAAATGATAAATGAGGATTAAGAATGGAGATTTTTTTCTAATTTTGCAGCAAAAACAAAGACAGACATGGGTATTTTGCTACATTTTGTAAGGAATTATCCGCTTTCGGTGACATGCGTCACTTTGGTATGGATTCTCTCCCTAATGCCGTTTTTCCCAGAGACACCGCTTGACGATGTGAAGTTTATCGACAAGTGGGTACATATAGTGATGTATGGTGGCACGTGTACAGTCATCTGGCTTGAGTATCTGTTCAGGCACAAGCATCATGACAGCGTGAAACTGTTCCGTTGGGCTTGGCTGGCACCAGTGATAATGAGCGGGGTGCTTGAGCTCCTTCAGGAGTACTGCACCTTCGGCTGTCGCAACGGCGACTGGCTTGACCTTGCTGCAAACACCACGGGATGCACCCTTGCTGCCGTCATCGGCATCATACTTCTCTTTGCCAGGAGGTAAAAGGATGGTCTTTCAGCTGTGAGTTGTAATAGCGGCGGTCACCTGTGACCTCCTCTCCTATAAACGACGGACTCTCGTATGGCTCGTCATCATAGTCGAGTTCCACCTCTGCCATCACCAGGCCTTCGTTCTCGCCATGAAACTCATCCACCTCGAATGTGTGCTTTCCGCTTTTTACGAGATAGCGGGTCTTGTCTATTATCCCCGGCTCACAGAGTTTCATCAGGCTCTCCGCCTCACTTAGCGTTATCTCCTTCTCAAACTCATAGCGGCTGAGACCTCCGTTGTCCGAAGGGCCCTTGATAGTAAGATACCCGCGAGAGTCGCGTATGCGCACTCTGACAGTGCGCCCGCGACTGCTGCAGATATACCCTTGGCAGATTCGGCTGCTGGCATAGGCTGCCTGCTTATAGCTGCTGCCGACGACAAGGAACTTGCGTTCGATCTCTAATCCCGTACCGTTAGCCATCAGCTCACGATGAATACAGAATAAGCGACGAATGCGATTGCCAACAGAACCAACACTCCGAAGATCCAGTTAATAACCTTCCTACCCTTGTCTTCTACCTTTCTCTCATAAGCCACCTTTTTCTGGGTGCTCTTTGATGGTCTTGCAATTTGTGCCATAACTCTTTGTGTTTTTATTATTGATTTTTAATTATCTTCCGACGGGAACTCCATCAGGTATGCCTTGATGAAGTCATCGATTTTTCCGTTCATCACAGCATCCACGTCTGTGGTCTGATAGTTTGTGCGGTGGTCCTTGACACGCCGGTCGTCGAAGACGTAGCTGCGTATCTGGCTTCCCCACTCTATCTTCTTCTTTCCTGCCTCAATCTTTGCCTGTGCCTCAAGGCGCTTCTTCATCGCGCGGTCGTAGAGCTGCGACTTCAGCAGTGTCATCGCCCGCTCCTTGTTCTTGGGCTGGTCGCGGGTCTCTGTATTCTCAATGAGTATTTCCTCTTCCTCGCCCGTATCCGGATCGGTATACCAGTAGCGCAGTCGTACTCCCGACTCCACCTTGTTCACGTTCTGTCCTCCGGCTCCCGAGCTTCGGAATGTGTCCCAGGAGAGCTTCGCAGGATCCACATACACCTCGATGGTGTCATCCACCAGCGGAGATACGAACACCGAAGCGAAGGATGTCATTCGCTTGCCCTGAGCATTGAATGGCGACACACGCACCAGACGGTGCACCCCGTTCTCCGACTTCAGGAATCCGTAGGCAAACTCCCCTCCCTCTATCTGCATTGTGACGCTCTTGATGCCTGCCTCGTCACCGTCGAGCAGGTTGGAGATAGTCACCTTATATCCGTGCGCCTCTGCCCAGCGCATATACATACGCATGAGCATCGAAGCCCAGTCCTGTGCCTCAGTACCTCCGGCACCGCTGTTTATCTTCATCACCGCCTCCATCGGGTCTTCCTTCTGGCGGAGCATGTTCTTCAGTTCCAGATCCTCAATGGCCTTGATGGCTTTCTGGTAAGTCTCGTCGACCTCCTTCTCAGTGACCATCTCGTCCCTGAAGAAGTCGAATGCCAGCTGCAGCTCGTCGGCCAGTGTGCGCACCTCCTTATAGTCATCAAGCCATTTCTTGATGCCCTTCACCTTCTTCATCTGCTCTTCGGCACGCTGACGGTCTTCCCAGAAGTCAGGAGCCTGGGTACGGAGGTCCTCCTCTTCGTACTCCATCTTCTTCTTGTCTATTTCAAGATACCGATGCAGCGCATCAGCCCTCTCCAACACATCCTTTAACTGGTCTTGAGTTATCATATCATTAAGAATTTCCAATTACTCCGCATACATCTGGTCTATCTCCTTCGCATAGTTCACGTTGAGCACCCTCCGCTTTATCTTAAGCGTGTTGGTGAGCTCTCCACGCTCCATCGAGAAGTGATGGGGCAGCAGTGTGAACCGCTTTATCTGCTCGTAGTGGGCCAGTTGCTGCTGCAGGGTGTCGATGCGCTCCATCATCATGTCGTTGATTTGCTTGTTGGCGCATAGCTCCTCCCTGTCCTTGAACTCGATGCCGTGCTGACGGGCATAGTCCTCAAGCAGCGTATATACGGGTATGATCAGTGCCGACACGAACTTACGCTGGTCGGCGATGATGCATATCTGGTCGATATATTTGTCGACAAGCAGCTTCGACTCAATCATCTGCGGAGCGATATACTTACCGTTCGACGTCTTATACAAGTCCTTGATGCGCTCCTTAAGGAACAGCTCACCGTTTTTCATATAACCAGAGTCGCCGGTCTTGAAGTAGCCGTCGTCAGTAAATGCCTGCTTGGTGAGATCGGCACGGTTGTAATATCCTACGGTGATCGTCGGGCCCTTGAGGAGCACCTCGCCCTCGTCGCTTATCTTTATGTCGATACCCTCGATGGGGATACCCACTCCGCCTACTGTGAACGGCTCGCCCAGATGGTTGCAGCTCACTGTAGCCAGACTCTCGGTAAGTCCATAGCCCACAATCATGTTGATACCTATTGCATGTACGAACTCCTCCACCTTCGGGTTCACCGTAGCGCCTGCAGTGGGGAAGAAGTGCGCATTCTCGAGCCCCAGCTCCTTCCTCACGAGCGAGAATACGGTCTTGTTGATCATCTCATACTCCATGTGCAGAGCCAGCGGCGGGCGCTTGCCCTTGGAGAGGTAGTCGATATTATGCTTCTTGCCCACCTTCAGTGCATGTGTGAAGAGGGCACGCTTTGCAGCATTTGAGGACTCTATCTTCTCGAGCACTCCCATATACACCTTCTCCCAGAACCGGGGCACTGACGACATACATGTGGGATGAGTCTCCTTCATCGACTGCTGCACCTCCTGAGGGTATGTGTTGACAATCAGCGTGGCTCCCTTGGTGAGGCAGAGTATCTTCCAGCCTTTCTCGAAGATGTGTGTGAAGGGCAGGAAGTTAAGCACCCGGTCGTTTTCTCCCACCGGCACGCACTTATTATTGGCAATCATAGCCGCATTGTACTGTCCGCAGGTAAGTATGACGCCCTTCGAGTCACCGGTAGTGCCTGAGGTATATAGTATATTTGCGATATCGTCCATCGATGCCTGCGCCTGCAGCGACTCCACCTCAGCCTGCCTGGGATATTTGTCACCGAGCTTGAGGAAGTCGTCGAAGTACATGGCGTTAGGGTCATGCGAAGAGATGCGTACATTCCTGTCGAACACGATGATGCGCTCAAGCGTCTGGCTCATCGACACCACCCTGCGGGCCTTGTCGTACTGTTCCTGCTCTCCTACGAAGAGGAACCTCACCCTCGCATCGCTCACCATGAACTGTATCTGCTGCTCAGAGCTTGTGGCATAGAAGGGGATGGTGACGGCACGTATGCCCCATGCCCCGAAGTCGCACATCAGGTACTGCACGGAGTTCTGTGAGAACACTCCCACGTTCTCCTGCACCTTTATGCCGAGGTTGAGCATAGCATTCGATACCTGCTTTACCTTGTCAGAGAACATGTTCCACGACATCGACTTCCACTCCTTGCCTCCGAAGTCCTTGTAGATGAGCACTTCCCGATCGCCATATTTCTTAGCCTGATCGTGTATCAAACGAGATAAATGACTGTTTGTCTGCATT
>ODAI014655614.1_pt1 | contig 13076 bp, 5 predicted proteins | sample 1539321 | NCBI WGS metagenome assembly ODAI01 (sample SAMN02144231, study PRJEB22623) | gut metagenome | biome: sheep rumen | host: Ovis aries | place: New Zealand | reverse complement strand
TGGGTTCTGTGTCGCCTGGGGTGTTTGTCTTGGCCACCATCCCCTCCTCACTGACATTCCTCCAGCAGCGTGTAGGCATTGGCCTTGCAGAAGCCGGCTTCGCCACTTCACTCTATTTCATCTTCCGTACCATCGGCTGCTTGAGCGGTTCCGCCATTCTGCGCAAAGTGCCCGAGAAAGTATTCTTCGCCATCTCGGCTGCCATGATTTGCTGTGCAATGATTCTGATGGGCATCGGCGACTCCAAAGCCGTCCTTTACACAGGCATTGCCCTCGTCGGTTTCGGCAACAGCAATATCTTCTCCATCTGTTTTGCACAGGCTTTGCAGCACGACCCTACGCATAAGAACGAGATTTCCGGTCTAATGATCATGGGACTCTTCGGCGGAACTATTTTCCCGCTATGTATGGGACTTCTTTCCGATGCCATGGGTACCGTCGGCGCCGTGCTTGTTATGGCTATAGGTGCACTCTATTTGGTGGGCTTCTGCCTGAAAATGCAAAATAAATGATAAAATGGTAAATGATAAAATGATAAATGATAAAATGGTAAATACGAAATACGTTATCGGTCTTGGCGAGGCATTGTTTGACTGCCTGCCCGAAGGACGCAAACTGGGCGGTGCACCTGCCAATTTTGCTTATCATGTAAGTCAGTTCGGACTGAACGGCTGCGCGATCTCTGCTATTGGCGATGATGAACTGGGCGAAGAAATTGTCGAAACCTTTGAGAAAGTACACCTCAATCATATTCTCCCGCGCGTAGAGCAACCTACCGGCACAGTGAAAGTCACGCTTGACGACAAGGGGGTGCCTCAGTATGAAATTTGCCTGGGCGTAGCATGGGACAATATCCCACTTACCAAGGAGATGCTCGAGGTGGCACACAATGCCGAGGCGATCTGTTTCGGCTCGCTTGCACAGCGTAGTGAAACCAGCCGTAAGACAATCCACGCTTTCCTCGACGCCGCACCCAAGCAGGCGCTGCGCGTCTTCGACATCAACCTCCGCCAGCAATGGTACACCGCTGAGGTCATCGCCGAGTCACTCAATCGTGCCAACGTGCTTAAAATTAACGACGAGGAGTTGGATGTCGTTGCCACTATGCTGCTCGGTATTTCCACCGTACCGGGTAAACTGATTGCAGAGGACCCCGAGAAGACCCGCCTTGTCTGCCGCGACCTTATCGCCAAGTACGACCTCCAAATGCTTATCCTCACTTGCGGCGCCATCGGCTCATACGTCTTTACGGCAGACGAAGAGAGTTACGTTGCCACTCCCAAGGTACAAGTGGCAGACACCGTCGGCGCAGGCGATAGTTTCACCGCTACCTTTGTCGCACAGATACTGCTCGGCAAAAGCATGCGACAGGCGCACAAGAAAGCGGTTGAAGTGTCCGCTTTCGTCTGCACACAGCACGGCGCCATGCCCGTCCTCCCGGACAACTTACGCAACTAAACAACCTCGCATAGATGTAACGCCCTCGCCTTATCTTTAGGAGAGGACGTTACTTATTTTACTAATACTCAATTTTATGTATCTTTTTTAAAGGAGAGACTACTTAGTGCATAATCAGCACTTTCAGTATAGTGTGTCCGCCTTCGGCTGTGTTGCAGAAAGCACGGTACACGCCCGGTGCCACTTTGCGTCCGGAACTGTTGCGACCGTCCCATACCGCCATACCGCCATTGGAACGGGTGGAGAAAACCAGGTTCCCACCTGCATCCACCACCTTGACGTAGGTCTCATCCATTAGTCCGGCAAAGGTGATGTTCCCCTCGTAATCAGGGCGGACAGGGTTCGGGAAGACATACGCGGCACTATAGTCGTCCCGCGGCGCAGAAGCGTCACTGCGGAACGAGGCAAGTCCACTTTCCGTCCCAAAGAATACCTCGCCCGTCTCCTCAATGATAGCAATGGAAAGGATGGTGTTGCTTGGCAGAGGCGAGTTGGCTGTGGTGAAATGGTGGATAGTGGCTACATCGTCCACGTCGCGGTACTGAATCAGGAAGACCCCATTGCCGGCGGTGCCGAACCAATGGCGGTTCCCACCGTCATGTGCGATGGCTCGGATAGACTCGGAACTGAGCAGGAAATCGGCAAGTCCCGACCCGTCATTGCGGTTGATCTTATATCGCAGGCAAGAGTTACTGCTGAAATAGTCACTGTTGGCGGGAATGGCAAGAACGCCTTCGTTCGTCCCCAACCATATTGCCCCTTCTTTGTCTTGCGCGATACAATATATATTGTCCGGTGTGACGGTGGAACCGAATTGGTCAACAAACGTGGAGTAGAACGCCATGCGGTCATCGCCGTGGTACAGCGGTGTGCCGTTATCGTCAATCAGTCCCAACCCTGCAGGTGCACCAACGCTGGAGCTGGTACGGCAGGAAGGAATCCAATGGTAAGTGGGACGGGTGTTGTCTATCACTATCTGTCCCGGTGTCTCATAGACGATGCGGTTGCCCCTATGGGTCAGATTGAAACTGCGCCATGTACCATCATGACCGAAAACGACGATGTTGTTCGCGTTGCTGCCTGCATTCATTAGCCACAAGTTGCCCTCTACGTCAAACACAGCACCGTCGGTACGCGTGTAATAATATGGTGAAGCGTCCGAAGCAGCCGGATTCAAACATCCTTGTGAGTTGTAGAAACTATAGTGTTGCGCCAATACATCGTTCCTATATTCATAAAGCCCCGTACCGTAACTGGTAACAAAGAAATGTTTCGGGTCTTTGGGGTCAATGGCAGTATTGACAAAGTCCTGTACGGGCATCCAGTCCATGGCTGCTTTGATGTCGGCATATTTGCTGTTGAACCACTCGCCGTCATCGTAAATCATCACATTGCCGCGCCGTCCGTACTCTACAGCCCAACGTCCGCCGGGAACGGCAATAAGACGCTTGCCGCTGACCGTCATACTATACGGCATGTTGGTGGCGGGACCATTGGGAACATACGTGTGGTAAGTGGCGTCTGAGGCAATCCGTACTATGCCTTCCGAACCGGCGGCAATAAAGGACTCATTATGGCGCTTGATAGTGTCAGACTTGAAAGGGAGAATTGGTAAATTGGTAAATCGGTCAATTTGTGAATCTTCCAATGCATATGATGTCCACACATGGTAGTCCACGAGGTTGTCGGTCGTGGCTGCAGCAAATAGTTTGTTTGCCGTTAGGGCGTAGATAGAGTCTTGAGAGAAACCGATACTGGTCACGCTGATGTCCGAACCGTCCTCGCCAATATAATAGGTATCAGCTATCTCATGCCGATGAAGGTTGACTGTCATGACGCCAAAGGGCATCGCCATGTAGGCAAAGCCGTTGTGCATGGTGATGGCATTGGCGACCTTGGAAGTACCGGATAGTTGCTTGGTGCGCAGGTCGCCGATGTTATACACTATGCCGTCATCGGCAAGCAGGTCAATATTGCCGTTGCTGTACATGTTCAGCAACAGGCGAGTGTCGTCATCGTAGGCAATAAGCGCTATACCGGCATCGGACATGCCGGTGAGGCGGTTGTAGTACTCCAAAACCTCGTCCTGCAAACCCACAGAGAATAGCGCCCCTTCCGACAATCCATACACTTTGCTGGTAGAGACGGCTATTTGCGTGACATCCTGATACGCGAAATGGAGCGTCCAACTGCCCGTCTTGCCACTATTGAACTGATCATCGAACATCTCTAAGGAAGAATAAGGAGATTCGTCCAAAGCAGACGTTTTCTCATGGTATGAGACGATTCCCTCCGCTGTTCCTATGTAGTATGTCTTGTCGTTTTCATTGATAGCAACGGATAGCACGCAGGTACTGGGCATGGGGTTGTCAGCGGCGGGAAGCAAGTGCATCTCCACGCGGGACCGGTCCGCCGATATGACATAGAGACCTTCCGTCTGAGTGCCTATCCACGCCCGCCCTTGTTGGTCCACCGCGATACTATTGATACGCTCGCCATCGAACAAGTAAGTGCCGTCCTCCAATCGGAAACGCACCCGTTGGCAAGTGTTGCTGTTAATGAAACTGCGAACAGAAGGGATGTAGAAAGGTCCGTTGTCTGTGCCTACCCATATGCCGCCCTCTGCATCCTGTCCGGCGCAATAAATGTATTCAGGCTCCACGGACAGCCCGTTCTGGTCAATGAATACGTGGCGACGGTAACTATGGTCATCGCGTGTGTCAAAGGGAGTGCCGCCGTCATCCAACAGCACCATGCCCGTTTCGTTGCGGCAGGAAGGTATCCATTTGTAGCGGTCTGCTTCGTGGCTGATGATGATTTCACCCGGAGTGTCGAAGAAGACGCGGTTGCCGTCAATAGTTGCATTCATATTGTACCAACTGCCATCGGGCTTGCGAATACATATTAACTCCTCCACCGCACCACTGCAGTTCATCATCCACAGATTGCCGAGGCTGTCAAAAACAGCGCCGTCGGTTCGGGTGTACCAATGGGGCACTTCAGGAGCGGCAGCCTGCAGGCCGGAATTGTCCTGCATCCAGTGGTCCTGAATAATCGTGTCTTTGAAGAGGTACAGTCCTGTGCCGTAACTGGTGACGTAGAACATGTCGGGGGCGTCAGGGCGGACAGCCACATTCATAAAGTCAAAAGCGCGGGCACCTATCTGCGACTGCACATAGTCGTTGGTTATGTGATGCCAGCCGTTGCTGTCAAGGTAAGACACCTGCCCCGGATTCCATGACTGCACCGCCCAGCGCGAGCCGGGAACTACATACAATCTGCCGCCCTGATAGTACATGCGGTAGGGGTTGTTGTCGATTGGCCCGTCGGGTTTGTAACAGGTGGTCGTTCCCAGACTCTGCCGCTCTATACCCTGAGCACCGGCGGCACGCCAAGTGGTGGCACCTTCTGTCACCTGTTGATTCTGTGCTTGTTGCAGTAAGTTGTACAGTTGTCCCGAGCGGGGCAACGGCTGACTGTCCCATACGCGGAAATCCACCATGTTGCTATCCACTACGGCACTGAACAACAGTGAGTCGGTGGCGGCATATATACGGTCTGCATCAAAGAAAATGGTGCGGACATTCTGTTCCGATGCTTCGGGACCTATATAATAGGTGTCGGGCAACTCACGCTTGCCCAAATCGAACGTCATCACGCCAAAAGGCATGCCCAAGTACGCCAAGCCGTTGTGAAAAACAATGGTGTTCGCCTGTTTGGAGTACGTGATGTCCTCCAAGTACAAGTCGCCTACATAAGTAACACCCTGAGCATTCAGGAGGTCGATCTTGCCGTTGCGGTACAGAATAACCAGCGTGGCAGTGGACGTATCGTAGCCGATACAACAGATTCCTGTGGCGTGCAGACCCGAGGACAGGTCCCAAATGGTCATTTGCTCCGAATACTTGTTCACGGAGAACAACGAGCCGTCCGATAATCCGAATACCTCGGTGGGGGTGACGGCTATCTGGTCTACATTGCGGTAAGCGAAATGGCTCTGCCAAGTGGCTGCCTCCACAGCAAGGGCTGCAGAGAGCAGAAAGGCGGTGATATAGGCGGTTAGTTTACGCATGACGGTGTTGTTGTACGGTGTTGTATATGTACCATCCTAAGGCGCCGAGGCTGCATACGATAATCAGGATACTCAGGATGAGCGAGAGCATATCAATGCGCAGCGCATCGGGTACGAACTCCATGCGGAGCACATGCTTGCCGGCGGGAATAGTGGCAGCGCGAAGGGTGTAGTTGACGCGGCCAATGGGCACTTCCTCCTCGTCCACGTACAAGTGCCAGCCCTTGGGGTAATAAATCTCGGAGAACACCGCCACCTTGTCGACATCGGCGATGGAGTTGTACGTCAGACGGTTCGGACGGTACTCGGTCATGGTGATAGTACCACTGCCGGAGGTGCTGGCACATAGCACGTCCTGGAACCGCTTGTCCGCCACTGCCGCATGACGAACATCCAACTGCCGCAGCGCTTCGCTCTCCTCGTCAGGCGTATCCACAAAGCGGACTTGATCCACGAACCACGCATTGCCGCAGGCATCCGGATTGAGGTGAACCTGTCCGTCGCGGGTGATGATATACTTCGTGTTCAGCATGTTCATCACGTTCCAGTTGTTGCGGCTGATGTGTGCGTCTATCAAGTCCTGGTAGCGGCGCAACTTGGCGGCATGATAGCCTCCAATGGACTTCAGACGGTAACTGGTCCGCGCGTCATTGAAGGTGTTGGCGGCAAGGTTGAATACGCGGTAGTCGGGCGACTTGTCCTGCAATATCTGTTTCTCCCACGGCTGTTCGGCAAAGGCGCGGCTATCGTCCTTGGCAGATACAAAACTGTCTGCACCAAAGAAACGCCGGTCCACCGGCACCATGTCTGCAAGAATAAGTACAGCCAGACCGGCGGCGAAAAGAATGGGTTTCCTCGTGGACGTTTGTTTCTCTTTTGTCCATGCAAACCACAGCGTCAGTGCGGCTGCCAGCATGATGAACAGCAGACTGCGCCAAGCGTCTGAACGCATCATGGCATGGCGTTGGTCGAGGATAGCATCGTAGATAGGTTGTCCCACCTGTCCTTTCCATTGTGCATCGTAGGAAGAGGTGACGTCAAATCCGCCGCCGAACAAAGCAACAAACAGGCAGATGACCCCCGTGATGCCTGCGGCAATAAGGATGGCTCTTTTGTGCCACAGGGCGCGCTGTGTGTCAGGCGCTGGCTCCGCCAACTTCATTACTCCAAGGAAAGCGAGCAGCGGCATGGTGATTTCCGCCACCACAAGGATGGACTCCACGGTGCGGAACTTGTTGTACATAGGGAAATAGTTGTAGAACAACTCTGTAAAGCCCATCAGGTTGCGCCCCCACGCAAGCAGGAAAGAGAAGATAGTGGCGACCAGTAGCGCCCATTTGTAGGGTCCGGGCACAATGAGCAGCCCCAGCACGAACAGGAAACAGATTACCGCCCCCACATACACGGCTCCGCTGGTGAACGCCTTCTCGCCCCAATAGGTAGGTGCATGGGCGCAGAAAGAGCGGGCTTGCCCCGCCGGCACGCCCAATCGTTTCAGGTCGCGCTCCAGAGGACTGTCTTTGCCCAGGTCGTAGCCGCTGGCTCCGCCCATGTAGTTGGGGATGAGCAGCGTGAGCGTCTCCGCCTTGCCGTAACTCCACGCTGTGGCATAGTCGATGTCCAGTCCCGTAGGCTTGGCGGCTTCGTCAGATACTCTCAGTTCGGAGTGTCCGCCGCGCATGGTCTCGGCAAGGTACTCTTTGTTCATCTGCCACCACGACCAGCGGGTTCCCAGCAGCAAGACAGCACAGGCCGCCAGCACGCCCAGTCCTATACCGAGGTCTTTCCAACGCTTCTCGCGGATATGGATATACAGTTCGGCAATGCCCATCACGCCAAGCAGCATGACCACATAGTACGTCATTTGCGGGTGCAGCGTCACGCCCACCAGTCCGTAAATCAGGAACAGCGGCGCTCCCAACAGATAGCGCTTGCGGAAGATGGCGTAGAAACCGCCTATCATCGGCGCCAGGCAGCCAATTGCGGATGCTTTGGTCATGTGTCCCGCCGGAATAATCAGGCAGAAATAACTGCTCAGCGTCAGTGCCAATGCACCGGCTATACTCAGCCACGGGCTGACCCCAAAGCACAGCAACATGAGGAAGAAGCCGATGCCGTAACCCACCAACAGCCCCACTGCAGCATAGTCGCCGCGGAAGCCCAAGTGGACTACGTTTTCCATGAATGCACGCACCTTGCCTGCGGGGGTGTTCCCCGTAATCTGGTACGTGGGCATGCCTCCGAACATCGAGTTGGTCCAATACGTCGTCTCTCCTGTCTCTTTCAGGTACTCCTGCGCTTCATGTGCGGCTCCTTTCCAGTTGTTTACATCTCCGGCTTGCAGTACCTTGCCGTCCAGCAGAGGCGAGCAATACAACAACGCCAATGCCACAAACACTACCAGCGCCAACATATAGGGCACCACCTCACGCCATTTGTTTTCTTTCTTGTTCATATCTGACTTTACTCCTGTCTTAGTTTATCTTGACTTATTTTATATGATTGGTGATATTTGCACTTGGTCATACAACCTTTGCGCCTGCAAAGGTAATGCTTTTTTCTGACATATCCAAACAATCTACAAGAAAAATCTCTTTTTTTTCAAATTGTGCTATTCTTTCGGCAAAAAAAACGCCAAAACTCCCCTCCCGCCCCCTCAAATTTCCCCGTTTTTTCGCACCTCATCTTCTCCAAAAAACAAGAATTTCCCCTCAAAATTTCCCGCTTTTTTCGTCTCTCACTTTTTCACACCAAACTCGAAATAGAGTAATACCATTGTAATACCATTGTAATACCATTCTAATACCATTCTAATACCATTCTCGTTCCACCTCCACTACAAAAAAACGCCATTTTTTCATTTTTTTCGTAAAATACTTGCATATGTCAAAAAAAAGCAGTAATTTTGCAACCTAAAACGTAAAAGAAGCAAATATAATGTCACTACAATGCGGTATAGTTGGCTTGCCCAATGTTGGCAAGTCCACCTTGTTTAATTGTCTGAGCAATGCGAAGGCTCAGTCTGCTAATTTCCCTTTCTGTACGATAGAACCCAATGTGGGCGTTATCACGGTACCGGACGAGCGTCTGAACAAATTGGGAGAACTGTGCAAGCCGGTGCGTGGCGTCATACCCACCACTGTGGAGATTGTCGATATTGCCGGCTTGGTGAAAGGGGCGAGCAAAGGTGAAGGACTGGGCAACAAGTTCCTCGCCAACATTCGGGAAACGGACGCCATCATCCACGTGTTGCGCTGTTTCGATGACGACAACGTGGTGCATGTTGACGGTTCTGTTGACCCCGTTCGAGACAAAGAAGTTATTGATGCAGAGTTGCAACTGAAAGACCTGGAAACAGTAGATGCACGTATCCAACGCATCGAGAAACAGGTTCGTGTTGGCGGCGACAAGCAGGCCAAAGCGGCACTGGAACTGTATCTCCGGTACAAGCAGGCGCTGGAACAGGGCAAGTCGGCTCGGGTCGTTACCCCTGAAAACAAAGAAGAAGAACTGGCGGCGCACGAACTATTCCTCCTCACCAACAAACCTGTTCTGTATGTGTGCAACGTCGATGAAAACTCGGCAGTCAGCGGCAATCAGTATGTGGATGCCGTGAAGAAAGTGGCGGCGGAGGAAGGAGCGGAAGTGCTGGTGGTTGCTGCTAAAATCGAAAGCGAGATTGCCGAACTGGAGACCTACGAAGAGCGCCAGATGTTCTTGGAAGAGATTGGATTACAGGAAAGCGGTGTCAACCGGCTTATCAAGGCGGCATATCGGCTGCTGCGCCTGCGCACATTCCTCACTGCCGGCAGCGATGAAGTGAGGGCATGGACCTTCCGCGAAGGCATGAAAGCCCCCCAATGTGCTGGAGTGATTCACACCGATTTTGAACGCGGGTTCATTCGTGCCGAAGTTATCAAGTACGAGGACTATATTGCCCTCGGGGGCGAAGCCGCATGCCGCGCTGCCGGAAAACTCGCGGTGGAGGGGAAAGACTACTTGGTGCAGGACGGCGACATCATGCACTTCTTGTTTAACGTGTAATGGCTATATAACTTAGTCCCTTGGTACTTGGTACTTAGTCCCTTGGTACTTGGTGTAATTGCTACAATATATATTTTTGATATAGTATGTTTGATTTTATCAACTCTTGGTTGGATTATGGTTGGGTGCTGATAGCACTCCTTATTGTTGGTTTTGTGCTGTTGGTGAAAGGTGCCGACTGGTTGGTGGATGGTGCCTCTTCCATGGCGAAACGTTTCGGCATATCCGATCTGGTGATTGGACTCACCGTTGTGGCGTTCGGCACTTCCATGCCCGAATTTGTGGTAAACATGGTATCAGTGTCAGAGGGCTCTACCGATTTGGCCATCACCAATATCCTCGGCTCGAACATTATCAATACGTTTGTCATCCTCGGACTGACCGCACTGGTCTATCCTGTTGCTTCGCAGAAACGCTCGCGCGACTTTGATATCCCCATGAGCATCATTGCTGCGGTGCTGGTCTTTGCACTGGTGGCGGTACAGTCACCTTTTGGAGAACAGGAACAGGGTATCACGCGGATTGGAGGAGTCGTATTGTTAATCATGTTTGCATATTTTCTTTTCAATACCTTCCGCCACGCCAAAGACCACCCCGATGAAACAGAGGCGGAGCAGGTGCAGGTGCTCTCCGTGGGGAAAGCCGTTGCACTCATCTTAGTCGGGTTGATTGGCTTGGTCTTGGGCGGCGAAATGATAGTAAAAAGTGCGGTACGTATTGCCACCGATTGCGGCGTTTCTGAGGCAATTATCGGCTTGACGATTGTCGCTCTGGGCACCTCTCTGCCCGAGTTGGCCACGTCCGTCATGGCGGCTTTCAAACATAATTGCGACATCGCGCTGGGTAACGTCATCGGCTCCAATATCTTCAACGTTTTCTTTGTGTTGGGGACCAGCGCCGTCATACGTCCCTTACCCGCTTACGAGGGTATCGTCATGGACGCGTGGATGGCGGCTATCGGCAGTATGCTCGTCTGGCTTTTTGTCAAGACCAACAAAGAACGAGAAGTCAAACGATGGGGGGGCGCTGCACTCCTCATCCTGTATGCCGGCTATCTGACTTACCGCCTCGCACAATTATAGGTTTTGCACTCTCCGGCATTCGTGTTGGTGAACGGCTCATCCAGCATTCGTGTTGGTGTAAATATGGTTCAGTTATATGGCAATTATACGTTAAACAATTTAATCACGCAGAGCGATTGTACGCACAGCGCACAAAATGCTCGTATACCTTGCGGGTAAAGAAGCAGATCGTACCCCTCATGGGTAAAGAAGCACAGCGTAGTAAAGAACTTAACCGTGTCGGAAGTAATGTCTGCACTAGCCCGCAGGGCGCTGCACTCCTGCACTCCTGTAACTCCTGCACTCCTATCACTCAAACCACCTCAAACTAATTCCATTTTTCCCCCATAAAAACACGAAAAACGCCGGAAACGCAAAAAAGTTTGCATTTTTCTCGCTCTTTATTTGGTTATATCAAAAAAAAGTTGTAACTTTGCAGGCTTTTTTCGGTGCGCGCCCGCGTGTGTATGTGCTATGCTGCCGTGAGTGAACGCCTGAGGAGCACAAGTTAGTAATAAGTAATAAAAATCAATAATTATAGTAAACATGCAAAACAAAGGACTTATTAGAATTTTGGCGGTGTGCCTTGCATTGGTATGCGCCTTCTACCTCTCCTTCAGTTTCGTGACTCGCCACTACGACAAGAAAGCTGCCGAGTACGCTCAAGGTGAGAAGGCAAAGGAGTACGTTTATTTGGACTCCATCGCAAGTCAGAAAGTGTGGTTCGGGTACACCCTCAAAGAGTGCCGTGAGAAGGAAATCAACCTCGGCCTCGACTTGAAGGGCGGTATGAACGTAACAATGGAAGTGAGTGTTCCCGACATCTTGAACGCGCTTTCCGGTTACAACACCAGTGAGAACTTTACCAAAGCAATGGCGGCTGCCAAGGACAAACAGAAAAACAGCCAGACCGATTTCGTCACCCTGTTTGTTGAGTCGTATAAGGAACTCGACCCCAACGCACAGTTGGCTTCGGTGTTCTCGACCTTCGAGTTCAAGGACAAAGTGTCGCTCAACTCGACCAATGCAGAGGTGGAGAAAGTGCTTCGCGAAGAAGTGGACGGCGCCATCAACAACTCGTTCAACGTACTCCGTACCCGTATCGACCGTTTCGGTGTTGTTCAGCCCAATATCCAACGTCTGGACCAGCCGGGTCGTATTCTTATCGAATTGCCGGGTGTAAAAGAGCCCGAGCGTGTCCGTAAGTTGCTGCAGGGTACTGCCAACCTCGAGTTCTGGGAGACCTACGAGTGCTCGGAGGTACTGCCGTGGCTCAATCAGATTGATGCCGAGTGGGCAAAGATGAGTGCCGTGGACGCCCCCGCAGAGGAGGCAGAGCAAGTGGCGGAAACCGCTGAAGTGGAGGCTGCCAATGCCGTGGATTCGCTCATGGCAAACATGGACGCACCCGCTGCCGACTCACTCGCCGACAATAGTGCCAACATAGAGGCGTACAAGAAGGCGCACCCCCTCTTCTATATTCTCAATCCGTCGGTTAACCAGGCGGGCCAGGCTTACCGCGGACCTGTCGTAGGTACCGTACACTACACCGACACCGCCAAGGTGAACGAGATACTCCGTTCGGCAGTGGCTCAACAGGTGCTGCCCCGCACTATCCGTTTCTATTGGACGGTGAAGGCAGTTGACCAGGCTGAGTCTCTCTACCAACTGGTGGCACTGAAGGCACAGCGTGACGGGCGCGCTTCGTTGGAGGGTGACGTGATCACCGACGCCAATGCCGACTTCTCGCAGATGTCTGCCTACGCCAATGTGTCCATGGAGATGAACGCAGAGGGTGCCAAGGCATGGGCGCGCATCACGAAAGAGAACGTAGGCAAGTCCATCGCCATCGTACTGGACGGCTTCGTATATTCTTTCCCGACCGTACAAAACGAGATTCAAGGCGGTCGCAGCCAGATTACCGGTAACTTCACCGTTGAGGAGGCAAAAGACCTTGCCAACACCCTCAAGTCTGGTAAAATGCCGGCTCCTGCACGCATCATCCAAGAGGATATCGTAGGTCCTTCGCTGGGTCAGGAGTCCATCAACGCAGGTCTGATTTCGTTCGCCATTGCGTTCGTACTGGTACTGCTGTACATGATTTTCTACTACGGTTTGGTTCCGGGTCTGATTGCCGACGCTGCACTTATCTGCAACGTGTTCCTCTTGATGGGAATCCTGGCATCTTTCGGCTCCGTACTGACTTTGCCGGGTATCGCAGGTATCGTGCTGACTATGGGTACTGCTGTGGATGCGAACGTACTTATCTTCGAGCGCATCCGTGAGGAAATGAAAGCCGGCAAGAACATGCGCAAGGCAGTGGAGGACGGCTACAAGGGCGCCATCTCTGCCATCGTGGATGCCAACGTCACCTCCTTGCTGACGGGTATTGTGCTGGCAATCTTCGGTACCGGTCCCATCAAGGGCTTCGCCGTAACATA
>ODAI012957516.1_pt1 | contig 13076 bp, 9 predicted proteins | sample 1539321 | NCBI WGS metagenome assembly ODAI01 (sample SAMN02144231, study PRJEB22623) | gut metagenome | biome: sheep rumen | host: Ovis aries | place: New Zealand | reverse complement strand
ATGGCACATGTCGTGCAACCGAATGTGAAGAAGGTTATACATTATCCAGTGGCATGTGTGTCGCGAATCAAGAATAAAAATAACCGCCCGTTGGGCGGTATTTTTTTGGTTCATATTGGTTCCCCGCCTGGGGCGGGGTGGCGCGAAGCGACGGGGAGGGTTGAAAAAAAACAGGTGGTTCCAGTCGTTCGCTGAAATGAAAATACCAGATGACCCCCCTCTTGCTACGCAAACTCCCCCACGGGGGGAGAACCCGTTTTCTGGAATCGTTGCACATTAGAACACCAATGTCATTCCGAGGAAGCCCAAATGACTGACGCCCGCAATGATATAGAACTTTTTTTGTTTTCAAGAATTTGTCTTTAAAAAGATTTTTATTCATAAAACCATTAGTTGCCGCTTTACACCAATCTTTTTTTGTGATAAACTTGTCAGTAAGAGAGATGAAAAACTTATCGCGCTTTTTAACCGCAATATTATGTTTTGCGCCGTTTTGTGTAAATGCGGCGGGGCCTGTCGCAACAACAGCCGGGTCTAATTTAACAGCTTTTAATCCGTCAACGGCATACAATAATCAATGGGCAACCATGTCTAATGGACGTTATGATGGTAATAATACGTCCGCCAAGGCAGATTTTGGGAATTGTAATGCGGTGGTTTTGCGTTGCGCACAACCAAAGTGTGGAAATGGTGGATGCACGGACGCATCTGTCGCATCGGCGATTGTTACGGGATGTGTTCAATCAAATGAAAATTGCAAGCAATATGGTAATGATTTGGTGCAATATATGACTGCGCAATTGGTTGCATCGTCAACTGCAAAGGTAAACGAACAAAATGCAGCAGCGCAACAGGCGGCAGCGGCTGCGGCGGCACAACAATCGCAACAGCAAATGGCGGCAATGCAACAGCAAGTGCAACAAATGCAATTACAAATGCAGCAACAGCAAGCCGAATCACAACAACAAATCCAGGCGGCATTGGCGCAACAGGCTGCACAAAGCGCGGCTGCGATTGAAAGTATGAAATCGGCGGCAACATCGGCAGCAATGGAAAATGAAGCTGGCATATCTGCATATCAACAAGATGCGATAAATCGTGGTATATCGGCAGATATTCTGGAACGCCAGAAAATTACAGGCCAGGTTATGACCGAACTGGAAAACGCCGAAGTCCAATTAAAAGAATTAAAAACCGTGATGAATACGGCGTTTGAATATGCCGGATGTGATCCACGTGGTAATAATTGTACCGGTCCAAAACGTGTAAAAAAATGGCGTGAATTGGCGTTGGAATTTTTGAATCCGTATGATGAAACAATTGATAACGTTTATGATGCGCTGGAATTGGCGCAATTTGTTGGTGTTGATTTATCAGATATCTATATGATGTTAAATAATTCATGTAATCGTTGGGGACAATATATGTGCCCAAGAATGCCAGGTGGTCAAATAAGATATCCTGATTCAAGTGGTGGTTCCAAGGCCGTCCCAGAAGTTTGTACAGGTGGTCTTAATAATGATTGTATAAAAAAATGTAATGTTGAACACTGGTGTGACGTAGATGGAGAGGCTGATGCAGCAAAATGCAATAATTGTGTTCAGAATTGCTTAAACAATCCGACAAACAATTGTCAGCCATGTACGCTGTTAAAAGTATTAAGCAGTGGCGAAGATGTTTATGAAGGCTGGGTGAACGCTGAATATTCCACCGATAATGGAAATACGACAATTGTTGCGTGTGCGTCGGGTGCGCTGGATTCGTCGGCATTATTTGCGCGCCGAACAAAAAATAAAAATGGTGCAGGCCTTGTTGATATCGATAAACTTGATGTCTGGTTAAATCAAAAAGAACCAAATAAAACAAAATCTATGACCAAAGAAAAGATGATGAGATATTGCAATGTTGACAGCAATATTGATGTTTTGCAAAAGGCAGTATCAAGTAAAAATGTTGCCAAAGGGTCTGGAAATAGTTATGCATTTTGTGTTGATTTGACTGGTGATAAAGATCCAAATCTTAAATCGGAAGATTCAGATTGTGGTTATATATCGCCAATTTATGCAATATGTGATACGCACCAATTTAATGCAGGTTTTGAAACACTTACGCAAAAATTAGAAACAGACGACGAAAAGAAAAAGCGTTGCGATAAAATATGCGAAGGCAATGATTTGTGTAAAGATAAAAAAGATGAAGAGAAAAAAGCATTAATAAAAAAATGCAAATCGGAGCCTAACAAATCTAATCGTGTTGATTCAGGACAGGTTGAAACAATCAAAGAAATTATTGGTTTGAAAACAACAGTAATTTCGCAACAGATGTACAAGCAATACGAATATTTGTCTGCAACATTACGCCGTTTAAAGACACAACTGGAAAAGGCGACTTTGACTGCGAAATTGCAAGCAGCCGGCGCAAAAGATGATGAATCTTCATCGTCTGGATTATTGGGTGGCGGTTCATCAAAAACATCACAGTATACAAATTGTTCTGGTAAAGATAGAGAAGGAACATTGTATTGTTTACGTTCAAATTACACTGCTTTGTCTGATAGAATAAATAATAAAAAGTGTACAAAAACTGAAAAAGATCAGTTAAGTAAAGATATTGGGATAATTAACACGTTAACAACAAAAGAGTTTAAATACGATAAAGATAAAGATTGTGCGACTAATTTAGGAACGTATAATGCTGGTATAATAGGCTTGCAAGATGAAATAGAAGAGAGACAATTCAAATTGCGTGGCTGGGGTAACAATTAAATCCAAAAAATCGATTCCGCCGCCCGTTTGGGCGGTGTTTTTTTTCTGGGGTCATACTGTTCCCCGCCTGGGGCGGGGTGGCGAAGATGAGAGGAAGAAAGGTTCACCCCCAGAATGGGGGAGTGCCGTCTCGCTGTAGCGAAGCGAAAGCGGACGGGAGGGGGTTAATCCCATCCGTTCTTATAGACGGATAATCCAGAATACCCCCGCCACCACTTCGTGGTCCCCCTCCCCATGGGGGCGGAATTTATTATCTGGAATCATAGCTAGTCAACCAACCAATGTCATTCCGAGTAAGCCCGAAGGGCTGACGTGGGAATCCATAAAAATAAAATTCGTTTTATAATCAAAATTGTATATGGATTGCCACGCTGACGCTCGCAATGACACCGTAATTTGTATTTATTGCAAAATGCATAAAATTTTCGACAAAATATTTGACTTTTGGTGTTTTGTATGTATAATTTGCATAAAATATTCGACAAAACGATATTTTAAGTTAACAAATAAAACAAAAGAGAAAGTATAATGGCAAACATTGCAATCTTTCAAACCGGTGGCAAACAATATCGTGTAAGCGAAGGCGATATCGTTAAAGTTGAAAAATTAGACGCCACAGGTTCTGTCACTTTCGATCAAGTTTTGATGGTTGGTGATAAAGTTGGAACACCTTTTGTTGCGGGCGCATCTGTCGTTGCAGATGTTATCGAACAAAAACGTGATGATAAAATCTTGGTGTTCAAAAAGAAACGTCGTCAAAACTATCGCAGAACTGCCGGTCATCGTCAGTTTATCACAGTTTTGAAAATTAAATCAATCAAGGCCTAAGGACAGACCCACAAACCTAAGGAGTTAAATTATGGCACATAAGAAAGCGGGTTCCGCATCAACAAACGGACGCGATTCAGCCGGACGCAGATTGGGTGTGAAGAAAAGTGGTGGATCTCACGTTATCCCAGGAAACATCATCATTCGTCAACGTGGAACATCTGTTCATCCTGGATTGAATGTTGGTATGGGTAAAGACCACACTTTGTTCGCAAAAATCGCAGGTATTGTCACATTTAAACGTGGCAACGGCGACAGAAAGACTGTTTCAGTCGTTCCAGAAAGCGAATCCAAATAATAAAAAATATTTTGTTATTTTTACCGCCCAATCGGGCGGTTTTTTGTTAAATCTGCTTTTTTTATATGATTTTTTATGTTATAATTACACACAAGGAAATGAGAAAGATTTCGTTATATCTTTTCGCCGGATTATTTTGCACCGCAAATGCTTTTGCGGTAGATACCACTATATCCCGGACAATTCCAACAAAAAATAATACAAATACAACCGATCAACGTGTGGAATCGGTGGCGAAAAATCGTTCGGCGCGCGTTGATAGTCATGCAGGCACAATTTCACGCAGTGTTTCACGCAATATGCCGGTATCAAATTCTGATATTCAAAAAACAAATGTTGTTTCACGTTCGGTGACAAATCGTGGTAAAAGCACAACCGCACGTGCAACATTAAGTGATGCGGTGAATACTGTCGGACGCAGTGCACGCACAGAAGCGTCCAGCATTAACAGTAATCCTGCTGTTCGTCGTGCAGGCATCACATTGCGTGCATCAACAGCGGTAGTTGGTGGCCGTGCGATAATTGGCGACACGGGTATTCAAACAGGTTCGAATATTGATGAACAAGTTCGTGGTATTAAATCGCGTGCTTCGATTTTTGGTAATAAACAACAAAAAACTGTAACGGCAGAATCTTTGGCGACTGCAAAAGATATTTTGGAAAAAACGTCAGATTTGAACAATACGTGCCAGGCACAATATAACGAATGTATGGATCAATTCTGTGCGGTTGTTGATACAAATCAAAAAAGATGTTCGTGTTCGGCAAACCTGGATCGTTATGCCAAGGCACAAAAGGCGGTTGAAGACGCAAATGTTGAATTAAATGATGTTGCACAGCGTATTCGTTATGTTGGATTGTCTGCAGACGAAATTCGCGCGATTATGTCTGCAACCGAAGCGGAACTGGAAATGGGTAAAACCAAAGATAATACCCAAACACGTTCAATGTTAGATGATATTGCCGATATGATTAAAGATCCAACGTCGTCAACAACATTGACTTCATCGAATACAATGGATTCTTTGTTAGATATGGATTTGGATTTTTCATCGGATTCATCAGATATGTTTTCACTGGATATGTTTAATTCCAATAATGATATATCGTCAAAACGTGGCAAGGCTCTTTATAACGAAGCAAAAAAACGTTGCAAAGCGGTTATCAGTCGCTGTAAAGATGCTGGTGGAACAGAAGATCAAATTTCGGGTAATTATGATTTGGCGATTGATAAAGACTGTATCGCATATGAACAAGGTTTAAATAAATTAAATGAAACATTAAAAAATAACGTGCGCAGTGCGAATTTAATGCTGCAAAAGGCGCGCTTGGCGGTGTTACAAAATAAAAACCAGTATGATATCAAAGGCTGTGTTGGTGCGCTGGAAACATGTATGTTAGACGATATGGTATGTGGTGAAAACTATGTAAAATGTCTTGATCCAACCAAGAAATTTATCGATGAAAACGGAAATGTTGTATTGGGGCAAAATATCGCAAAAATAAGTGAATTTATGTCGGAATATAACAACGCAAAAATTGATGAAGAATTTATTAAAAATTCAAAGGGTAATACAGGTTGTTCGACAAACGACGGTGCATGTGTTGTTAATTATTTAATGCAAAAAATTGGTATGGGTGCAACATTTAAAGATGGCGGCTTGTGTCGTTCTGTGTTGGATAGATGTCAAGATTATACATATTCTTCAAATGGTAAAACATCGACATATATGCCGTATAATGATGTTGTTATAAATTATATTCAACGCGCAATGGTTAATATCAAGGCATCGCAATCACAAATTATTTCAGATTATGCATCAACTTGTATGGCGGATGTTCGTGATTGCTATAACCAACAAAATACGCAAATTGCATCAATGACAACATCTGCATCAATTGAAAATGTGTATCGTGTTATGACCGGTGCGTGCTATAACGTTGCATTGACATGTGGATATGCGGTATTTGCATATGATATGGATATGTGGGATAAAGTTGCTTCTGTTGATAGTCAAACAGATCTTAGTGCTGACCAGAAGGAATCAAAAAAACAGTCATTATTGATTAATGGTATTTCAGAAATATTCTATCAATCGTTACTATGTCCAGATAATTCCGAATACCAACAAGGAACAGAAAACAAAACGGTTGATGCAAATGGAACGATTGGTGGTTATGTGAATACTATGTGTAAATGTAATTCGGGATACAGTGTATTTAATGGTGCGTGTTTGTCATCTTGTTCGGATGCGCAATACAGAACATCGCTTGGCGGGTGCGCATTGTGTGGGACTGGAACGGTTGCGTCTGGCGGTTTAACAAACGTGAAAGAAAATAATACATGCGTTAATGTCACTGTCGAAGACACAACTGATAGTACTGGGACTGGCGATTAAGGCCGAAACTGTTTTTACGAATTTAATAATTTATCCATAAATTGATTATGAATTTCCAATTCATCAGCCGGAATTTCGAAATTACGATGTGGAAAATCGTTTCCAATCTTTGGGGTTTTCAAGAACGCGTCGTGTTGTTCGTGAATTAATTCATTTATATCGATTGCCGGGGCGGTGTTTTCCAATTCTGTATAAACATGTGCCAAAATTTCCGCGTCAATTAACGCACCATGCGCGTCAGCACGTGCGGTCAATGAAACACCAAACCATTTTGCCAACGCGTCCAGCGTGTAAGATTTAGGCCCATAAACACGATTTCGTGCGATAACGATAGAATCCAGCATTTGCGAACGCGGAATAGGCTTTAAATGCAATTTTTCCAATTCATAGTTTATAAATGGAAAGTCAAAATCAAGTCCATTGTGTGCAACAATTTGTGAATCCCCGATAAATTCCAGGAATTTTGGTGCAACCTCTGCCATTTTTGGTTTGTCTTCCAAAAACGCATTTGAGATTTTGTGAACCATATATGTTTCAGGTGGGATTATTTTGCCTTCGGGATTGATGTATTCATGAAATGTTTTATCGGTTAATTTGCCGTCAATCAATTCAACCGCGCCGATTTCAATACAGCGATCACCACGCATATATTCAAATCCTGTCGTTTCAATATCAAAGCAAATTATTCGTCCCATAACCTTTCCATTTTTTTAACAAAATGATTGTATAGAAAACTTTTATAAATTACAATATGGAAAATTAAAAAAATGCCTATGGATTATATGTCTGATTTGAACGATGCGCAAAAAATGGCTGTCACAACATTAGATGGGCCGTTGTTGGTGCTATCGGGTGCGGGAACCGGTAAAACACGCGTTTTAACGTCGCGTGTCGCGCATATTTTATATACGGGGGCGGCATATCCATGGCAAATTTTGGCTTTGACATTTACGAACAAGGCTGCAAATGAAATGCGATTTCGTGTTGCACAATATGGTGAAATTGCACATCTTTGTGGTGATTTATGGATGGGAACGTTTCATTCAATGTGTCTGCGTATATTGCGCGCGAATTATATGGCGGCGGGTCTGCGTCGTGATTTTATTATTTATGGTGATGATGACCAGCGTGCACTGTTAAAACGGGTTATAAATAATCTGGGGCTAGATGTCAAAGAATACAGCCCGTCTGATTGGGTGGAACGTATTTCAAATATCAAAGATAAAGGCATTACAGATTTTGAAAAATTGGAATTATCACCAATCGCACATAAAATATTAAACGCATATAATAACGAATTGTCAAATATGGGTGCGGTTGATTTTGGTGATATTATTTTGTTTGTTTTGAAACTTTTTGAACAAAATCCAGAAATTTTAAGTAAATATCAAAATCAATTTAAATATATTCTGGTTGATGAATTCCAGGACACAAATGCCGCCCAGATGAATTTATTGAAAATGTTGACACGTAATCGGGAAAATCCAAATATTTGCTGTGTTGGTGATGACGATCAATCGATTTATTCGTGGCGTGGTGCCGAAATTCGAAATATTCTGGAATTTGAAAAGACCTATCCAGGGACAAAGATAATTCGCCTTGAAATAAATTATCGCAGCACGCCAAATATCCTGGGTGCGGCAAATTCATTGATTAAAAACAATATGGGACGCCTAGGCAAGGATTTACGCGCATCAAATACCGAATCAAATGGCGAACCAGTGTATGTTATGACTTTGCCGTCTGATTGGGACGAAGCCCGATTTGTCTCAGACACAATTATTCGTAATGCACATGATAATTATTCGCTGTTTGCATTATTAATTCGTGCGGGGTCTTTATCACGAACATTCGAAGAAGAATTTACATCGCGTGGTATTCCATATCGATTGGTTGGCGCAACAAAATTCTATGACCGTGCCGAAATACGTGATGCGATTGCATATACGCGATTGTTGGTTTATCCGTTTGATGATATATCTTTTGAAAGAATTATTTCAAAACCGCGTCGCGGATTTGGTGATGGCGCGATTGCAAAATTGCGGGCAACTGGGAAAAGCCTGATTGATGCGTTAAAGATTACTAAATTGACATCAAAACAACAAATTGCAGCCGATGAATTTTTATCTGCGTTTGATTTTGATTGGCAATCAATGGCACCAAAGGACGCAGTGCAACAATTATTAGAACAAAGCGGATACCTTAGAATGTGGCGCGAATCAAAAGATGTTGATGCCAATGAAAGATTGGAACATATTCGCGAATTGATAAACAGCGTTGTTGCAAAATATGATACGATTCCAGAATTTTTGGAACATGCGGCATTAATGATGACAGATGATAACGATAATGAATTAGATGATAAAAATCTGGTTTCAATAATGACAATACATGCCGCCAAGGGATTGGAATTTGATACGGTATTTTTGCCCGCATGGGAAGAAGGAATTTTCCCAAATGAAAATAAATCTGATGCAGATATCGAAGAAGAAAGACGTTTGGCGTATGTTGCGATTACGCGTGCACGCACACGTGCAATAATCACAAATGCAATGGTGCGAACTGTTTTTGGTCAACGTGTATATCAATTACCGTCACGTTTTATAAATGAAATTGATAAACGATATGTTTGTGTTAACGGTAATCGTATGCAAGATAAAAACCCGACAACACAAATAAAACCAAAGTTCAAAAGTGAATCGGTCGTTGGTAAAATGGTAATGCACAATGAAATGGGAAGTGGCGTTGTAATTGCCGAAAATGATAAAACATTAACTGTGGCTTTCAAAACACGTGGAATTAAAAACGTTGCACGTGATTTTGTGAAATTTATTTAATTATTTTTTCTTTATCAATGCGCTGGCTAATTTCCCAGCCAAATTTTTCGTGTTATCCCAAAGTGTTTTTGCATCACCTTGTAATTGTTTGCCAAATGAATTATCAATGCTGCCACCCAATTTCTTGGCTAATTCATCAGCTTTGTCAGCCAGATATAATACCAGCGAACCGCACAGTATAGTCGTTATTGCAGAACCAACATAATATGTATTGGTATCACTTATTGAAATAATATTTGTTAATAATGCCGCGCATATTGCAATTATGATTGCCAATGATACGAAATATATCGCAACATTTACGAACTTTGATATTATCCCAGATAATTTTTGTGTCTTGAAAAGTCCCAACAGTGCGGAAAATAATTTTCCAACATAATTTGATTCTTTTGTTGTTGGCATTGATTCGGCAATTGCAGTAAACGGCAACATCAATAATGTTAAGAATAAATCAGAAACCACGCCCAATGTCATAAACGCATATTTGAAAATACATTTTACAAATAATACGATACATACCGCACCAACGGCAACCATTGTTGCACTTTTGCCAAATCCATTAATCATCCATTCAAATGCCGTTGCGGTCGCGTGATAAAAATATACTGACAATCGCGCCGGTAAACACATTATATTTGCCGCAGCATCGGCGTCTATTAACAGTTTACCGGATGCGTTCGCATTTACATATTGGTGTATTGTTGCACACGTGTCTGGTATGTTAACATTATATGTTTCTGCAACTGCGCCTAATATAAAATCTGATAAATGAACACCCAGCGACATAATCGGGCTGACGATAATAGTAAACAATTTTGCCGGACCATAATTTAATACGATAACCCATGCGGCGATAATTATTCCTTTGACGAATATATCATACAAGACCTGTTTATAATCGGTTGATTCACGTATCATACGATATGCTTCTAATCCAATCCAAAATGCATACATCAGAAAAAGAAAATATATTGTGAAACGAACAAATGATATCTGTAATACATAATCAATCGATGAAAGTGCCTTCATAAATACCAATCCAATTTTTACTTCGATTGGGACAAAGTTTGTAGAATGTAAATTTGTTTGAAAGGTTTGTTGGAAATTTTCTAAATCGCCAGATATATTTTTGTTGTATTTTTCCATATTATCATTGGTTATCCAATTTCCATATTCACCAACATCACCATATGGAACATTGCCGGCTGCAAAAGACGCACCAACAATTGTTGTTATGCAAAAAATACCAATTAATAAAGATTTTAAGATTCTTTGCATATTAATCCTTCATCTTTTCGCGAACTTTGTTGTATATATTAACCGGTGCATTATATACGGTTTTACCAAAATCTTTTACCCACCCAGCGTAATCAAAAGGTTCTTTGCTTTCCGATCCAATTAATTTATCAATTTGTGGCGATATAATCCAGAAATATAACATAAATACACCAATCATAAATAACAAGAAATCAAATCCGTCATCCATAAAATCAAATGCCCCAGGATATTCGCGTTCAATAATTGTCTTTTGTGTTTTGAAACACGATGTGAATTTTTCACGATTCATTTCGCCATCAACCAATGATACACGTTCGCATGTTGAAAAAGCATTCATAACAGACATTGTTTTTGCATCAACATTTTTATTATCTGTTGTTGAAAGCAACGGTGGTAATATGCTGGTAAAACCATCTTCGGGTCCGGGGTAAAAATTATCTGCGGCGAAAAATACAATCGCGTAAATAATTGTTATTTTTAAACTGATTTTTAATATATCAATCGCAGATGTGATTAATAGTTTATCAATCGCGCTGTTAAGACCAGTTTTTGCCAATGACCATACTTGTTCAAATGCGGTTGCAGCAATCAAAAGTGGCATAAATATTATTATAAATATTAACTTAAAGAACACGTTTAATATCTGGAATAATAAATTAAATCCAATAACCAAAAACATTATTACCAATGTTAACCCTGCCAGCCATGTAAAGGTGCCACCAACTTTGTCATTTAAATCCAGCCATGCGTAATTCATCAATGCAAAACCACCACCGGCACCCGCTAACATAACAGTATTCAAATTGCCAATTGTGCACATAAATGGACGTAATACTGGTTTGAATATGTCTTCGGCTGTGCCTTGTGAATCAACAATTTCACATGATGCGCCACTGATAACACCTGTCGCGACCGCGGAAAGATTTGCGCCGATGTATAACACAGGCGTTACGGTTATATTTGTGATTGTTTTTAATGCGGTTGTCCCCGACCAATTCAATGCTCCAATTAATGCGCCGGCAATCATAATCCGCATACCTGTTTTCCATACTTTCTCAAACCATTTACCAAAATCTAGTTTTGGTTCACTGTCTGATATTTCTTGGATTTCTTTTGCAGTTGTTTGGTCGCGAATAAATTTAACAGTATGGAATATTATGAATATGCCAAATCCGATTGCCATTAAAATCCAAAGACTATGAACAATTCCAATCCAGAACATTTCTGTTGCGCGCCCAAGGACCGCAAACAATTCGCCCAAATATACGCACAGAAAACACCCATTAACAGATGCCATATCACCGTTTGATGCGCCGATTTGTTGCATGAATAAATCAACACTGGTATATGAAAGGGATGCACCACCGATAGAATTGCTGAGATACCAAATACCAACACCCAACGCAATTGCGCCCATTAAAAATTTTATGCCCTGTTCAATAAGCCATTTTTTTATCATTTCTTTTCTGCGCTTTCTGGGTTAATAATTGTTTGTGCCAATTTTTTGGTTTGGTCTGCAACAGTTTTTGTTAATTGAAATACGTTTTCGCCCATTTCGGTTGAAATTTTATCTTCTTGTTTTACATTGAATATTGATAATATTTTGCTGGTAATATTTTTTGTTTCGTCGGCGATATAATTCACGACATACACCAACACGATTGAACCTGCAAAAGTAATTTGCATTGCACTGGAATTTTCCAAATCAAAATCAAACAATGATTCCGATGTATTTTGAATGCTGTTAACATCAATTCCGTTTGCATCAAGAAACCCACGAATAATTAACATCATTATTGTGTATGTTAAAATTGTTGATGCCACGGATACGATTGCATTTATTAATCGTTTAATTTGACCAGCACCCAAATCACCACCAAGGTTTTGCATCCATCCAGGGACATCTTTTGCGCCTTTGAATATAAAGAATACGATTGAAAGCGGGAAAAAGAATGCAAACATTGCCATTGCAACAATTACATCCATAAAACAAAATGTGTATTTGATGAACCATTTTACAAAATAATATGTTAAATACATACCGATAACACATACGATAATATGTTTTATTAACGAACCAATTCCAATCATGGCTTTAACGGTAAAGGCTTCGTCAATAATCGCAATTCCAATTTTTATATATACCTGGAAATTTGCGACAGACGTTTCCAGAATCTGGATTATCGTATCACGTAATGCCGGATTGAAAAATCCACTGGTTCCCAGATTGATTGCATTTTGGTATGCAGGTATTACATAATCAGACGGCAACATTGCACGTGCATACTGCAATGTCATTATTGCGACCGGTTCAAATGTTATCATTGAAATAAATCGTGGAACAATTAATCCCATTGATAATATCGATAGCGCAACCAATGATTTTATAATTAATGGTTGTAATACTTTTTCAAACAATGAATCGGTTGCGCCGTTTTTTATGTTTTGCCAAACCGCATTTAATACATAGAAAGTTAACAATACACAAAATATAACAACACTGAAAAGGCAAAGGTGTTGATACGCCGCGGCGGCTGTGTTTGAAATTATGGCAAACAGATTGTCAAACACAGGACATGCCCAACATTGAATACTGTTATCTATTAAAGAGTTAGCCAATTCCTGCATTGTTTTATTTCTTTAGTTTTTTTGCCGTATCCCATATGTTTTT
>ODAI012507083.1_pt1 | contig 13077 bp, 9 predicted proteins | sample 1539321 | NCBI WGS metagenome assembly ODAI01 (sample SAMN02144231, study PRJEB22623) | gut metagenome | biome: sheep rumen | host: Ovis aries | place: New Zealand | reverse complement strand
CCTGACCCGTACCGAGCATATGTTCTTCAACGCCGACCGCATCGAGCCCTTCCGCGAGATGATCTGCGCCGACACCGTCGAGGAGCGCGTCGCCGCTCTTGCGAAGCTCGAGCCGATGCAGCAGTCCGACTTTGAGGGCATCTACGAGGCCATGGAAGGCTGCCCGGTCACCATCCGTTTCCTCGATCCCCCGCTGCATGAGTTCGTCCCCACCACCGAGGCCGATATCAAGCTGCTGGCTGACCACCAGGGCAAGACCGTCGAGCAGATCAAGGCGCTGATCGCCTCCCTGCACGAGTTCAACCCGATGATGGGCCACCGTGGCTGCCGTCTGGCTGTCACCTATCCCGAGATCGCCGAGATGCAGACCCGCGCCGTCATCAAGGCCGCGCTGGCTGTCCAGGCCAAGCACCCCGACTGGACCATGGTTCCCGAGATCATGATCCCGCTGGTGGGCGAGGTCAAGGAACTCAAGTACGTCAAGGATGTCGTCTGCAAGGCCGCCGATGAGGTTCTGGCTGCTGCCGGCTCCAAGATGAAGTACAAGGTCGGCACCATGATCGAGATCCCGCGCGCCGCTCTGACCGCTGACGAGATCGCCAAGGAAGCCGAGTTCTTCTCCTTCGGCACCAACGACCTGACCCAGATGACCTTCGGCTTCAGCCGTGACGACGCCGGCAAGTTCCTGGGCAGCTACTACGACAAGAAGATCTACGAGAGCGATCCGTTTGCCCGCGTCGACCAGATCGGTGTCGGCAAGCTGATCAAGATGGCTGCCACCCTCGGCCGTCAGACCCGTCCCGACCTCCACCTGGGTGTCTGCGGCGAGCACGGCGGTGATCCCAGCTCTGTCGAGTTCTTCCACAAGGCCGGTCTGGACTACGTGTCCTGCAGCCCGTTCCGCGTTCCCATCGCCCGTCTGGCCGCTGCTCAGGCTGCCATCGCCGAGGAGAAGGAGAAGGCCGCCGCTGCCGAAGCTGAGAAGCAGGAGATCGACGAGAAGGTCGCTGTTGCCAAGGCTGCTCTGAAGGATGCCACCGATAAGCTCTCCGCCGCCGCTGTTGACGCCAGCGCCGAGCTCAAGGACCTGGCCCAGGCGGGCTTCAAGTCCCTGCTGGCCGGCTGGGAAGAGGCCAAGAAGACCTTCAATTCCGAGCGCAAGTAAGGATCAGACGTAAAGCCTGAAAATCGCATAAAATCCGCAATGCCGCATCGAAAGATGCGGCATTGCTTTTTCATGGAAGAAGTAATACGTGACAGACAGATATGACTCGTGATATAATTACAAACCGGATCTGCTATACTGAAAGAAATGCGAGGAGGCGCCACGTTCATGCTGATCAAAAATCCGATCCTGACCGGATTTCACGCGGATCCCTGTATCTGCAGGAAAGAGGACGATTTTTATATAGCGGTCTCGAGCTTTGAGTGGTTTCCCGGCATTCCGATCTATCATTCCCGGGATATGAAGCACTGGGAGCTGTATACCCATGTGCTGACCGATGAAAAGACCTGTGACCTGACGCGCCTGCCCTCGGCGAAGGGCATCTGGGCGCCCTGCCTGAGCTACTGCAAAGAAGAGGATCTATTCTATGTGGTGTACGGGGTCATGAACTCGATGAACGCCCGGTATTTCGACATCAACAACTATCTCATCACGGCCAGAGACATCCGCGGCCCCTGGAGCGAGCCGGTCTATCTCCATTCCGCGGGCTTTGACGCGTCTCTTATGCATGACGATGACGGGCGCAAATGGCTCGTTTCCCTGGACTGGGAGACGCGCACAGACTACGAGAAGCCCGGTCAGATCTGCATCGTGGAGTACGACCCGGCGGCTAAGGCGATCAAGGGCTATCCCAGGCACATCTGGCGCGGCGGGACCGACCGCGGCTGTCTGGAAGCGCCGCATCTCACCAAACGGAACGGAATGTACTATCTCATGTGCGCCGAGGGCGGTACAGGCTATTATCACTGCGTCACCATGGCGCGCGCGAAGGACCCCTTCGGCCCCTGGGAGGGCGACCCGAAGAACCCGATCCTGACCGCTGTACCCGAGAATCACAACGAGCGGGCAGATACGGATCATCTGAAGCCTCGGTACTACAATCCCGACAGCTATCTGCAAAAGTGCGGCCACGGGAGCTATGTGGACTGCCCCAACGGCGAGACCTGGCTCGTGCATCTCTGCGCGAGACCCTTCACACCCGAGCTGCGCTGCACGCTCGGCCGCGAGACGGCGATCCAGAAAATGCGCTGGACCGAGGACGGCTGGCTGCGCCTGGCCTCCGGCGGCAACCTGGCGCAGACCTATGTGGAAGGCAGCGCGCTGCCCGACTGGGTACCGGAAACGCTGCCGGAAACGGACGATTTTAACGGTAACAGTCTGGGGATCCAGTACTATGCCCCCCGCATCGATCCGAAAAGCTTCTGCGATCTGACCGCCCGCCCGGGCTGGCTGCGTATGCGCGGACAGGAGGCGAGAAGCTCTCTCAACCGTGTCAGCATCCTGGCGAGAAAGCTGCAGAGCGTGAACGCCGAGGTCGTCACAAAGATGGAGTTCAAGCCGGAAATCTACCAGCACAGCGCCGGGCTGATCCTCTACTACGACAACATGAATTATGCCTGCCTGCGCAAGTACTGGAGCGATACGCTCGGCGGCCCCGCTATCTCTGTTGTGCGCCTCGATAACGGGAAAAAGACGGAATATACTGATTCGCGGCGTGCCATAGACGATGCCGCACTCTACATGAGACTTCGAATTAAGGGACGTGAATCCCGATTTTCCTGGTCCTTGGATGGAGAGCACTGGGAGGAGATCGGTCCCGCCTTCGATACCAGCGAGTTCTCCGACGAATACTCCCAATTCGGGGAGTTCACCGGCTGCTTTGTGGGCATGACCTGCGCCGATCACCTGCAGCACAGGAAATGCGCGGACTTCGATTTCTTCACGTACCGGGATATTAACGGAGAGCAGTTAGCTTAAAATGAACGATCGAGGGGTCCTGCTGAAATCGGCGGGTGTTTTGCGCTTGTTGGGGCGCATAGAAGAACACTTGTTATGATGTACAAAAAACAGATTTGTTTTTTGTAGATAATCCCAAAAACCGCCGCAAACCGTTGACAATCTGCTCAAGTCTTGGTAGCATGACTTTACTTGCTGGAATCGTTTCCAGAATGAACTGCAGAAAGAAGTTGATCGATTTGGAACGCAAAAGCGGTATTTTGATGCCCATGAGTGCACTGCCCTCTCCCTACGGGATCGGCACGATGGGCAAGGCTGCCTACAAATTTGTGGATTTCCTGAAGGCTTCCGGACAGCACTATTGGCAGTTGCTGCCCCTCGGCCCGACCAGCTATGGCGACAGCCCCTATTCCTCGTTTTCCACCTTTGCCGGCAACCCCTATTATATCGACCTTGACCTGCTTGTGAAGGACAAGCTTTTAAAACGCAGCGAGCTTGCGGCCATGCCCTGGGGGCAGGATCCGCAGCGCGTGGACTACGGCACCATCTACGTCAGCCGCTTTCAGGTGCTGAAAAAGGCCTTCGCGCGCGGCAGAGAGTCGCTGCGTGACGAGGTGGCGGCGTTCCGGCGTGAAAACGCGCGCTGGATCGAGGACTACGCTCTCTTTATGGCGCTCAAGGGCAAGTTCAAAATGGCCAGCTGGACAGATTGGCCCGACGAGGATCTGCGTCTGCACCGCGAGCACGCCCTTGCCTCGGCACGGGAAGAGCTGCGCGACGAAGTGGACTTTTATGTGTTCCTGCAATTCCTGTTTTTCCGCCAGTGGAACGATCTGCGCGCCTACGCAAAGCAGAAGGGGATCGCCTTTATCGGCGACGTGCCGATCTATGTGGCGCTCGACTCTGCCGATGTCTGGGGCGAGAGCATGTTCTTCCAGCTGGACGAAAAGAAGCTGCCGCGCGAGGTGGCCGGCGTCCCGCCAGATGCTTTCACAGCCGACGGACAGCTCTGGGGCAACCCGCTGTACGACTGGGACAAGATGAAGGCTGACGGCTTTGGCTGGTGGATCCGCCGCATCGAGGGCGCCGGAAAGCTCTACGATGTGATCCGCATCGACCACTTCCGCGGCTTCGAGAGCTATTGGGCTGTACCCTACGGCGACAAGACGGCCCGCAACGGGCACTGGTGCCCCGGCCCGGGTATGGATCTGGTCGGCGTGCTGACCAGCTGGTTTGGCAATCTCGACTTTATCGCCGAGGATCTGGGCTATACGACGCCTGCCGTTGAGAAGCTGCTGGCCGATTCGAAGCTGCCCGGCATGAAGATCCTGGAGTTTGCCTTTGATCCGAAGGGCGACAGCGCCTATATGCCGCACAACTGCGCCTGGAATTCGGTCTGCTATGTCGGCACGCACGACAACGAGGTCGCGCTCGGTTGGGCCAAGCACACGGAGAAGGCAGTGCTGCGCTTTGCCGCCGACTATATCCACAAGACCGAGGACGAGAGCTGGGCCTGGGCGCTGATCCGCGCCGGTATGGGCACGGCCTCGAAGCTGTTCATCCTGCAGATGCAGGACGTGCTGGAGCTGGGGCCGGAGAGCCGCGTCAATACGCCCGGCATCGCCTCAGGCAACTGGCAGTGGCGTATGCTGCCCGATGCGCTGACAGGTGAGCTTGCCAAAAAGCTCAAAGCCTGCACCAAAACGTACCGGAGACTCTGACAGAATAAGCCGCCCATTCCCGAAACTGCGGGATGGGCGGCTTTTCCGGATTGACGCCAAAGTCGGGGGGAGATACTTGACGGTGAAGAACGGATGCTGTAAAATGATAAAAAAATAGGGAGAAAATGATATGAAGCAGCATAAAAAAGTTATTCTCGCCCTGCTGCTCTGTCTTTGTCTGCTTGCGCCGCAGCGGATAAGCGCCGCAGCGGAGGCGGATCAGAGGATGGACACCATAGCAGATATTTATCAACAGGCGCTGGAGCTATCACATCTCGAAAGTCTCAAGGGCTACTGCGGCGCCTGCGTGGGCTATCAGCTGCGTGCGCTTGGTATCAACAGTTATTTTGTCAACATCCACGGCAGGGACCAGTTCGATTTTTACTGCCACATGCACTATGCCAGCGGCGGCAATCCGATCAAGGCCTATTCCGCGGGGAGCTACACGCTGCGCAGTGCGCTCGAAGCCGCCACAGAGAACGGAGCGCGCGCGGTCCGCTATGTGCTTGTCTGCTTTCAGTCCGGCGCCAACAGCAGCGCGGCTGATTTCGGCCATACGCTGCTGATCCATGAGATCGAGAATGGGACTGTCTATTTTGTCGACAGCACGCCCCGACTTGTTTCCGGAGCACGCTATGAAGAGGGGACGCCGATCGCCTGCAGCCTCGAGGCCTTCTGCGAAACCTATGCCTCCTATACTTTCGAGGGGCTGATCGTATTTGACCCGAATCAGGTCTGGTCCGGCTGGAACGGGCGCGACGACACCTATTATATCGCCGACAGCCGGGACTGGGAGGGCTTCCTTCAGCACGCGGCGGATAACCCGACGATCAGCGCTGTTTTGACGAGGGATGTCGTCCTGGAGGACGGAACGTCGGGTGTCGGCAGCGAGGAAGCGCCCTTCTCCGGCAGCTTCGACGGCGGCGGGCACACGCTGCAGATCCGCATGAGCGGCAGCGAATGCGCGCCCTTTGCCTGGGTGAGCGGCGGCCATATCCGCGATCTGAAGCTGACAGGAAGCATTTCCGCCGGCGGCAGCGCCTCTGGACTGATCGGCCACAGCGGCAAGGAGACCGTCACGGTAAAGGGCGTGTGGATGGATGCGGATGTCAGCGGCAGCGGCCGTGTTTCCGGTATGGTTGCTGAGAGCAAGGGATTGATCCGCTTTGAAAACTGCCTCGTCACCGGGGCTGTCACGGCAAACGACGGCTTTGCAGGGGCCTTTGCCGGCTGGCCTTCGTGCAGCGGATTGATCTTCAGCAGTTGCCTCAGTGCGCCGCGCGCTGTCAGTCCCGAGCCGGGGCCGTCGGAAGAAACGCTCAGCGACATACAATTCTCCAACTGTTATTATGCTTCTGACTGCCGCGGTGCGGAGCCGATGGGCAAGGGGCTTGAAAGCGCTGTCCTGAGCTGCGGTCAGGCGGCCCGCATCCTCAACGGCGGCAGGGAGGAATTGGCCAGGGGAGCCTGGGGCCAGACGATCGGGACACACGCCAATCCGATTCCCGGCGGCGAACCGGTCTACAGTGTGAGCTTTCTGGACGGCGGAGGCCGCGAGCTGGCGCTCACCTATGTCAACGGCGGCGCCTATGATCTTGCGGCGCTCTCCGGCCTCGGGGGAGGCAATACCTATACGCTCGTCGGCGGCGGGGACGACGAGGGAATGACCTTCATCGACGATGACACCGTCGTTATCGTCTCCGTCAGCGAATAAACATTAAGGATAATGCCGCGCTTGCGTGTGCGGTGAAAATAACAGAAAGAGGCGATCCTATGGCAAAGAAAGTCGGAACTCTGATTAAGGAGGCCCGCACGGCTGCGGGGCTCACGCAGGAACAACTGGCACGCAAGGTCGCCGATTGCTCGGCTTCGGATCTCAGCAAGGCGGAGCGCGGTGAGAAGGAACTGACCCAAACCCAGCTTAAGGCGATAGCCAAGGCCACCGGCGTCACACAGAAATCGCTGCTGGATGCGGCCAAGGGGACAACGGGCAGCAAGACGACGGCTGCAAAGACGACAGCCAAGACGACGGCAGCCAAGACGACAGCCGCGAAGACGACGGCTGCCAAGACAACAGCCGCCAAGAAGACCGCGGCCAAAACCGCGAGCAGCACCGGCAAAAGCAGCGTCAGCGTGACGGCGGCGGAGAAAAAACTGCTGGAGCTCTACCGCGCGGCCGACAGCGACACGAAAAAGGCCGCCGTGGCGATTCTCAAGGGCGAGCAGCCCAACAGCGGCGATAAGACCGTTCTGGACGGCCTGATGGACACAGCACTCGACATACTCAGCAATCTGGGGAAATAAAGGATAAGGGCTTTGAAAACGGTGGTTTTCAAAGCCCTTGGCGTTACTCGGCCTGCTTACTCTCAGCCTGCGCCGCGGTATCGATGCTCTGGCCGTAGACGACAAAGCGCTGGAACAGAAACTCGGTACTGAAATTCAAAAGCATGTTGATTGCCGTCACCAGATACTCATTCCAACCGAGTCTGTCAGCCAGCTGGTGCTCGAGCAGCGTGCTCAGTGGCGTGAAGACGGCGTAATAGCACGCCACCTTGAACATCGCCACGGGAAGGTTTGCATCGGAGCGGAAGGTGTACTTGCGGTTGAGCGTGAAATTCCACAGCACGCTCAGCACCAGCGCGATCAGATAACTCAGCCAGTAGGGGAGGTGCAGCAGCTCGTTGAGCAAGGCGAAGCTGACGATCTGAATAATGCCGGCACTCGCCGAGAACAGCGTGAACTTGACGGCGCGCCAGGTTTCCCGGTGGGCGGCAAAAAATTCCTTGATTTTATCCATAGCAGTCTTCCCTTTCTTGGTTTGGCAATATCCAGAGTATAAGCCGCCAGAGGGAAAAATACAAGAGAAAGTCCTAAAAAAAGGCGGCGTTACATAATGAGTTCCCGGACATCATAGACTAATTCAGATGAAAGGGAGGGTTGCTCTTGAAAAAAATCCAATGGCCGCGCCTGCTCGCGGCGCTGCTGCTGCCGCTGGCCGTCGGAGGTCTCTCGGCCTGGCTGACAGGCAGCTTTTCGGAAACCTACGGGAGCGTCTATAAACCGCTGCTCTCGCCGCCGGGCTGGGTGTTTCCGGTGGTATGGACGGCGCTCTATCTGCTGATGGGCTATGCCAGCTATCTGGTCTGGACGTCTGACGCGCCGGACGGGGAAAAGAAAGGGGCCTTGACGCTCTATGCCGTGCAGCTTTTCTTCAACTTTGTCTGGCCGCTGCTGTTTTTCCGCTGGCGGCTGTACTGGATCGCCTTCGTCTGGCTGGTACTGCTGTGGGTGCTGATCCTGCTGACAAAACGCCGTTTTGACGGCATCGACCGCCGGAGCGGGCTATGTCTGGCTCCGTATCTAGTCTGGGTGACCTTTGCCGCATATCTCAATCTCGGCGTCAGTCTGCTGAATAGGTAACTGTTCAGTCCCTGACGGGACTAAACAGTTAGAAGGGGAAGCGCCCTGCTGCATGCACTCGCTTGCGTGAGACGCTCGCACACTGGCAGGGCGAGAAGAGTTTTTTCCGAGGCGCATGTCCCCGGAAAAAACAGATTTGATCTCTTTTCCCGTTGCGACGGGAAAATCAGAGGGGAGAGCCCCCCTCTGAACTCCCCCTACTCAAGGCAGGACTGAATAGTTACCTGAATTGATGACTTTCAGAAACTTCATCAAAGGGAGAAGTCGGTTTGGCTTCTCCCTTTTGCACAAAATTTGTCGGATGAAAGCTTTGTCTTGCATATAAAACATAAATATGTTAGAATACTAACAAGAATAGGGATAATGTGTATTATGATATGATAGAGGGGGCGTGTCAATGGTCGAACACTCCAAAATAATTACACTCGCGGGCAAGGGCGGCGTCGGGAAGACCTCGATCTGTGCCTGCATCGTGCGCGAACTCTGCAAGGCCTATCCGGACAAGCGCATCCTCGCCATTGACGCTGACCCCGCGGTCGGACTCTCGGTTGCGCTTGGCGTGAATGTTCAACTGACGCTTGACGACATTCGCCAGGGCATTGTCGACACGGTCGAAAACGGCGACACGCGCGAGGCGCTCGAGCTGCTGAGTGAGGCGCGCTTTCGCATCTTCGACGCGCTGGTTGAAATGCCGGGCTTCGCTTTTCTCGCGATCGGCCGGCCCGAGGGCTCGGGCTGCTACTGCAAGGTGAACTCCTATCTCAAAGAAGTCATCGGGATGCTCGCCAATCAGTTTGATTATGTCGTCATCGACGGCGAGGCCGGGATCGAACAGATCAACCGCCGCGTGATGGAAAAGGTCACGCATCTTGTCCTCGTCACCGATCAGAGCAAGAAGGGCACGCAGGTCATAGCGACCATCAAAGAGGTGGCGGACGATCTGATTGCCTACGAGCGGGTCGGCGCGATCATCAACCGCGTCACGAACCCCGAGCTTGTCGCCCAGATGCAATGCCCGGTCGAGGTGCTTGCCGCCATTCCGGCTGACAGCGGCTTTGCTGCCAACGACATCCAGGGCAAATCCGTTATGGAGCTTCCGGAGGACTCCGCGATCCTCCAGGGGGTGCGCACAGCACTCCGTCAAATAGAAATTCTATAAACTGGGAAAAAAGAGGTGTACCATTTGAAAGACCTGAAGCATCTGATCTATTTTGAGAAGCTTCTGGACGAAGCCAACAACGAGCTGATCCGGCAGGCCCAGGACGACGGCGGCGTCTGCCTGGGCTATACCTGTTTCCACGTGCCCGAGGTACTGCTGAACGTTGACAACTGCTTCTCCACAAGACTTCGCGCCCCGAAGACCGGCTCCATCGACATCGCGACCTACTACATGTCCAACTACACCTGCGAGTTTGCCCGCGCTCTGCTCGAGCGCGCCATCGAGGGCGGCTATCAGTACCTTGACGCACTGATCGGCGTGGACGCCTGCTCGATGATGAACCGCAGCATGGAACATTTCGAGATCCTCCATGTCAACAGCAAGCCCAAATTCTTCGTCTCTCACTGCGACATCCCTTATAAAATCACCGACTATACGATCGATTCCTATGTCAGCCAGATGCAGCTGCACGTCCTCGACGAGCTGCACGAGCGCTTTGGCACCGATATCTCCGAGGAGGCGATCCGCGCCGCGGTCGCCGAGCACAACGAGATGTGCCGCATCATGACCGAGATCAGCGAGCTTAGAAAGGCCGACAATCCCGTCATCACGGGCTATGAGTTCCATATCCTGTGCCTCGTGTCCTATGTCTGCCCGACGAAGCTGATCATTCCCTATCTGCGCGAGACGCTCGAGGAGCTCCGAACCAGAGAGCCGGATGAAAAGCCGGCCTTCCGCGCCCGCGTGGCGATCGTCGGCTCGGAGATCGACGACCCGAACCTCACGAAGCTGATCGAAGACGTCGGCGCCCTCGTCGTGTCCGACCGCTACTGCTTCGGCTCGAAGCCCGGACGCGAAGTCATCGAGCTCAATGACGACGAGCCCGCCCTGCGCCAGATCTGCCGCCATTACATGGAGGTTTCGGAGTGCGCCCGCTTCATTGCCGACGAAAAGGTTCTGCAGCGGCGCGAGACCGCCGATCATCTGGCAAAGGAATTCAAGGCCGAGGGCATCATCTACGAGCAGATGAAATACTGTGACTACTGGGGCTTTGAGCGCGCCCTCGTCAGCCACATCATGGCCGAGGAGTACGGCTGGCCCGTGCTGTCCATCGACCGTCTGTACAATAACGGCAACTCCGGCCAGCTGCGCACCCGTGTCCAGGCCTTCGTCGAGTCCCTGGAGATCAAGCGCATCCACAAGGAGCAGAAGGAGGGTATCGCATAATGGCAAAAAAGGAAACTGTGAAATTCCCGAATCCCGCGTTCTGGAAATGCAGAGACAACATCGACTGGAAGGCCCAGGGTGAAAACCTCATGGAGGTCATGGGCATCTTCGGTGAAATGCTCAAAGAGACCGACTGGAAGGCCGTCGGCAAGAAGATGGCCAACGACTTCAAGGACGACGGCCGCCGCATCAAAGAGGAATTTGACGCGATCATGGCGATGTCTCCGGAAGAGCGGAAGGACCTGCTGATCAACGGTGAAAAGCACCTCGGCCGTCTCTACCGCAAGGGCGCCATGGCCACGGTCCGCCGCGAGTGGCGCGGCGTCGAGGATACGGCCTATGACTTCTACGAGTGGGGCAGAATGTGGCTGATGCTGCTCTCGACCTTCTCGCGCGATCTGATCCCGGCGCTCAACTCCGCCCTGCACTACCGCTGGATGATCTCGTACTTCTGCTGCCACGGCTTCATGGACAAGAATATCATGGGTCTGCGCGGCGCCAACCTGCGCATGAGCCACCTGCTGATCTACGATATCTTCCGCTATGTCGCCGAAAACCTGGTGTTCGTCGCCAAGGCCGATAAGAAAAACGGCAACAGCGAGGAGCTCAACCAGAAGCTCGTCACCTTCGACGAGATGACGATGGGCCAGATCATGGCCGGCTTCCCCGATCTGCTCGGCATCCCGCACCAGCTGCTGCCGGTGTTCCTGGTGTCCGAGATCGACCAGTTGGTCTGCGTGCCCTATATCGACGCGGTCGAATCCTTCGGCCTGCCGTCCGATACCTGCCCGGTCCCGTCCTCCGAGTGCGGCTCGCTGGTGCTGGACGCCGAACCCCACATGGGCTCGATGTTCATTTCGAGTTCGATGCCCTGCGACGGTTCGACCATGGCTTCGTCCTACTTCTCCCGTCGCTTCCCCGATGTGCCGGTCTTCCACCTGTGCTTCCCGGTCCGCTATATGGACGAGGCCACCGTGCAGATGGGCGCCGAGGATATCCGCGCGTGCATCAAATACATCGAAGAGCGCACCGGCGCCAAATGGAACTGGGATGCCTACTTCACCCAGATCAAGCGCTTCAACGCCGAGACCGAGTACGAGCTTGAAAAGTGGGAGATCAACAAGTCGGCCTATCCGCAGCTGCTCGGTCCCTGCTACGAGCTCTACCGCAAGTGGAACTACGAGATGGACGGCGGCGCCGACCCGCGTACCTTCGAGACACAGAAGAAGGTCAGCCGGATCCTCAACGAGGCCTATCAGCGCCGCGAAGAGGCTTGGCACGGCAAGATGAAGTACCGTGCACTTGTCTGGTCCTGCCCGGCACACTACTACGCCAACTTCTCCAACTGGGCGGCCAACTGCTGGGGCATCAACGTCCTGGTCGAGATGGAATCGCTGAACTTCACCAAGCCTCTCGAGACCGAGGACAAGGAAGAAGCGCTGCGTGACCTGGCTCGCCTCTACGAGCGCATGGTTATGCGCCGTCACACCAACGGCGGCTACCAGAACGTCGTCGACGAGTGCTGGGCACAGGCCGAGGCCTGGAATGCCCCGCTGATCATCATGTACCAGAACGTCGCCTGCAAGAACATGGCCACGGTCCAGGGCATCCTGGACGAGCAGGGCCGTGCGCGCGGCTACGATCTGATCTGGGTCGAGCACGATCTGATGGACCCGCGCACCGTATCCCGCCGCACCATGCGCGACAAGGTCAGCGAGTACATGCGCACCGTCAAGCACGCGGAACCCGTAGATCCCTCTCTCGTCGAGTTCGAGGACGAGACCTGCATGTGACAAATTAACTTTTCAGTCCCTGACGGGACTAAAAAGTTAGAGGGGAAACGCCCCGTTGCGCGCACTCGGCTTGCGGGGGACGCCTCGCACACTTACGGGGCGAGAAGAGTTTTTTCCGAGGCACATGTCCCCGGAAAAAACAGATTTGAATCTCTTTTCCCGTTGCGACGGGAAAATCAGAGGCGTTCCTCCTCTGAACTCCCCCTAATCTGTGTGGAATGAAGAGTGTCAGCCTTTTTACTTAATCCAAACAAATTAAACATACTAAAAATAACGGAGGATTAAAAGATGAAATACTTTGGCGGCTGCGACGTTGGATCGACCTACACGAAGGCAGTTATTCTCGATGAAACCGGCAAGATGATCGCCGATACGACGATCCGCAGCAAGATCAATTCCGAGCAGAGCGCGATCGCGGCCATGGAAGAGGTCTGCAAGCAGGCCGGACTGAAGGACAGCAAAGAGCTCAGCTATCTGATCGGCACCGGCTACGGCCGCAACAAGGTCCCCTTTGCTGATGAGAATATCTCCGAGATCTCCTGCCACGCCATGGGCGTGCACATCACCGATCCTAGCGTCAAGGCCATCATCGATATCGGAGGCCAGGACGTCAAGGGCATCTCGATCGACAGCGACGGCACCGTGAAGAACTTTGCCATGAACGACAAGTGCGCCGCCGGTACCGGCCGCTTCTTCGAGGCCATGGCCCGTTCCTTCGAGCTGAGCCTGTCCGACTTCTCGAAGCTCAGCCTCACAGCGAAGAACGTCATCCCCATCACCGCGCAGTGCACCGTG
>ODAI013117449.1_pt1 | contig 13079 bp, 8 predicted proteins | sample 1539321 | NCBI WGS metagenome assembly ODAI01 (sample SAMN02144231, study PRJEB22623) | gut metagenome | biome: sheep rumen | host: Ovis aries | place: New Zealand | reverse complement strand
TGCACAAATCGTTATGCAACTAATGGATGGTGTTCGCGACTGGAACCTCTTCATAAAAGAGTGTGGCATTACTGCACTATTCTGGTTAGGAAATGTTTTATTTCATGCAATTTCCACAAGCATGAGTCATATTGCAACCTTCAATCTTTTGGGCAACATTCGAAAACGTATGTGTGACAAATTAACAAGAGTTCCACTGGGAACTATTTTAAATATGCCATCTGGTTCACTCAAAAACATCATGATTGACCGAGTGGACAGTATGGAAACAACACTTGCACATATTGTTCCCGAATACACATCAAACATTATTCTTTCTATCGCACTCATTGTATATCTTTTTATACTTGATTGGCATCTTGCGCTCGCATGTATGGCGGTACTTCCTATAGGCCTTATTGCCATGTGCTTTATGTTTAAAGATGGTCCTGCTCGTTTTAAATATGCATTAGACAAAACAAAAGCTCTAAACGATACCGCAGTTGAATACATTAACGGCATAGAAGTTATAAAAGCATTTGGAAAATCAAAATCAAGTTACGAACGATTCGTTACCGCAGCTAAAGAAGGTTCTGACTGTTATGTAGAGTGGATGCGCGATTGCATTTGGCCACATGCAGTTGCAACCGTTGTAACACCATCACTCATATTCTCTTTACTTCCCATCGGTGGCATTATGTTCATGCATGGTTCCGTAAGCGCATCTCTTTTTATTACGGTAATAATTCTTGCACTGAGTGCTGTTCAGCCTTTCTTAATTGCCTTTACTTACCATGATGACATTGCAAAAGCAAAAGCAATCTTTGGAGAAGTAGGACAAATAATTAGCTTACCAGAATTAGATAGACCCTCTGTAAATAGAGAAGTTTCCTTTGACAATTCCATCGTGTTAAAAGATGTCCGATTCAGTTACCACAAAGGTTTGGAAGGAGAAGAAAAAAAAGAAATTCTTCATGGCATCAACATGACTTTACCAAAAGGAAGTTACACTGCATTTGTTGGTCCTAGTGGTAGCGGAAAATCTACAATCGCAAGACTTATAGCTTCTTTGTGGGATGTAGATTCAGGAAGCATAGAAATTGGAGGAGTCAACATAAAAGATCTTTCGCTTCAAGAATACAACAATCGTGTTGCTTATGTTTCACAAGATAACTTTCTATTTGACATGAGTATTCGAGAAAACATCCGTCTTGGAAAAGAAGGCGCAAGTGACAAAGAAGTAGAAGAGGTTGCAAAAAAATCTGGCTGTTACGATTTTATTATGTCACTTGAAAACGGATTTGAAACAATTGTTGGTGGAAGCGGAACACATCTAAGCGGAGGAGAACGCCAAAGAATTGCAATTGCTCGTGCTATGATGAAAGATGCTCCCATAGTAATTCTTGATGAAGCAACAGCCTACACAGATCCTGAGAACGAAGCAATCATTCAGCAAAGTGTAGGAAAACTTGTTGCCGGAAAGACACTCATTGTAATTGCTCATAGACTTTCAACGGTAAAAGATGCAGACAAACTTTATGTAATCAAAGGTGGTGTCATAGACAGTGAAGGTACGCACCAGCAATTACTTGAACAAGGTGGACTTTACAAAAATATGTGGGAAGCACATATAGAATCAAAGGATGAATAACGAGGAGAACAATAAATGTTTGAAACACTTATAAAGTTTTTTAAATTCTGTGATGAAGAAAATCGTAAAAAATTCACAGGCTCAATTATAGTCGGTATTCTAAATTCTTTTTTTATGGCACTTCGCATTGCTGCAGTATCAGTTATGCTCGGAGGTGTAATAAGAAAAGCAATCGACAATATTCCCTTCGAAACAAAAACTATTATAATTTCGTTTGCAATCATGTGTGTTAGCATAATTGGAGGCATTGTTACAAGAAAAATCACTGCAATGTGGCAATGTGAAGGTGGCTACAGAACATGCGCCCAAAAACGCATAGAAATTGCAGAACACTTGCGCTACCTTCCCATGGGCTATTTTAATAAAACAAGCCTCGGCGAAATTACCTCTGTAACAACAAACACTATGGAAAGTGTTGGCGATGTTGCTACAAGAGCAATTATGATGGTCTTCCAAGGACTGCTTGATACAGCGCTTATAATTATCATGCTCTTTGTTTTTGACTGGAGAATTGCACTTGTCGCTCTTGCAAGTTTTGTGCTCTTTGAGTTTGTAAACTTATTCATGCGCCTTGCAGTAAAAAACATTTCACAAGACAAAATGCGTGACGATGCAGCTGAAATTGGAAAAGTGCTTGAATACATTCAAGGCATTGCAGAAGTTAAAGCGTACAATCTTGCAGGAAACAAAAGTCGAGAACTAAATGAAGTTATTGACAGACGCAAAAAAACACTTATCAAAATGGAAATGAGATGCATTCCTGTTTCAAACATTCAGTCATTAGTTGCAAAATTAGGTGGTGTAGCAATGATGCTTACCTCTCTCTACTTCTTTCTAAATGGAACAATGACTCTAGCAAATTGTAGCACCATGCTTGTTTGTTCGTTCATGCTTTTCAATGCACTTGAAGCAGGAGGAAATTATTCAGCACTACTTCGCATAATTGATTTAGGCGTAACAAAAGCAAACAAAATTCTTTCACTTCCAACAATGAACATAGACGGAAGTCAAAGTGACATCAATGCAAAATCAGAAAATACATCTTCACTCATAGAAGCAGATCACATTGACTTTGCCTACGACACAAAAAAAATTATCGACAATATATCTCTTACTATTCCTGAAAATTCAACAACTGCAATTGTTGGCCCCAGTGGTGGCGGCAAAACAACTTTCTGTCATTTACTTGCGCGTTTCTGGGATGTAGATTCAGGCAAAGTTACTCTGCGTGGCAAAGATGTACGCGACTATACCATGGACAGTCTTATGGAAAACTACAGTTTTGTTTTCCAGAATGTCTATTTATTCCACGACACAATCGCAAACAACATCAGATTTGGTCAACCCGATGCTCCAATGGAAAAAGTAATTTCTGCTGCAAAAAAAGCATGCTGTCACGAATTTATTTCTTCATTACCCAAAGGCTATGACACAGTAATCGGTGAGGGCGGCGCATCATTAAGTGGAGGTGAACGTCAGCGCATTTCTATAGCTCGTGCAATCATGAAAGATTCACCTATCATTATTCTTGATGAAGCAACTGCAAATGTTGACCCAGAAAACGAACGAGATCTTATGAAAGCAATTCAAGAACTGACTAAAGAAAAAACAGTCATTATGATTGCACATAGACTTAAAACAGTTCGCAATGCAGATCAAATTGTTGTAATCGACAAAGGGCACATTGCAGAACAAGGAAAACATGAAGAGCTTATTGCCAATGGCGGAATATACGCTCGCTTCATAGATTCACGAAAACAAGCTGTTTCTTGGAAGTTGTAATTCTAAAAACACATTCATCTTGTTCGTATTAAAACATGGACAAGGTGAATGTATTTCTTTATTTACCTAACGATGCAAATGCTGTTATACTAAAAAAAAATATCACAGAGGCATTTAGCTGATGATCGGTTTAGGAACAATAATTAACTCCGCAGCAATTGTTGTAGGTGGTTTAGTAGGTCATTTTTCAGGAAAACTTTTTAAAGAGGAACAACAAGATTCGCTAACTAAAACATGCGGAGTCTGTGTACTTTTCATAGCTATTGCTGGAGCTATGCAAGGAATGCTCAGTATTGATGCAGGAAAAATCTTAAGCGGAAAATCTATGTTGCTAGTGCTTACACTTGCTCTAGGAACAATCATCGGTGAACTTTGTGGCATTGAAAAAGCTTTTGAACATTTTGGCGAATGGCTTAAGAACAAAACGGGAAACAGTAGCGACAGTCAGTTTGTAAATGCTTTTGTTACAGCTTCTCTTACCGTTTGTATTGGAGCTATGGCAATAGTCGGAGCAATTCAAGACGGTGTAAAAGGCGATTTTTCTACACTTGCTGTAAAATCAGTTTTAGACTTAATCATTATTGCAGTAATGACTTCGTCTCTTGGTAAAGGCTGTGCATTTTCTGCAATACCAGTTTTTATCTTTGAAGGGTTCATAACACTTTTAGCTAAAGTCATTTCTCCTCTAATGACAGAACTTTCTATTTCGTATCTTTCTCTTGTGGGTTCAATTTTAATTTTCTGTGTTGGTGTGAATCTTGTGTGGGGAAAGAAAATCAGAGTTGCAAATATGCTACCATCAGTTATACTTGCAGTTCTTGCATCTTATCTACCAATTCAGTGGTAAGAAAAAATCAATCTTATAAAAATTACACCAAGTGTTTTTTAAGTGCATCAACATAAGCAGATGCATAACGCGAAAGAGACATTGCTTTTCTCGTTATTACACCAACAGTCATATGCTCATGACTATCTAAGGGACGTGCAATAATCTCAGGCCCATTTAATTCGTGACTAATAATTCCAGAACAAATGGTGAATCCATCAAGACCAATCAATAAGTTAAACAATGTTGCGCGGTCACGTACTTTTATATTTTTAGGACAATCAAAATCAATTTCTGTAAGAGGTTCTTCTGCAAAGTAAAAAGAATTAAACTCACCTTGTTCGTATGTCAGATACGGATATGATGAAAGTTCCGACAGTTTTATTTTTTTCTTTTTTGCAAGCGGATTTTTTTTTGAAATAAAAACATGAAGCGGTGCTGTAAACAAAGCATCAAAAGACAAATTGTTTTTTTGAATTAATTTACTAATTACATTTTCATTTCTATCAGAAAGATACAAAACTCCTACTTCACTTTTTAAGTGAGCAACATCATCTATAATTTCATGAGTCTGTGTTTCGCGCAAAGTAAAATCGTATTCATTACCACCAAACTGTCGAATTACATCAACAAAAGCATTTACAGCAAACGAATAGTGTTGGCAACTTACTGAAAAAATTGTATTTCCACCAACATTACCTTTGAATCTATCTTCAAGCAAATTCGCCTGCTCTAAAACCTGTCTTGCATAAGACAAAAACTCATCACCTTCATTCGTTACCGACACACCTTTATTCGATCGCAAAAAAAGAGTAATACCCATTTCATTTTCAAGTTCACGAATTGCGGCAGTAAGACTTGGCTGTGAAACATAAACACGACGAGACGCTTCTGTTATGTTACGACAATCAGCAACAGCAACAGCATATTTTAATTGTTGTAATGTCATAACAAAATACTAACATATTGTATAAAAATGCGCCATAGGTAAAAACTATCGCAAAGTCGATAAAAATAGTATTTTCCTTTCTTTCAAAAATTCCGTAAAATACAGTAAATCTTAGTAAAAAGGTAGGTATTTATATGGCAACAAAAACATCTATTATTGGTTTTCCACGAATTGGAAAAAATCGTGAATTGAAATTTGCAAGTGAACAATTTTTTAAAGGAGAAATTTCAGAAGCAGAATTACAAAAGACAGCAAAAGAAATTCGCTCTTATGGTTGGAAAAAGCAGGTTGAAGGTGGCATAACTTTTATTCCTTCGAACGATTTTTCTTTTTATGATAATGTACTCGATACCGCTTTTTTACTTGGAGCAATACCAGAGCGATACACAGCCTTAAAAATAAGTTCTCTTGAAACATATTTTGCAGCTGCTCACGGCTACCAGGGAACAGCAGGCGATGTTAAAGCACTTCCTATGAAAAAATGGTTCAACACAAATTATCACTACATTGTTCCTGAATTGTCTGACACAACAAAACTTTCAGTTTCAGACACAAATAAAGTGTTAGATGAATTTCTTGAAGCAAAATCTTTAAACATTACAACCGTTCCAACAGTAATCGGAGCCTACACTTTCTTAAAAGTTGCAACATACACTGGTTCGAAAAAAGCAGAAGATTTTGTCGAAGAAGCAGTCAACGCATTTGTTTCTCTTGCAAAAAAAATAAGTAGCGCAGGTGCACAATGGATTTCCTTTGCAGAACCTGCACTTGTCTTTGATGTTTCAAACGAAGACAAAACGCTCTTTATTTCAATCTACAAAGGTTTAATTTCAAAGTTGCACTCAGAAACAAATATAAAAATCATTTTGCAAACATATTTTGGTGATATTCGTGATGTATACAAAGAAGTAAGTCAACTTGGATTTGATGCAATTGGTTTAGATTTTGTTGAGGGAAAGAAAACGCTTGAACTTGTAGAATCAGGATTTCCAAAAGACACACTCTTGTTTGCAGGACTTATAAACGGAAAAAACATTTGGCGTGCTGACTATCAGAAAAAAAATGAACTTATAGCAAAGATTAAAAAAAATGTTCCAGAAGAAAACATAGTTTTAAGTTCTTCATGCTCGCTCTTACATGTTCCCTACACGACAGCTTGTGAAGAAAAACTTCCCAAAGAAACAATAAGTCATTTTTCATTTGCCGAAGAAAAAATTCAAGAGTTACAAGACCTCGCTTCAAAAAATGCAAATGCACTTGAAGCAAATAAAAAACTCTTTGCAAGTGGACGCGTAAAAAAAGATTCTGCTGTTCAGGAAGCGCTTTTGAAAATAAGTGAAGAAGATTTTATCCGAAAACCAAGTTTTGAAGAACGCGAAAAAATTCAACACGAAACATTTAACTTACCCCTATTTCCCACCACAACAATTGGAAGTTTTCCGCAGACAAAAGAAGTTCGTGCCAACCGTGCCGCTTATAAAAAAGGTAGTATTTCTAAAGAACAGTATATTGAGTTCAATCAGAAAAAAATTGCAGAGTGTATTGCTCTTCAAGAAGAACTTGGTCTTGATGTTCTTGTTCACGGAGAATTTGAACGCAATGACATGGTTGAATACTTTGGAAGTCAACTCAACGGATATTTATTTACACAAAACGCATGGGTTCAGTCGTATGGAACACGCTGTGTAAAGCCACCTGTTGTATGGAGCGATGTAAGCCGTCAGAAAGCAATGACTGTAGAATGGTCTGTGTTTGCACAAAGTAAAACAAAAAAAATTGTAAAAGGAATGCTTACAGGTCCAGTAACAATTCTAAACTGGTCATTCCCTCGCGAAGATATAAGTCTCAAAGAACAAGCACAACAGATTGCTCTTGCAATTCGTGATGAAGTTCTCGATTTAGAGAAGAACGGAATTAAAGTAATTCAAATTGATGAAGCTGCTTTACGCGAAAAACTTCCTCTCCGTCATAGCGACTGGCACACTGAGTATTTAGATTGGGCAATTCCTGCATTCCGACTTGTTCATTCTAAGGTTAAGCCACAAACACAAATTCATACACACATGTGTTATAGCGAATTTAATGATATCATCCGTGACATAGACGCAATGGATGCAGATGTCATTACATTTGAAGCAAGCCGTGCAGATCTTAAAATTCTTGATGCACTTAAAGAAGCAAATTTTAGAACCGAAGTTGGTCCCGGTGTGTACGACATACACTCTGCTCGTGTTCCGTCAGTCGAAGAAATAACAAGCGCACTTAAGAAAATGCTTACAAAAGTTCAAAAAGAAAAACTGTGGGTTAATCCAGATTGTGGTTTAAAAACGCGTGGGGAAACAGAAACAGTTGCTAGTTTGAAAAATCTTGTTGCTGCTGCAAAAGCGTTACGTCAGGAGTAAAAGCCTTATGACTATAGCAGAGATTTTGAACAGTAGAAAAGTTTCTCTTTCTTTCGAAGTATTTCCTCCGAAGAAAAAAGAAGCGCTCGATTCAATCAAAGAAACAGCTTGTTCTTTAACAAAGTTGCATCCAGATTTTATAAGCGTAACCTTTGGAGCTGGCGGAACCACAAAAGGATACACTGCAGAAATTGCAGAAGCCATTGAAAAAAATGGAACTACTGCGCTTGCACACTTCACTTGTGTTCGATTGACAAAAGAAGCACTCAACTACTCAATTCAAAATCTCAAAGAAAAAAACATTAAGAATGTTCTTGCACTTAGAGGCGACTTTCCTAAAGACACCGTAACAGGTGAAAATGTTTTTCCTTCAGGTTGCATGCATGCGTCAGACTTGGTTTCAATTTTAAAAGATGATGGCATGTGTGTTGGCGGTGCATGTTACCCCGAAGGACATCCAGAAAGTCCTAGCAGAGATGCTGACATTGATTTGCTAAAATACAAAGTTGATGCTGGTGTAGATTTTTTAACAACACAAATGTTTTTTGATAATGACATGCTGTATTCATTTTTATATCGCTTACAGTCAGCAGGAATTCATGTGCCTGTTCTTGCGGGAATAATGCCTATAACAAACGCAAATCAAGTAAGTCGAATGGTCGATCTGTCAAACGCATACATTCCCCGAAAGTTACTTGCAATCTGTGATCGTTTTAGAAATTCTCCAGAAGCAATGATGCAAGCAGGAATTGCATACGCTACAGATCAGATAATTGATTTAATTTCAAACGGAGTAAGAGGCATTCACATTTACACAATGAATAAACCTGAAATTGCAAAAGCAATAATTCAAAATGTTGACAGCATCATCAAAGCAACAAATTATTCATGTTCATCACAAGGAATGCCTAACATGTGAATCATTCCGTAGCGAGTAAACTCCTCTATGTTTTCAATGTACTGAAATGCTGCTTTCTTTGTCATGTCATGTGTAATAATTTCTGTAAAGGCATTAATTACAGTTGATGCAATAAAGTGAATTGTCATTCGATCGATTTTTTTTGTTGCAACTTTACTTTTATACATCCAATTAAATGTTTGAGTGCAGTTTTTTGTATATAAGTCACAAATTTCTTCTTGAAAATGTTCATGTGTACTGCCAGAAGCTTTTGTTAGTAACAGTTTAAAAGAATCAGCATTGTTAAAAATATAGGTAATTAGTTCGTTCGTAGTTTCTTTTTCCTGCGCAAAATGTTCCTTCGAAACAGCATTTTCTACATCTGCATGATGAAAGACATCTGCCTTCATAACCGTTTGTACAGTAAAATCAATAGCATCATCTACAAGTGCACAAAAGAGAGCATTTTTATCGCTAAAATGCCGATACATCGCACCAGTTGTAACACCAGCATTTGCCGCTATTGTTCGTAAAGAAGCATTCATAAATCCTTTTTCAAGAAATTCTTTACGTGCGCTCTCTAGAATCTTCACTTTTGTATCTGTCAATACTTCATTCATAAGTCTATTGTATAGCCTCAAAAACGAAAAATGTCAATAAAAAAGATAACAATGTTATCTTTTTTATAAAATTCTATTGACAAAGATAACGCTGTTATCATATTATGCTTACAAGTTGTTAGATATAGCTAACAGTGTAAAAAGCGAGGTTTTTATGCAAGTAAAAAAAATCAATGACTGGTTCGAAAAATTCGGACGCTTTGAAGTAAAACACAGATGGGGTTTTATAATTGGACTTATTATCATTACCCTTGTGGGATGTTTAGGACTGCCTAGACTCAAGCTCGACAACGGTGAAGAAGACTGGTTTGACAATTGGGATACCGTTAAGAAAAACCAAGACCACTTCGAAAGTATTTTTGGTTCAACAGACACGCTAATGGCTCACATTACCGCAGACGATGTATTTGACCCCGAATGTCTTGATATGATAGACCGTTTAGGCGATCGTCTGTTGAACGAAGTTCCCTATGCAGACAGCATTACTTCTCTTATGGAACTTTCTGTTCCAATTGGCACCGAAGACGGTTTTGAAGTTACCAGTCCCTTCGAAGATGGAGTTCCTTCTAATCCAGAAGAGTTAGAAGAAAAGAAAGCCTTTATCTTAAGTCGCGAATCTTTGCGAAATGTCTTAGTTAGCGACGACTGTACTGAAACATGGCTTATTGTAAATTTGGAGCAGTATTCAGAAAGTCTTGATGAAGCAATGCAAAAAATTGCTCCACCAGCAATGTCTATTTTTAATTCCGATGAATTTAAATCAGATAAGTGGACCATTCGTCCAGCAGGTCTTTCTTACACTGAATACGAAGAAGAAAAAGCAACCATTGAACAATGTGTTAGCCGCATTGCAATAGGATTTGTAGTTATGCTTCTCTTCCTTATAATTTTTGTTCGCTCATTCCGTGGTGTAGTTGTTCCAACAATTGCAACAGTAGGTGCAATTTGTACAACACTAGGTTTTTCTGCATGGCTTAACATTAAAGGAAACAACACAATGATTCTTGTTACTGTCTTACTTGCTATGGCTTTGGCAGTAGGATATGCAGTGCACTACATCAACAGTTTCAAAATGCATTTCCGCAAAACAGGAAAACGAAAAGAATCAATTGTAATGGGCGTCCGAGATTCAGGCTGGGCTTTATTCTTTACCGTCGTTACAACAATGGGTGGAATGCTTTCTTTCCTCTCTGCAGGAATACGACCTATGCGTTGGGTTGGAGGCATTACCGCTGCAGCAGTTTTTGTTGTTTTTGTTTACACAATGATTTTGCTTCCCTGTCTTTACAGTTTCGGAAAAGACAAAGAACCCGATCCAAAGTTTGTAGATACAGCAGGTTCAACACAATCAGATCTTCGCGTTGAAGCAATGGGAAAAGCAATCATCAACAAAAAATGGATTACTGTTATTGCAACCGCAGTTGTTTTAATTGCATGTATTCCAGGACTGTTAAAAATAAATGTTAACATGAACTATTCTGAAATGATGGGAGAACGAACCCCATACATCAAACGCCTTATGGACATAACCAGAAGTCAGTTAGGAAGTCAGTATAGTTACGAAGTTCTTATTGAATACGATGATGAAGATGCAATTAAAGATCCTCAAGTACTCAAGAACATGGACGAACTTTCTCGTCGCATTGGAACATTGAGCATGACAAAAATTTCAAATGGAAAAGAGCGTGTTTCTTCAGTAACAAAAGTAATTAAAGAGATGAACAGAACACTAAACGGAGACGATCCAGATTTTTATGTCATTCCCGATGATCAAGATTTAGTAAGTCAGATTATGTTCTTGTATGAAATTTCTGGCGGTGCTGACTTATATGATTATGTAAGCGAAGATTTTAAAGCAGCATATCTTCATGTAGAATTGTCTGGTTACGATGGAGAAGAATGTGTTCAAAATGTTAGACAGGTTGAAGCATGGGTAAAAGAACTTTTCCCTGAAGCTTCAACTGCTGGAGTTGTTGGTGAAGTAATGCAGTATGCAGAAATGAATGGAAAACTTGTACGAGGTTCAATTAAATCAATTGGAACATCTCTGCTTATCATTCTTATTCTGTTGATACTTGCCTTTACTTCTATAAAGACAGGATTCATTGCTATGATTCCTAACATAGCACCTATTGCACTCATTGGAGGTGTGATGGGATATTTCGGAATCAATCTTGATATGATTACTGCAATGATTATGCCAATGATTTTGGGAATTGCTGTCGATGACACCATTCACTTTACAAATCACATCAAGTATCACTTTGAACTTACTGGAAACTACAAGAAAGCAATTCTTGCTTCGTACCGCGAGATTGGAAAAACAATGATTATGACCACTGTCATTTTGTGCGCCATGTTCTTTATCTTCCTGTTCAGCACGATGACCGTTCTTGTAAGACTTGGTTATCTTTCAATCATAGGACTTGGAAGTGCATTGATTGCAGACTACACCATTACACCAGTATTAATTTATCTTTGCAAACCTTTTGGTAAAGAAAATAATTTTTAGAGGAGACTAAAATGAAAAAACTACTTCTTACCTTCACAACACTGTTACTTGCTGGCTCTCTGTATGCTCAGAGTCTTACCGGTTACGACATTATGAAAAAAGCAAATGAAGTTCCCGAACCAAAAACTGCTTCATCAACGGCGACACTTACTATCCACTCAAAGAAGGGTTCAGATCGCGTCAGAGAAGTAATTATGAAAAGCAAAGACTACGGAGATGTAACAAAAGAAGTTATTGTATTTACAACTCCAAAAGATGTTTCTGGAACAGGTTATCTTATGTTCAATTATGCAGAAGATGCAGCTGGAAACAAAAAAGATTCTGACAACTGGCTTTACATGCCAGCCTTGAAAAAGACTCGTCGTATTGCTTCTAGCGGTTCAGAAAGTGAAGGAAGTTTTATGGGAACAGACTTTACCTATCAGGACATGGGAGAACGCAGCTTAAATGACTACACCTACACTCTGTTAGGCGAAGAAACAGTAGATGGAGTTTTGTGCTACAAGATTGAATGTGTAAGCAAAGCTCATACCGAAAAAGATCCGCGCTACATTACATACATCGGTAAAAAAGATTACATCATGCGAAAGTGCGAATTCTATGATCGACAAGACCAGCTGCACCGTGTTCTTACTTGTACAGATTTTGTTACCATTAGTGGTTATACAACTGCACAAAAAATGAAAATGGAAAATGTTCAGTCAGGAACATGGTCAATTATTGAAACAAAGAACATTGTGTATGATGAACAAAATGTTGATGACTCTCTGTTCACCGTTGCTGCACTGGAGAAAGGTAGAATTAGATGAAACGAATACTTGTAACAACAATTGCATTGCTCAGTTCTGTTACTTGTCTTTGTGCCCAAGGGGGTGTCGATTTTTCAGGTTGTGTCGAAACAACATGGGGAATTGCTGCTCCTTGGACAGAAGAAAACAGTGCTGGCAAATTCACATTAGGAACAACTTCTTTTACTGGCACTGTTGATGCATATTACGAAAACAGTTCTGCATACGCACAAGCAGCATTATCCTACGATGCAACAAGCAACAAACTTGACCTTTCGCTCAACGAAGTCTATCTCGATTACTCATCTTCATTTTGGGGAATACGCATCGGAAGACAAAAAGCTTCTTGGGGAAAAGCTGACGGAATAGACATAACAAATGTTTTGTGTCCTACCAACATGAAAAGCTTTTCAGCAATGATATCAGACAATTCTCAACTTGCAATTGATGCAATTAGATTTTCAATTTCTGGAAATCAATTTACCGCTGACGCTTACTGGATTCCTTTTTTTACTCCAGCTGCACTGCCTGTTGATGAAGGTAACACATTGCGTTCATACTTAGTTCCAGAGACATCACTTCCTGTTTCTCTAAATCCATTTGAAAAACCAGAGCTTGCCATTTGGAATGGAGAATATGCATTGCGCGTATCAGGATATTTTTCTTCATTCG
>ODAI010434879.1_pt1 | contig 13081 bp, 8 predicted proteins | sample 1539321 | NCBI WGS metagenome assembly ODAI01 (sample SAMN02144231, study PRJEB22623) | gut metagenome | biome: sheep rumen | host: Ovis aries | place: New Zealand | reverse complement strand
GTTAAGGAAGGTAAATGCGATGCTCTTGTTACCGCAGGTTCAACCGGAGCTTTTCTCGTGGGAGGACAGATAATAGTAGGAAGGATCAAGGGAGTCGAAAGACCTCCTCTTGCACCTTTTATTCCCACAGCAACAGGCAAGGCGCTCCTTCTTGACTGCGGCGCCAATGTTGACGCAAGGCCCAGCCAGCTTGTTCAGTTTGCAAAGATTGGGTCCGCATATGTTAAGAAGGTTTGTGGTATCCCGAATCCGAGAGTTGGTATTGTAAATATAGGTGCCGAAGAGGAAAAGGGAAATGCACTTGTCAAGGAAACCTTCCCTCTGCTCAAAGCAACACCTGAGATCAATTTCATCGGAAGCGTCGAAGCAAGGGATATCCCATACGGGGCTGCGGATGTAATTGTATGCGAAGCATTTGTGGGAAATGTTATCCTTAAGATGTATGAAGGTGTGGGCACCGTTCTTCTTAAATCCATCAAGAATGCGTTTATGTCTTCCGGCAGAAGCAAGATCGGAGCGCTTCTTGCAAAGCCCGCTCTGAAAAAGACTTTGAAACAGTATGATACCGATCAGTACGGCGGAGCTCCGCTTCTTGGCTGTAACGGACTGCTTGTCAAGACTCATGGTTCAAGCAAGGCTGTTTCCATCAATAATTCGATCCTTCAGTGCAAGACTTTTATAGAGAACAATATAAATGATGATATGAGAGAAATGTTCAGCGTTTCCATGGATATTTAACAGGAGGTTTCTTTTATGGAATTTGAAAAATTAAAAACTATCATTGCAGAGGTTCTTAATGTTGATCCCGAGGAGATCACTCTTCAGTCAACATTCACTGATGATCTCGGTGCGGATTCTCTTGATGTTTATCAGATCATTATGGGACTTGAGGATACTTTTGATATTAAGATCCCCGAGGAAAGTGCCGAAAAGATCACAACAGTCGGCGAAGCTGTTGAGATGATAAAATCCGCCCTTTCCGGTAACGACTGATTCTTTTCTTTCAATATGTTGTTTTTTATGTCGTGATGATTCACGCATATGTTTATTTGCGCTTTTTTGGGTGTTTTTATGAGCAGTGAAGATATCCTGCAGTTGCAGGATTATATCGATTACAAATTTAATAATAAAGAACTTCTTCTTCAGGCACTTACCCATTCGTCTTTTTGTAATGAACAGATGCTTGAAAGACCGGCGGATTACGAAAGGCTGGAATTTCTGGGTGATGCCGTTTTGGAAGCCATAAGCTCACGTTATCTTTTTGATCTTTATCCTGATAAAAAAGAAGGAGAACTGTCTAAGATACGTGCTTCAATGGTTTGCGAGCCTTCACTTGCTTTTTGCGCAAGAGATCTGAAACTTGGTAGTTTCTTAAGACTCGGCAAGGGTGAAGAAATGACAGGCGGCAGGGAAAGAGATTCCATTATCGCCGATGTCATGGAGGCTATAATAGGAGCCATCTTCCTTGATTCCGGTTTTGATGAAGCAAGCAAGTTTATCCACAGGTTCATTCTTTCGGATCTTGATGAGAAGAAGCTTTTCTTTGATTCGAAGAGTACTCTTCAGGAAGAGGTGGCCAAAAATCTCAAGAAGACTCTTGAGTATGTCACTGAAGAAGAAACCGGTGCCGGAAATGAAAAGATATTCAGATCCGTTGTACTTATCGGCGGAGAAAAGGTTTCTGAAGGAAGAGGAAGGAGCAAGAAAGCTTCCCAGCAGGAGGCCGCATATAATGCGCTTCTGACCATCAGAAAAGCATGAACTTAGATTTTGTGAGGAAATAATGTTTCTTAAAAGTATTGAAATCCAGGGTTTTAAATCCTTTGCAATAAAGACTGTTCTTCAGTTTCATGAAGGAGTCACGGGTATAGTAGGTCCTAACGGTTCCGGTAAGAGTAATATCGCCGATGCCGTAAGATGGGTTTTGGGAGAACAGAGCGTGAAGCAGCTCAGAGGCGGTTCCATGCAGGATGTCATTTTCTCCGGAACTCAGACCAGGAAGCCTTTAAGCTACGCTTATGTGGCTATCACTCTTGATAATTCCGATCATGCTTTAAATATATCTTTTGAGGAAGTTACCGTTGCAAGAAGACTTTACAGGTCCGGTGAAAGCGAGTATCTCTTAAACGGTTCCCCCTGCAGGCTCAAAGATGTAAATGAGCTCTTTTTTGATACCGGTATAGGTAAAGAAGGTTATTCCATCATAGGACAGGGCCAGATCGATAAGATCCTTTCCGGAAGACCCGAAGAAAGAAGAGAGCTTTTTGATGAAGCTGCAGGTATTGTTAAATTCAAATACCGTAAGAGCGCGGCTCTGAAAAAACTCGAATCCGAGCAGAATAATCTTGTCCGTGTTAAGGACATCCTTGCTGAGCTAGAGCGTCAGATAGGACCTCTTTCGAGACAGTCTGATAAGGCTAAGGAATGGCTCAAATACAAGGATGAGCTTCGTACCATAGATGTAAATTCTTTCCTTCTTGAAAATGAAAGTCTGAAAAAAGCAGCTTCGGATCTTCAGGCAAGACTTGATGTTGCCTCTGAGGATCTTGATAATACAACATCCGAATATAACAAAGTCAAGGAAGATTATGACTCCGTGCGCCAGGAGATGGAAGATCTTGAAGAATCCATCGAAAAAGCAAGGAACCTTGTAACAGGTGCCGATTCTGCAAGACAAAAGCTCGAGTCATCCATTGAACTTCTTAAAGAGCAGATAAAATCCAGCAAGGATAATATCGTTCATTTTTCCGAAAGAAAAGAAGCCCTTCTTGGTGAGATCAAAAAAGCAGAAGAGGAAAAGGAATCAATCAACAAAGATTCCGAATCCGAGGAAGAACAGGCAGCAAAGGTTGATGCTGAAGCTTCTTCAAGAAAAGAAGCTCTTGATAAGGTTCAGGAAGAGATCCGTGATCTGAATGCCCGGATTGAGGAACATGCATCCGGCATTATGGATGAACTCAAAAAACGTTCCGAGATACAGGGCCGTCTGAGCCATTACGATGCTGTTATGGAGCAGATCGAACTCAGAAAAGCAGAGCTTCAGAGCAAGATGCTTCGTGCACGTTCTGATGAGGAAGTAAGAGAAAGCACCATCAAGCAGTATGAGGAAGCTTTTGAAAAAGTCAGCAATGAAATAGCTGAGATGAATAAAAAATCCCAGGAGCTTGAGTTTAAAGTTTCCGATTTCCGTTCAAAGCTTTCTTCAGGTGATGATGAATTAAGGACCCTTCAGGAAGAGTATCATAAGGAAAATTCCAGATATGTTGCTCTCCAGGATATTGCCGAAGCTTATGAAGGCTATGGTAACTCCGTAAAAAGGATTATGGAGCAGAAGTCTTCCAACAAGGGTATAATCGGTGTTGTAGCAGATATCATTAAAGTAGACAAAAAATATGAGACTGCCATAGAAACTGCACTTGGCGCAAATATTCAGAATATTGTCACCAAAGATGAAGCTACCGCAAAAAAGATGATCGGATTCCTTAAGGAAGGCCGTCTGGGAAGAGCTACATTCCTTCCTCTTGATTCTGTAATCAATCCCCAGGAACTTAAAGCAAAGGATGCCCTTAACGAAAACGGCATGCTTGGTCTTGCTTCTGATCTTGTGGAAACAGATGATGAATATGTAAATATCATCAAGAGCCTTCTTGGCAGATTCATCGTTGCGGATAATATGGACAATGCCACAAAATGTGCAAGGAAGTTTAATTTTACTCTCAGGATAGTTACTCTTGAGGGGGAACTCCTTATGCCCGGCGGTGCCATAAGCGGAGGTGCATTTAAGAACAATTCCAACTTCCTGGGAAAGAGCCGTGAGATAAATGATCTTAAGAAAAAAGTCGCTAAGCTTTCTTCCGATATCGAAAAAGCACGTAATAATATTGAAGATATAAGAGAAAAGAGAAACAAAGCAAGAACCGAACTCGATACATTAAAAGCCGAGATACAGAATAAGGTTCTTGAACAGAATACCGCAAGGCTCTCACTTCAGTCAGAGCGTGACAGATTCAATGAGGAAAGTGAGAATGCCATCAGCCTTAAGGCAGAACAGCAGGATATCGAAAAAGAGATTTCAAATGCAATTACCGCAAGGGATGAGGCTGCAGAGATCTTAAAGGAAAGCGAAAAGAACGAAAAGCGTCTTCGCGATGAGGAAAGCGATCTCAATGAGATACTTAAGGACAAGCAGGCAGTAGAGTCTGAAGCTGCCGCACGTGTCAACGAATGGGAGATCGAAGTCCAGAAGATGAAACAGGCAAGAGACTTTAAGCAGGCTAACTTAAACCGTGTTGAAGAGGCTCTTGAAAATGCAAACGCAGAACTTGAAAGTCTCAATAATTCCATCGATTCCAACAATACCGCAATCTCCGAAAAGGAAGAGCAGATAGTTGAGATCGGTAAGACAATAGAGGCTTCCTACGAAGAGCAGAAAAAATCCGATGATCTTTTGAAGAATTCTCTTACAAAGAAGAAGGAACTTTCTGACAGGCAGAAAGGTTTCTTTGAAAACACTGAAAAACTCCAGGAGAAGATGTCATCTCTTGATAAGGAAGTCAACAGGCTTACCGCTCAGAGAGATAAGGCTAATGAGACTATGGAGATCCGCATCAATTATATGTGGCAGGAATATGAGATCACTCTTTCCCAGGCTGCAGAGATGCGTGATGAAAACTTAAATGACCTTACCGTTTTAAAGCGTGATGCTGCAGAGGTCAGGGATAAGATCAAAAAGCTCGGTGATGTTAATGTGGGAGCCATTGAAGAATATAAGGAAGTTTCTTCAAGATACGAATCCATGAAGACACAGCATGACGATCTTATTGAGGCGGCGGAAACCCTTAAGAAGATAATCGATGAGCTTGATGAGAACATGAAGGCCCAGTTCTCCGAGAAGTTCAAGCTTATCAATGAAGAATATGACAAGGTATTCAAAGAACTTTTCGGAGGCGGTAAAGGATCCCTTTCACTTCAGGATGATGAGAATATCCTTGAATGCGGTATCAATATTTCGGCACAGCCTCCCGGCAAGAAGCTTCAGAATATGATGCAGCTTTCCGGTGGAGAAAAAGCACTTTCCGCGATCTCACTTCTTTTTGCGATACAGAACTTAAAGCCTTCGCCTTTCTGTCTCCTTGACGAGATCGAGGCCGCACTTGATGATAACAACGTAGGAAGGTTTGCAGGTTACCTGCATAAGCTTACAAAAAATACCCAGTTCATCGTTATCACTCACAGAAGAGGTACGATGCAGAGGGTTGACCGCCTGTACGGTATAACGATGCAGGAGAAGGGCGTATCCAGCCAGGTTGCCGTAAATCTTATCGAATCCGAACTGGATGAATAATTAAATGTTTGGAAGAAAAAACGAAAAATCCCAGAACGATTACAGCGAAGCGCTTGCAAAACTGACAGCCATCGCTGATGAAGCCGAAAAGGACCCAATAGCAAGACAGCTTCAGGAAGATATTCCCGTAGACGGAAGACTCTATCATGAAGATAAAGAGGCCCTTTTCGAGAGATTAAAGGAAGGCATGAGCCGTACGAGAGAATCTTTCTCCCAGGGCCTTGCCTCTATTTTTACCGCTTCCGAGATCGATGATGATTTTTATGATGAACTTGAAGAATTCCTCATAGGTGCGGATGTTGGTGCTACAATTACCGAAGAGATCCTTGATGAACTTAAAGATAAAGTCAGGGAAAAACATCTTAAATCAAGATCTGAGTGCCGTGAGCTTCTTATTGATTCCATAAGGTGCAGGATGGAATGCGGAGAGAATGCTTATGATTTTGAAAACCGGACTTCTGTTGTTTTTGTTATCGGAGTAAACGGTGTGGGTAAGACCACGACCATCGGAAAGCTTTCTTCACAGCTTTCTGTTATGGGAAGGAAAGTACTTGTAGCCGGTGCCGATACCTTCAGGGCTGCTGCGGAAGACCAGCTAAAGATATGGGCTGAAAGAAGCGGCGTACAGATAGTATCCGGAAAAGACGGACAGGATCCTGCAAGTGTTGTCTTTGATGCATGTACGGCAGCAAGGGCAAGAGGAGCAGATGTTCTTATAATAGATACTGCAGGCCGCCTTCATAACAAGAAAAATCTCATGGATGAACTTGCCAAGATGAACCGCGTCATAGATAAAGAATTTGAAGCAGCTCACAGGGAAAACCTTCTTGTTCTTGATGCAACAACAGGACAGAATGCAATAAACCAGGCAAGAGAATTCAATGAAGCGGCTCCTCTTTCGGGTATTATACTTACAAAGATGGACGGAACCGCAAAGGGCGGAATTGCCATTGCCATACAGGCACAGATGGGAATTCCGGTTAAATATATAGGAGTCGGTGAAAAGATCGAAGACCTGCAGAAGTTCAATGCGACGGACTACGTTAATGCAATATTTGATGTAGCAGATATCGCAGAATGATCACGCGGGTCCTGCCATGATATATAAACTTTTTCTTTCTGCGGTGCCAGGCGGAAACGCTTTTTACCAAATGTTTTAGTTCGTGCCGCAGGCCACAAGCTTCGCTTGGGCCAGGCGATCGCGTTTCTCGCAGTCACCTTGACGTAAAAGTTTATATATGCATGTCACCCGCTTAGTATAATCCTGTGACAGCGGGAAGATTTAAATATATAATTTTTTGAATCGAGCGCCTGCGAGGAATGGCGGTCGCCTGGCCCGAACGCAGTGAGAGGCCTGCGGCGGGAACTGGACCCTGCAGTAACAGCATTCCCGCTTGGCGCGACTAATGAAAAAAAATATATATTTAAATCTAGACCGCGTCACTAAGTATAATGGAGAATGATATGGCAAAAGAAATGTTGACCCTTGAAGCTTTTGAAGAAGCATCGGAAGTAGTATCCAGAGTTGTAAGAGATACCAAGCTTGTATATTCCGAGTATTTTTCAAATCAGACCGGAAATAAGGTTTATTTAAAGCCTGAGAATATGCAGCTTACCGGTGCATATAAATTAAGAGGTGCTTATTACACCATTTCGACTTTGTCTGATGAAGACAGAGCAAAGGGACTTATCACCGCATCTGCCGGGAATCATGCCCAGGGTGTTGCATATGCCGCTAAAGCTTATGGTGCAAAGGCTGTTATCGTAATGCCCACAACCACCCCCCTTATAAAGGTTAACCGTACAAAGAGCTACGGAGCTGAGGTGATCCTTTACGGTGATGTTTATGATGAAGCCTGTGAAAAGGCTCTGGAACTTGCTAAGGAAAAAGGATATACCTTCATCCATCCTTTTGATGACTTAAGAGTAGCTACAGGACAGGGCTCCATTGCCATGGAGATAGTCAGAGAGCTTCCTTTGGTTGATTATATCCTTGTTCCTATCGGAGGCGGCGGACTTGCAACAGGTGTCTCCACCCTTGCAAAGCTTCTTAATCCCAAGATAAAGGTTATCGGTGTTGAACCAGCTGGTGCCGCATGCTTAAAGGCATCTCTGGATGCAGGCAAGGTTGTTACCCTTGAGGGAGTTAACACTATTGCTGACGGTACTGCCGTAAAGACACCCGGTTTAAGTCTTTTCCCTTATCTTCAGAAGAATCTTGATGATATCATAACGGTTGAGGATTCCGAACTTGTTGTTTGCTTCCTTGATATGGTTGAGAATCACAAGATGGTTGTTGAAAATTCAGGTCTCCTTACCGTTGCGGCACTTAAGCATATGAAAGCGGAAGGTAAGAAGGTTGTCTCGATCCTTTCAGGCGGTAATATGGATGTCATTACCATGAGTTCCGTTGTTCAGAACGGACTTATCGCAAGAGACAGGATCTTTACCGTATCGGTTCTGCTTCCCGACAAGCCCGGCATGCTTGCCAAGGTTTCCGGAATACTTGCAGAGCAGGGCGGCAACGTCATTAAGCTTGAGCATAACCAGTTTGTATCGATCAACAGAAACGCAGCCGTTGAGCTTCGCATAACACTTGAAGCCTTCGGAACAGAGCATAAGAACCAGATAATCGATGCTCTTGAGAAGGAAGGCTACAAGCCCAAGGTAGTAAAGACAAATATCTGATCATATTGATCCGATCATTATTTAGAATCACAGCCCGGTGCAGAGTATGCTTAATCGTAACTTCTGCCCGGGCTTTTAATATGTGATAAAATATTTGCATAAACAGCTTTGGAGACGAATATGAATAATCCTATTAATAAAAGCGATATGTTTTACGGCAGGGAAGATGAACTGAGATCATTCAGGGAAAAATATGATTCTCTTGCGGAGAACATAAAGAATAATACAGATCCCAAATGGTCGGTCATGTCTTTTTGGGGAATCGACGGTGCCGGTAAATCCGCATTGCGTTCCAGGATGGAAAACGAGATTGATTGTGTCAATGTCTGTCTGAATTTTGATGACAGGGAAGAGACTGTTTATTCCCAGTCAAGGATACTGGGGATCCTTAGGAACAAATTCGAAAGAAAATACGGTTTTACTTTTACCGCTTTTGATCATGCATACAGAGCATATAAATATCTCAGCGGTGGCAAGTATGACGAAGAAGAGAAAAATACCGATTCGTTTATCCTCGAAAAACATACTGTCGCAAAATCCGCCGTTGAATTTATGCAGATGGTACCGGGGCTGGATAAAGTGTCTGCCGCAATCCAGGGTACGGATACTCTGCTCGGAGCTCTTTTTTCCGGCAAGAAAAGAAGAAAGGGTTATAAAGAGGAACTGGCAAGAATAGACCTCATTAAAGATGAAGACCGGCTGTATGACAACTTATATTACTGGTTTTTGTTTGATGTTCAGATGAATCTTGATTCCAAGAAATACAGTGATAAACCTGTGGTGATATTTCTGGATTCTTATGACAGGTTCTCCGCTCAGATGTCATCGAATAGAAAGATAAAGGATGACTGGTTAAGGCGTGGCGAGAATTCTTTTATCCGGAATTCGAACGGTTTCCTTTGGGTCATTCTGGGACGCGATCCTCTGACCTGGGATAAGGATGAAGATATCTGGAAAAGCAAAGAATATCTTGATCAGAATGAATTAAAAGGTTTGTCCCAAAATGAGACCATAGCCTGTCTTCATGATAAGGGCATATCCGATGAGTATCTTTGCAACGCCCTCTATAAGAAATTCCGGGGGTTGCCCATTTGCCTGGCTCCTGTTATCAGGATATATAATCTGATCGATTCTCAGGGCAAAAGACCGGAGATTGGGGATTTTCCCGACGGTATCGAAGGATTGATGGACAGATATGTGCAGACACTTCCCGATGCACAGATCAAACTTGGCGTTATCTTTTCCGTCGTAGGAAAATGGAACGATGAGATAATGGAAATACTGGCTCCCGTTCTGAAGGATAAGCGAATAGATGATGAATACGATGAATTTTGCTCCAATTCGTTTGTTTGCGAAGAAAATGATGAAAAGTATATTTATGCACCTGTCAGAAATACATTTTTAAGATATGAATCTGAAAGCGGGAAAAATTTCAGGAAAGAACTGTATCCTTTGCTTGCGCCTTTTTTTACCGAGAAGATCTATGAAGCCGGATGCGACAACTATGAACTGTTGCGTTATATCGAGTTTGCACTTTATGAAGGATCCGATTACGAAGAATGCTATGAAGACTGGCACCTTCTTTCATCTGTTTTTTTCGGAAGGGTATTTCATGAAAATGAATCCGGAGAGATCTTAAACCTGTTAAATAAACTTTATGAAAAAACAAATGAATTATTCCCCAATACCTGTTATTCGCTGGGAGTCAGAAATGTATACGCATGGGCTTTGAATTTATGCGGCCATAAAAATGACGTTGAGAGATTGCTTGAAGACGATAATGTTATCCCGCTTGACTATGATATGGAATATCTCATATCACTGAACCGTGTTACAGGTATTTATATTGAGTCCGAGCGCTTTGAAGATGCTATACGTGTAGGAACGGACTGCTTAAAAGGGATCACAAGCCTTGCGGATAAAGAAAACGCCTATGATTTGAGTGCTTTGTCGGACGCATATGAGAATCTTGCGAAAGCTTACGGTAATACAGGTAATGCCGAAAAAGCAGATGAGCTGTATAAGAAGGCCGAAAGTGTTTTCGAAAAAGCAGAAAGGATGGAGCAGGATAATATCAGATATGCTTTGGGGGATGATCTTGCGGATGCCTGGGATGATCTAAACAAAAAAATCTCTGATGGTGAAGTTGAAGTTGAAACCATGGAAGATTGCACAAATATGCTAAAGGAATTATGCGGTGATGATTTTGACCTTGATGCATTTAACAGAGGTGATTATGATTCTGAGATCATAGATTGTCTGGTGGATGTCGGGTGTTCCAAAAGAGAAGCTCAGACATTTGTGGTGGTTCTGCATGAAGATATGGATTATGAAAGAGATGCTAAAGAAGAGCGTCTTGATGATCTTCTCGAAAATAACGAAATAAGTATTTCAGATGAACATTTTGAGGAGATCATGGGGCTTATCCGTGAATTATACGGTGAGGATATTGAACGGGTCTATCAGATGACCAGAGTAGCGGAAGCGTTTAAGCTTACCGGTGATGATAAAAAAGCTGTAAGTGTTCTGGATGATGCGCTGGATATTCTTCAGAAGGAATACAGGATAAGTGATATGCCTGAAGAAAATGAAGAATATGAAAGTATACTTAGACAGATTGCCTGTCTGTATTCCATGTCCGGAAATAACGCAAAAGCCAAAGATGTTTGTGAAAAAATAATGGAAAACGAATATTTTTCACAGTATTCCAAAGATACCGCTCTTGAATTGCTCACGCAGTTTACCGGCTGAGCGTCCGTCATTTGAAAAATGACTTTTCTGTGACCGAATTTTAATTCAAACCGTCTTATCATATGTAATGGGGAATACGAATATGACTGAGAATAAACAGAAGAAAAAAACACTCATCCTGTCGGTCCTTGCATTTATCGCCGTTGCGGGCGTTGCTGCTGTTATCATATACGGGATCGTGATAAACGGTTCAGGCATTGTTTATAACCATGCGACAGATTATGACTGTGAGATAGGTGAGTTTGCTTTTCTGGATGATCACTGGTCGTTAAGAAAAAAGGAAGATGACGGTATGATATACCTGGATCTTTGGAATCCCGGGCTTAAGGATGATGTGATAGCAAAGCGTTATTCATATTACATATACGATAGCGAAGGCGATGCCAGGGATGCGTTTGATCGAAGACTGAATTATTACAGAGATTTAGACCTAAACTTTGAGGAAGGCGACAACTGGTTCGTTTCCGAAGATCCCTACGCCTGTGATGCCAGAGTCGTTTTTATGAGGTGTATCGAGAAGAATGTCATCATATACTGTGAAGTTGAATGCTGGGGCGAGGCTGCGGTTTCAGTGGACGATGATAATCCGAATACCTACATTGACCAAACAGATCTTAAGGATTATGCGATAAAGAATTCATCGAAACTCAGGAAATATGTACTTGAAGAAGTGCTTGGAATCGATTAAGAGATTGCTCAATAAACATGTTGCAAGTGTCAAGTAAAAATGCTTGACACTTGTTTTTCTTTGTAATATTATATGCAAGGTGCGCGAAAGAGGGGCTTTAATGAACAAAATTCTCGAACAATCGCTTTTATATGATTTTTACGGAGAGCTTTTGAGCGAGAAGAGAAGGAATATCTACGAAGCTTCCATGTTTGAGGACCTGTCCCTCGGAGAGATTGCGGAAAGCGAAGGGATCTCCAGACAGGCAGTCCACGACACCTTAAGGCACTGTGAAAAAGCTTTAAACGATTATGAATCCAAGCTTCATCTTGTTGAGAGATTTCTCAAGATAAAGAGTGAAGTTTCAGAGATAGAAAGACTCGCATCTTTGGAGGGTTCCGAAAAAGAGAACCTCGAGAAGATCGGTAAGATAGCTTCCACCGTTATTGGAGAACTTTGATGGCTTTTGAAGGTTTAAGTGAAAAACTTCAGAATGCGTTTAAAAAATTAAGAGGCAAGGGAAAACTTTCCGAGGCTGATGTACATGAAGCCCTTAAGGAAGTAAAAGTTGCTCTCTTAGAGGCGGATGTAAATTTTAAGGTAGTTAAAAATTTCGTTAAAACTGTTGAGGAAAAATGTGTCGGCGAAGAGGTTTTAAACGGCCTCAACCCTTCCCAGACAGTTATTAAGACCGTAAATGATGAGCTTACTTCTCTTATGGGAAGCGAGACCACTGAGGTTTCCTTCAGACCCGGTAAAGAGATAACCGTCATAATGATGGTTGGTCTTCAGGGTGCAGGTAAAACAACAGCATCCGCCAAGATGGCCGGTCAGTTTATAAAGAAAGGCAAAAAATCCCTTTTGGTTGCCTGCGATATATACAGACCTGCAGCTATTGAACAGCTGAAAGTAAATGGTAGCAAAGTAGGTGTTGATGTATTTGATATGGGTACGGATGTTAAGCCTCCCGTCATCGCAGTTAACGCTTTAGAGAAAGCCCGTAAGGAAAATTACAATGTGGTGATCCTTGATACCGCAGGACGTCTCCATGTTGACGAAGAGCTCATGAATGAGCTTAAGGAGATCAAGGAAAAGACCGGAGTTTTCCAGACCATACTTGTGGTTGATGCAATGACTGGTCAGGATGCCGTTAATGTAGCCCAGACCTTTGATAATGAGATCGGTGTTGACGGTGTCATCCTTTCAAAGCTTGACGGCGATACAAGAGGCGGTGCCGCTCTTTCCATTAAGGCAGTTACCGGAAGACCGATACTTTACGTAGGAATGGGTGAAAAGCTCACTGATCTTGAGCAGTTCTATCCCGACCGTATGGCTTCAAGGATCCTTGGAATGGGTGATGTGCTTACCCTTATAGAAAAAGCCCAGGAATCCGTCACCACCACCGAGGAGCAGAGTCGTTCCATGATGGGACGTATGCAGAAGGGTAAATTTGATTTTAATGATTACCTTGAGAGCATGAAGCAGATGAAAAATATGGGCGGGCTTGCATCCATACTTTCAATGCTTCCCGGAATGGGTATTAATGCCGCAGACCTTGAAGGCGCTGTGGATGAAAAAAAGCTTAAACAGACCGAGGCTATAGTTCTTTCCATGACACCTGAGGAAAGATC
>ODAI014808946.1_pt1 | contig 13084 bp, 12 predicted proteins | sample 1539321 | NCBI WGS metagenome assembly ODAI01 (sample SAMN02144231, study PRJEB22623) | gut metagenome | biome: sheep rumen | host: Ovis aries | place: New Zealand | reverse complement strand
TATCATTCCTTTCTGTTGCTCAGTGCATACAGCGCCGCATTTTTCCCTGCCAGAGCCCCGGTAGAAAAAGCGATTTGCAGATTAAACCCGCCTGTATGTGCATCAACATCCAGCAACTCTCCAGCCAAAAAAAGTCCGGGGGTTAAACGACTCATCATCGTTTGGGGAATCACTTCACGTGTATCTACACCGCCGCGAGTGACGATGGCTTCCTCAACAGGCCGCAAGCCGCATGTCTCTATCGCCAAAGCCTTAAACCCGTTTTTGAGCTTTATTCGTTCTGCTCTTGTGATGCTGGAAGCAAGCTTAGTGGGTTCAAGCCCGCAAAGTCTTGTAAAAACAGGCGCCATACGGGAAGGTAACCAATCAGATAATATGGAGCCTAACTGCCTTCTCGGGTTGGCAGTCAGTTCACGAATCAATCTGGCGTCTACTTCTTCCTCTGTCATCCCAGGTTTCAAATCAAGCCGAATCTCCGGTGTACTCCACTCATCAGGCAAGTGACTGCTCATCTCAATAAACAGGGGTCCGCTAAAACCGAAATGTGTGAAAAGCATCTCACCCATTTCATTATAAACAATCTTATGATTGATCCTTGCACTTACTCTTACATTTTTTAGTGTTAAACCTTGAAGCAGCTTTGGCCAATCCTCGGCACTTTCAAATCCGACAAGAGAACCCCGAAGCGGTGTAATATAGTGGCCCATTTGCGTGCAAAAACTGTATCCATCTCCGGTACTGCCTGTAGCCGGGTATGACATTCCACCGGTTGCAATTATTATAGCGGAAGAAGTAAAAAGCCTTTTATCTTCTGTTTTAAGCAACCATGACTCCTCAGATTTGATGACGTCATTTACCCTGCAGTTTAGAAAAACAGCAACTCCAGAGTTCTGAAGGCAATGCGTCAATGCGCGTGTCACATCGCTAGCATGATCACTGACGGGAAAAACCCTTCCGCCACGTTCCACCTTCATTCTTGTGCCGTTGTTTTCGAGTAATTCAACCAGACTTGAATGGTCGAAAGACCTGAGTGCAGAATACAAAAACCGAGGATTCCTGGGCACCTGTTTCAAAAACTCTTCCAGGTCTGCGGTATTTGTTGCATTGCAGCGCCCTTTTCCGGTTATATACAGCTTCTTCCCCAGTTTTTCATTCCGTTCCAACAGACCAACCCGTGCACCTGACCTTGCAGCCTGGTAGGCAGCCATGATGCCGGCAGCGCCCCCGCCTATCACCAGAACGTCAGTCTCTGTCTTTTCCGACATATACCCTGTACTCATCCCAAATTCCTTCCATCAGCCGGAAGTGTTCGCTCAATTCTTCTCTTCGCTTCAGCCCCAGCGCAACAATAAGGGCATTCAAAACAGAGAGTGGTGCAGCCATCGAGTCAACGAAAGATGCCATATCTGTTCTTGCTGTAAGGCATACTGTACTGGCTGCATAAATTGGCGACATCGGTCCATCTGTCAATCCGACCACAACAGCCCCGCGTGCCTTTGCAAAGTTCATTGCTTCCAGCGTTCTGGTAGAATAGCGTGGAAAACTAATTGAAAAGAGCAAGTCGCTTTCGTTGATCCTGCTGATTTGTTCAAATACATCCCCGCTTGCTTCAGAGACAATCCTTACATTGTCAAAAATAAAATTGAGATAATAACCAAGGAACTGAGCAATCGGTGCTGCTGACCGCAGTCCCATTACATAAATGTTCCTCGCGTTGTTAATTTTCTCGACAACATCATCGAAAGCCGAAGAGTCCACTTCCTCTGTTGTCATGCGGATGTTTTGCATATCTGCATGTAATACGGTTCTGAGGACTTCGCTTTGGTCTATATCCGTAGCCATTTCAAAACGCTGAACTGCAGTCAGCCAGTGCCGGACGAGTTCCTGCAAGGCCCGCTGAAGTTGCGGATATCCTTCGTAACCCATTGCAGACGCAAAGCGAACGACCGTTGACTCACTGACCCCGACCTTTTCACCCAATTTGCTTGCTGTCATGAAGACGGCTTTATCATAGTGTTCTACGATATACTCTGCAATTTTTTTATGCCCTTTGCTGAGACGTTTGCCCGATTGATTCAATCGTCGCAGCATGTCTTGCATATCTTGCATCAAACAACTCCCCTTCTGTTTCTGTTTACAAAATTCTATCAAACAGGCAAGAAAAATGCAAGGCAAAAGAATCGTCTTGCATTTTTTCTTTTCAATTTCCTGCTCATTGTTTTTCGAGAATCAAGGATAGATGCCTTGTGTCCGCTGCACTTTCCATGTCGTAAGTAAGGACGGATACAGTTGCATATCCTCTGCGCAGCCAACCGTAGTCATCCTCATCAAATGGCTGGCCTTCATCAATCCAGCCTTTAATTGAGTAATGGCATTCTTCTTCTTTCTTTTCAATACACTCATAATAGTCATTGTAGCAGAGACGTCTAAGTTTAGTTGCCTTTATTCCGCTAATAATTGCTGATTCCGGGATATTCAGGTTGACCATCTTGCCGGAAGCTGGCCACTGGTGAGCAAGCTGATCAAATATATGCAACGCTTCAAAAGCGGCATTCTCATAGCGGTCGCTCTTTCGCCCGAGAGATACAGCCATCGCCGGTGTTCCGGAAAGTGTTGCCTCCATAGCAGCAGCCACCGTCCCCGAATATAGCACATCTGTACCGGCATTATAGCCATGATTAATCCCTGACAGCACGAAATCTGCATCTCTGGCCAGTACGCGCAGGCCAAGTCTGACACAGTCTGCCGGTGTCCCGCTGATCGAATACGCCTTCGGAGCGTATAAAACTCTTTCTTCTTTTACACACAGCGGTTTATCTAGGATAATACTGTGTCCGGCCGCAGAGCGCTGCACATCTGGTGCACAAACTGTAATTGTATGGCCTGCTTTAGAGAATACTTTTACCAATGCAGCAATTCCCGGAGCAAATATCCCATCATCATTTGTAATCAGTATACGCATCTGTTTCCCCTCTTAATATCGGTACAGCAATGCCGTCATTACACCGTAAAGGTTCTCAAATTCTAAACGAACGGCATACGGCAACGCATTGCGGAACACCATATCCTTTGTATTGCTCACAGTTGCATCGAAGCCTGCAGGCAGATAACTGACCCCTCCTTGGGAATGCCAATTCATATCCTCAATGACAGTAGGCATGCGAAGCACGATATTATATATGGTGCTGCACACCTGACAGACGCCACCACCAAATCCCATCGTCGATTCGCCTGCCAGAATGGGTGCTGCTTGATATCCATTTTCTGATGAATAGGGACCGCAGATACCATTGAAAGAAAAGCTCTCTCCAGCTGGTATGATAATGTGTGTCAACCGGTCAGATGCAAGTTGAATATTGTACATTCGCCCTGCATTTCCTTCCTTATTCATGCTTGTCGAATAAAAAGTTGTAAAAGCATAGAGAAGGTCGCCCGTTTTGGCTTCTTCCCACGGAACAAATGGCATGACATCCAACACGGCTTGTTTGACCGACACCAATTCTTCTTCTCTTCTGTAAGGGAATTTTACCTTTCCGTCAATCAATGACTCAATCGAAAGCAGCGCGCCCTTTTTAACCTGTATAGGATAACGATACCCTTCGGGTTTAAACGAGAAATCCTCCGTCACTCTGGCGACAGCCATATGGTTACTAACACCCGGCATCGGGCCTTGAAATGGATTTTTCCGCTGCACAAGTTCGACATATTTAGTGTTAACATACCCCATTTGCCTGCCGCTCTCAATGCGGGTCCACTTTTTGCCTTTCCAATGGATATCGACCCGCTGGCCGGGGATGACTTGGCCGACAACGCTTGAGTTGTCAGAAGCCTGCCTGTGAATAGACATTTTCTTTCCGATAACACCTGTGAAAAGCGATGTCTCTTCTTCAGTTTGCTCCGCTTTACCACATGCAACAGTCAATAACAGCAGAGCTATAAGGAGGAACCACGGGATAGATTTATTATGATTCATACTCTGTAAACCCTTACCGTCAAGACGCCTTCTGTCGCTTGTGCCTCAATTCGGATATCATAGGGCAAAACATTGCGTAATCTCAGATCCAGGTTGCCGGCACCTACTGCAGCATCCATGTCAACAGGTACATAGAAAACACCATAAGAAGAATGTGGTTGCTGTTTGACAACATCGAATGGCATTTGTAATGCCGCATTATATAAAGTTGTAGAGACTTGGCAAATTCCTCCACTGTAGCCTGTCTTTTGAGAAGATACATAGTTGATAATTGGTCCCAGTTCATAGCCGTTGCCTTTTGTATACGGCGCACACAGATCATTGAAGCTGAACGTCTCATTAGAGTGAATTGTCGTATTGTTGATTCGACGAATTCCCTCCTGAATATTGTAAATCCGTCCCATTTGAATTGTACTGTCAGGCGCTGCGTCATAATAAGTTGAAAATACCGACAGCAGTTCTCCTGATTGTGCTTCATTCCAAAGCACAACCTCCTCAAGCTTTAAACTAGATGTGTCGGTTATTCTGGCAGTTACCCGATGATACGGTAATGTAACACTACCGTCACTCTGAAGTTCGTCAATTGCAATGACGGATCCGGTGGGCAACGTCGACAGCCATTCTCCTGATTCCGCGTCAAATAGATTGATTGGCTTGAGAACATGCGCTGCGCTTGGATAAATCCGGGCTCCAGGGATTATATCCCCGAATGGGTCTGTTCTGCGATAGTGCTTGAGATGCCCTGATAACACATATCCTTCGGTTTTACCCTTTTGTATGAGCGCCCATTTATCGTCAACTGACATAACTTCAATACGCTCACCTTCATTGGCGGTACCCAGCACCGCTGCGTTTTCATCTGCGCTCTTGCGGATGTATAAATTGAGATCGGTTACTGCCGTATACTTTGCTTCGAACAATGGAAGCGTTGCATACTCCTCCGGAAGCAAAATGCCTTCTCTTAGAGCACGCAAATCACGCACCGGTTCTGTTAAAACGTAGCCATGAATACCACGACAGACAACACCAAGCCATTTCCCTTCCAAAGAAGTGACATAGACACTTTGTCCTTCTTCTATCGTCTGTAAACGGACGGCTGATTTGTTTTTCTTTGCACGAACAGCCAATTGCTTAATTGCAGTTCCGCAATAATCCGCCTGTGCTTCGTCATCATATCCGCCTGCGCAAACAAAGTCCGTGACGTTCTTGATCAGAATGTAACCACGAACCTCGTCTTTTACGATATCACACCATTTATCATCAAATTCAATGACCTGGACAGTTTCGCCAGCGTGAACTTCTCCAAGCTTTGTGGCAGACGTTGACTGCTTCTGTCGAATCGTCATATCTTTCGTAACGGTGGCCGTATAGAGGACCTCTGTCTGCTCTGCGTTTAAAAGAACAGGCTGCAGCATCAGCAGGGAAAGGCAAACCACAAACAGGATCCGTTTCATTTTCCACCTCAAAACAGATGCAATCTCTCTTATGTGAAAGGAACCGGCAACAGCCGCATTCGTGCCGTACCGGTTCCTTAATATCCATTCTGATTATAATCTGCTGCTGTATTCGCTATGAAGATGATTCGTCAAGCTCTGGCCATATAAGACCCATCACGTGTATCTACGCGAATCTTATCACCGATATTGATGAACAGCGGAACAGCAATCTTGTATCCAGTTTCCAATGTGGCCGGCTTTGTCGTATTGCTGGTCGTATCGCCTTTGAAACCGGGCTCTGTTTCAGTGACTTCCAGCACAACGAAATTCGGCGCTTCAACAGAGAAAGCGTTTCCCTTAAAAAAGCGCACAGTGGCCATTGTTTCTTCTTTCATAAACTGAATGGCATCTTCAACCTGATCATGCGTCAGCGGAATCTGCTCAAAAGTTTCCTGATCCATGAAGTAATAGAACTCGCCGTCATTATAAACGTACTGCATTTCCTTGGTTTCAATCGTTGCACGTGGCTCTTTATCAGTCGGGTTGAACGACCGTTCGACTACAGCACCGGTCATCACATTTTTCAGCTTTGTACGGACAAAGGCAGCGCCCTTACCCGGCTTTACATGCTGAAAATCAACAATCGTCCAAACGCCGCCTTCCCACTCAATTGTGACACCCTTACGGAAATCTCCTGCGGTAATCATATCATTTTCCTCCCAATTCAATTATATGACGCTGCCCGGGATCTCCGTTACAGCGGTTAATGAATGACAATTGATTCTAGCACAGTCCTTTGTATCGGTCAAGTTTTTTTCAGTATTCTAAAGCATGTACAATCTTCATCAATCCTTCGGTTTCATATAAAAATGACCTTTAATCTCCTGTGTGCGAAAAGAATTGATAAATGCCTGTGGATCTATTTCATGTATTGCCCGTATAGCTTTACGAACATCCGTACCGGAAATCACAGAATACACAAATTTTACATTCTTATGCTCATGCGCACCTTCCGCATTTAACAGTGTAGCACCATGATGCGTTAGTCTATAAATCTCATCACAAATCTCCTGCCCTTTCGTAGTGACAATCAATAAAGTTTGCCGTTGATAGTTTCTGTACAGTGTATGCATCGTTTGTGTCGAAACATACTGATACACAATAGAATATAAGGCCTTATCCCATCCAAAGAAGTATCCGGCTGTCAGAAGCAGAATTGCATTTAAACCAAGAATAAGGTTCCACGTTTCCACGCCTTTCTTTTCAGCCAAATATATGGCAATAAAGTCCGTTCCCCCGCTAGTAGCATCCTGTGACAGGCAAAGGCTGATTGCAGTTCCATTGATTAAGCCGCCAAATATAGCGATCAATAACGTATCATAGGTTACGACATAAGGTGGAATCAGATCCGTAAGGAAGCCGGAAACAAGAATCAGCAAGAGAGAGAGCAGTGTAAATTTTTTGCCTATATAGCGAAAACCAATGTATACAGGGAAAGCATTTAACAGCAGATTAATTGCTGAATACGGCAGCTCAACAGAAAAGTATCGCAGTGCCAGCCTTTGGATTAGAACGGTGAGTCCCGTAGCTCCGCCGGGGAATAACTCTCCCGTTCGAACAAGAACCTTTATATTGACCGCCATCATTACTGCCGCAAAGATAACTACTATGATACGCTTTAGATCTTTTCTTACGTTAATCTGCATCGTGTACGTCCTCCAGTTTGGTTGTTCATGGGAATTCCGAATCCTTTATTATCATACAGTATATCAGAATCCTGTGCGATTGACAAAACAAGCTATTTGTGCTATTCTTTCGACGCTGTTTGTCGGTTGGTTTTATCTCCTCTCCAGTTTTGTACACTATAAAGCCTTGGCATTATGGATTGTGCCTGTCAATGGCAAATATATGGACTCCAATGATTAATCCATTTGTTATTGCACCTGTAGCTCAGCAGGATAGAGCACTCGCCTCCTAAGCGAGGGGCCGTGAGTTCGAATCTCGCCAGGTGCGCCATCACAGCCGCTTTGCGGCTTTTTTCATTTTTTCAGGTTGCTAAACATCCATACATATTGATACCCAAGACGTTGGCTTTCTGCTCAATGTGCCTCGCTGGTAAGCACATAGTCCTGCTTCTATTCTCCCTGCTTTTTATAAAACAAACACCCTGCTTTCTTCTCAGAAAACAAGGGTATTCGTAATGGACTGCGCTTCACCAAATGTAATCGTCTAAATTTTAAAAGTTGAGATCCCGGAAGCTTCCGAGGTTTCCATCCTTCCAGTGTCTTCTGCACAAGCTTACATATTGCGAGTTGCCCCCAAGGACAATTTGTTCGCCTTTTCTCACAATCTGTCCATTCTGTATTCTCGCATTAAACGTCGCCTTCCGTCCACACCAGCAGATGGTTTTGATTTCTTCAATCGTATCGCTCCATCGGAGAAGCTCTCTGCTGCCTTCAAACAGTTCGCCTCTGAAATCAGTACGGAGTCCGTAACAGATTACCGGTATACTCTTTTCATCCACTATATCCACCAGTTTTTTAACCTGGTCTGCCGTTAAAAAATGTGCTTCATCCACGATGATGCAGGACGTATCCGAAAGATCGATGTTATCAAGATCCTCTATGAATTGGCACTCCGTCTGAAGCCCGCACCGGGAACGCACCAACGTTGCCCCGTCTCTGTTTTCAAGCTTAGGTTTCAGCATAACAACTTTGCAGCCGCGCTCTTTATAATTGTATTCGACCATTACTGCATTGGCTGTCTTACTGGATCCCATTGCTCCATACCGAAAATAGAGTTTTGCCATCTTTTCTCCTCCCGATTACCCATTATAAAAAGGCCGCAGTAATCTGCAGCCTTTACATCCGCAGCATTTAATCGTCAAAACGCGCTTCCATATACGCCTTGACGATATTGAGGCATTTCTGCTCGCTCATGTGTCCGGTATTCAGGCACAAATCGTAGAGTGCCGCATCTTGCCACTCTCTTCCTGTGAAATACTTGAAGTAATCGGCGCGGCGCTTGTCAGTTTTACGGATGCGTTTCTCTGCTTCCTCCAAGTCCAGCCCGTCAGTTTCCATGACACGGCGCACACAATCGACAACCGGGGCAGTTACAAAGACGTTCATTACATTGTCCCTGCCACGCAGAATATAATTCGCACAACGTCCGACAATCACGCAATTCCGAGTGGATGCCAGTTCCCGAATGATCTTGGCCTGATAGCGGAACAGGTTTTCATTGGAAATAAAATCATCGCTGTCAGGCGGGATTACTTCACCTGTATAAACCTGTCTGGCAATCCTGAAAAGAGGCAGTCGTGTATTCTCATCGGCACGAGTGAACAATTCTTCGCTGATTCCACTCTCATCGGAGGCAATCCGAAGGATTTCTCGGTCATAGTAGTCATACCCCAACTCTTTTGCGAGCAGTTTTCCCATCTTCCGGCCGCCGCTTCCGTAGCTGCGGGCAATGGTAATGACCCTGTTTTCCATTCAAATCCCTCCCGTCTTCATACCATGTAAAGTCCTCCATAAAGAGTATACAGAAAAGTGCGCCAAAAATCAACCGATTTTACAGAGCTCCATGCAGCTTAATCCTACCATTAGTTTTGTTTGTGCAATTTCCTGTATTCAACTGCATCTCCTGTATAGAAGCACGGATATATTCAACGGCGCTGCTGCAAATCTTGTTGCAACAGCGCCGCTGTTATTGTTTTTTCACTCAAATGAATCCGTATTCAAAGTTTGGCGTAAGTCTTCAGTCACTCCGTTTATTGAAGAGCGCATTGACTACGATGCCCAGAATCAGTGCAGTCGCGATGGGTGAAATGGTAATCGGGCCCAGGTTCAGAGTCAAACCGCCGATACCAGTGACCAGAACGGAAGCAACCACAAAAAGGTTGCGGTTATCCCCGAGGTCAACCGGCTGAAGAAGTTTAAGGCCACTGACTGCGATAAAGCCATACAACGCAATGCAGACGCCGCCGGTGATGCAGGCCGGAACGGAATTGACAAAGGCAATAAACGGTCCAAAGAACGAAAGCAGAATACAATAAACCGCCGTAATAAATACAGTTGAAACAGAAGCATCTCCGGTAATTGCAACGCATCCAACGCATTCGCCATATGTGGTATTCGGGCAGCCACCGAAGAACGCGCCGATGATCGAGCCCACCCCATCGCCAAGAAGCGTACGATGCAGCCCGGGTTCAACGATAAGATCTCGGTTGATAATGGAACTGAGGTTCTTATGGTCCGCAATATGCTCCGCAAGCGTTACAAAGGCCACCGGTGCAAAAAGCATGAAAAGATTCAGCACTCCGCTTATTCCGCCCAGCTTTGAAGCGCCTTCGCTGGCGATGCCCGCAAAGATGAACTGCGGCATTTGGAACAGTTTCATGTTGTTAAACACAGTTAGATCAATAATCTTCAACGACACAATTCCGGTCGCATTCCCTATCAGTGTCAAAACAAGCGCAACGATATACGATGCCAAAATACCAATGATGAAAGGGATCATCTTCAGCGCACGGCTGCCCTTGACAGATGCCCATACCGTAACAATGAAGGCAAAGAGGCCAAGCGCGATGGAGATGAGGCTATACCCTTCGGGTCCATTCTGCAGATTGCTGATAGCGCTGCCGCACAAAGACAAGCCAATCAAAGCAACCGTAGGTCCGATTACGACCAGTGGAATGAGCCGTCTGACCCATCCCGTTCCCGTTGCCCTCACAAAAGCTGCAATCACTACATAAACCATGCCCGCAAACAGTGCACCCAGGAAAATGCCCAAATAGCCGAAAGCTGTTGCGCCGATTAGCGGAGAAATGAATGCGAAAGAACTCCCCAAAAAAACCGGGCTCATTCTCTTTGTAACGAAGAGATAGAACAGTGTACCAAATCCTGCACCACAGAGCGCAGCCGGCTGGCTCATATACGCTGTGCCGCTCCCGGAGTTGACCAGCACAGGAACCAGCAAAGTCGCTGCCATAATCGCAAGAACCTGCTGAAAAGCGTATATCAGGTTTTTCCGAAAAGGCGGTCTCTCATTGACATCATAGACAAGCTTCATTGTTTCCTCCGTTCCCGGCGCCTTAGCGCCACTCACTTCCAGCAGATAGTAAAACCCGCCGTACGGGCATACGGCGAGTTGCGCTTTTTGGCTAGAGGCGCATCTTGTCGGTCTCCCGTACCGTCTTAAAGATTGCCGTGCGAAAGATTATCATATACAAATCAGAATGTCAACCCTTATTCAATCTCTGCTTAATGGTATACTGTGATTCGTCGAGTCTTGCATACCGGTGAGCTCACTGGTCCATGCCGCAAGCAAGGGATTAAGATTATCTCTCCTCCAGAATGCATCAATCTCTTCATGCTCCTGCTCTCCTGTCAACGGGACAAATACCAGGTTATCTGCACCAGCAAGCTTATTGGTGAAATAGTCAGGCAAGATCGAAATCCCCTCTTCCGCTGCCACCATTGTAAGAATAACCTCCAAATCAGAAGAGCGATAGAGGATGTTTGGGTTGTAGCCGGCCTCCTGGTACAACCTGATGAAGACCGCATCGCCGTAAGACTCGAAATCCTCTGACGGTGACATATACAGCAGATTCTCCCCCTGCAGTTCAGATCGGTTCAACTGCATGCGTCCTGACAGCGGATGACCTTTATACATTGCCGCCACCAGGCGGATTCTGTCAGTCTGCGCCCAACGCACATCCGGATTCTGACGAAGATTTGTACTGTCCCATGTAAAAATGATATCAAATCCACCTTGCATCAACCCCGCTGCCAGTTGATCGGAGCTTTTACGTTCAAATGTCAAAAAGGTGTTGGGATGCGCTTGGCGAAATTTGCGGGCAATAACCGATAGGTCACTTCTCTCATACCCCTTCAAAAAACCGATATGCAAGCTTCCGCTTCCCCCTGTTGCCGCATCTTTTGCACGGTGAACCGCCAAATCAATCTGCTTAAGAATGCCTTTGGCATCCGCATAGAAAGCCTTGCCTGCCTGTGTCAGCTGGACAGGTCTCTTTCTCCTGTCGAACAGCTTACAGCCCAGTGAATCCTCCAGCGTCTGGATATGCTGTGTCACAGCCGCCTGTGTAATAAAGAATTGCTCTGCCGCTTTGGTAAAGCTGCGGTTTTCTGCCGCTGCGGTGAAGATTTTCAGCTGTGTTTGGTTCATCTTGTGCCTCCATAAATAAGCTTTTACTTATTCTATTATAAAAGATTAAAGCTTGCAAGCTCCTAATCATCCCCTTAAAATTAGTACACTCTATACAGAGATCATCGTGTGGAAAGAGGGAACAGAATGGGTAAAGAACGCGAAAAACTCGGAAGCCGTCTTGGCTTCATCATGCTGAGCGCTGGCTGCGCAATCGGCTGCGGCAATGTGTGGAAGTTTCCCTGGATGACAGGTCAGTTTGGCGGCGGCGGATTCGTTGTCATCTATCTCATCTGTTTGATCCTGCTCGGACTGCCCTCTCTGACGATGGAATTCGCCATTGGTCGGGCCGCTCAGGCCAGCCCTGTCCGGATGTATCAGAAACTTGAAAAGCCTGGCCAAAAGTGGCACATACACGGCATTCTTGCTTTGCTTGGCAATATTGCACTCATGGCATTTTACACGGTTGTTACTGGATGGATGATGTACTATTTCACTATGTTCCTTTTTGGGAAGAGTGCTGATTTGGGCTTTGTCAAGATGATAACCACCCCAAGCGTCAACGTAATCTTTCTTCTGCTGGCTGTGGTACTTGGGTTCAGTGTTTTGCGTTATGATTTACAAGGCGGGCTGGAGCGCGTAACAAAGTACCTGATGTCCGCGCTCTTCATCCTGATGTTGGTTTTGTCGATTCATAGTGCTATGCTTCCGGGTGCCAAAGAAGGTCTTTCTTTCTATCTGATCCCGGATTTTTCAAAAATCAATGGCTCAGTTATCGTTGCAGCCATGAATCAGGCTTTCTTTACGCTTTCTGTCGGCATTGGCGCAATGGCTATTTTCGGCAGCTATATTGGCAAAGAGCGCTCACTCATGGGTGAATCGCTGCATGTCATTCTGTTGGATACGTTCGTAGCCATTATGGCGGGATTTATCATGTTTCCCGCTTGCTTTACCTACGGTATTGAGGTGAATGCAGGACCGTCGTTGCTCTTCGATACTATGGCGACCGTCTTTAACAATATGGCCGGCGGGCGCGTATGGGGCACTCTCTTTTTCTTGTTCATGGTTTTCGCCGCTTTTTCCACAGAGCTGGCTGTTTTTGAGAATATTCTCGCTTGTGTTCGCGAAATGACCGGTCTCAGCCGACCGAAAGGCTGTATTGTCTGCGGCATCGGCATCTTTCTTATTGCTTTGACGACCGCGCTGGGCTACAGCGTCCTGCATTTTCAGCCTTTCGCTGCCGGCTCTGCATGGCTTGATTTCTGGGATTTCATTGTCAGCACCAATCTGCTTCCGCTCGGCGCACTCGTTTTCTCAATCTTCTGCTGCTACAGAATCGGCTGGGGATGGGATCAGTTTCTGGCTGAAGCTAACGCCGGACGCGGCCTTAAGGTAAAACCATGGATGAAGCCCGTTTTTAAATACTTCGTTCCGCTCTGCGTCGCAGCTCTGTACCTATACGGCCTCGCCACCTTTCAGTGGAAATAAGATTTCTCCCTGATAC
>ODAI014736126.1_pt1 | contig 13084 bp, 6 predicted proteins | sample 1539321 | NCBI WGS metagenome assembly ODAI01 (sample SAMN02144231, study PRJEB22623) | gut metagenome | biome: sheep rumen | host: Ovis aries | place: New Zealand | reverse complement strand
GTCCCCTGAATCATGATTGCTTTTGCCATACTGCTTTTCGTCTCCGTTTATGTCAGCTTTACGCGTATACTTTTTAACGCAGGAAATATCATCCGGACCTTGAAACACCACCTGCACACTATTGTTTCTGCATCGCGCGAAGTTCCGCCAGGTATCCGTCGTCAATCTTTGCCTGCTCAAAGGTTGCCATTTCATTCATCAGAGCACAGGAAGCTTCCAGAATCTGGAAGGCGAGAGGACAGCCGCTCCCCTCTCCCAGGCGCATGTTCAGATGCAGCCACGGATCCAGGTGCAGTTCCTGTGCTGCGCGCATGTATCCGATCTCCTCCGATACATGAGAAGGAAACATAAAATCTCTGCAGCTGCCGCTGAGCCGCTGAGCGCACAGTGCCGCGACGATGGAAATAAATCCGTCGATGACAACCGGAATGCGGCAGATGGCAGCGCCCAGATAGACACCGCACATGCCTGCAAGATCCAGACCTCCGACTCTGGAAAGTACTTCAATCGGATCGTAAGAAGTGCCCGAAGAGCCTGCAGCGCTGGAAACGCCCGCAAAGCCTGCAGAGCCGGAAACTCCAGAGGAGCCTGCAGCGCCCGCAAAACCTGCATCGCAGGCAGTGCCCGCAAGTCCGTGAAGTATCAGTGCCTGACTGATTATGTTTTTCTTTTTTTCAAAGGCGGCATCCGTAAGACCGCCGCCCCGGCCTGTCACGTCCTCCACGGACAAGCCTGTCAACGCAGCCAGAACAGCGGAGGATGTCGTCGTGTTGCCGATGCCCATCTCTCCGACACCGATGACATCTATGCCGTCCGCAGCCGCCTGCTTTGCCCGCTCAATCCCGACAAGGATGGCCTGTATTGTCTGGTCCCGGGTCATGGCGGGTTCCTTTGCCAGATTGCCGGTGCCTCTGCGGATCCGGCGCTGCAGGATCCCGCAGCCCTGCTCATCATAAGGTGTGGCGATTCCGATATCGACAACATCAACATCGATACCAAAATGAGCTGCAAGAGTAGACATACCGGTGAGGTGCCTTGTCATGTTGATGGCCTGGGACAGGGTCACAATCTGCGGCGTTGCCGAGACTCCCTCTTCTACGACGCCGTTGTCCGCGCACATCACAATGATGCGCCGCCTGCCGAGGGTATTTTTCACCTTTCCGGTGATACCCGCCAGCTGGACCGCCGCATCCGTGAGTTTTCCCAGGCTCCCGGGCGGTGCCGCCAGAGACTGCACATAGGCTGCCGCCTCCCGCGACGCGGACAAGTCCGCCCCCCTGATCTGATCGAGCTGTATTGCAAGTTCTTCTGCCAATTCTTTTTTCATAGTTTTTCGCTGCTCTTCATAATTTTTCACTGCTCTGCATAGTTTTTCATCATCCGGTTCTGTAACGCAATGACGTAATCCGGTTAAGTAAAAAACTGTCCGGCTCAGCAAACTAATCACGTCTATATCAATGCGGCATCAGCCGCCGCGCATCTTCTTTCATCAATCAATTGAGTGAATGATGCCTGTAAGGAAAGGCGCGTTCTCCCAGTGAAAGATATTATAGCACGCACCAGAAAACTCTTTGGCAATTATTATTCGTTTTTTGCACTTTACAGGCCGGATTCCTGTTAGACTATAAAAAAGATGCGGCAGCATCCCTGCGTAAAAAACAACTGCCGGAGAAGATTTCCATTTTTACAATCGACCTGCGAGGTAATATTTATGAACATCTGGCTGATCCGCCACGGTCTGACCATCCCGGGTGAAGAGGGGAGATATCAGGGTTTTCTCGATGAAAGCCTTTCAGCAAAAGGAAAGAGACAACTCACAGAAGCAGCGCAGAAGCCTTGTCATGTCTACGTCTCGCCGGCAAAACGCGCACGGGAGACCGCTGCGATCCTCTTTCCCGGCGCAGAACAGATCTGCATTCCCGGTCTATGGGAAATGAACTTCGGAGTCTTTGAGGGACGGACCTGGAAGGAAATGGAAAACGACGCCCGATACCGAGAGTGGGTGGACGGCATGTGCCTGGGAACCTGCCCCGGCGGGGAAAGCCGGGCCTCCTTCTCCGAACGTGTCTGCAATGCTTTTCTGACCATTCTCGATATGGAAAAAGAACAGATAAAAAAAGAAGATCGGAGCGTCCGCACTGCTGATAACGGCCTCTTCATCGTCTCCCACGGCGGCACGCAGATGGCCATCCTGGAACGCTGGGGAAATCCCGCCCGGGATTATTACAGCTGGCAGCGCCCCTGCGGCTGCGGATGGCGGCTGGCGCTGAGTGATACAAAGGATAAAGATTCAGATTCAGAGACCTCCATCGTTCTGGATCGTCCTGAAGAAATATGCTTTATACGGACAGGCGAATAATGAGCCTGCCTATGGTCCCGACTGCTGTCCCGGGTTGCTCTTCAGGCAATTTTAAAAAATGAATAACTGCTCCTTTTTCTTTTACAGTACACGCCCCCCAGGAGCGTGTACTGTAATGTTGTACTATAATGTTGCGAGCGTTGTGTACCGTACATAAGACAAGGTTTCAGACAGATCTATAATGCCCCTTCCTTTTGTTTAAATACATTATTTATGCGGCTTCACCGCCCTTTTTCTCCTCTTTTCTGCGTTTCCGGAAGAATAACAGGAAGAGCAGAAGGACAATTCCTCCAGTAGTCCCGTATAAAGCGGGTTTGAAGTTATAGAACTGAATCAGAGGATTCGTGGTGACAAGGAAGGGACGTCTGGACTCGATGATATTTACACTGAGGTCCTCGGTCCTGTAGTCTGTACTCTTGTTGCCCGCAAGGTCGGTGGTGATCACCTCCAGCAGCTGCCAGCTTCCCTTATCCTCCAGGGTAATCGGAATACCGGCCCTTGCATCTTCGATCGGATATACATGCTCCTGTGCAAGCTTCTGTACGTCCTCATCCTCGCGGATTGTTCTGTAATGCAGATACTTTTCCTTATTCTCTTGTGCGTTTGCGCCGTTTTTGCTGCCGTCCCAGATCTTTACTTCGACTTCACCGATATCCGTCTGATAATCTTCCGGATATACCATGATTTCGAGCTGATCTGTGTTGAACTGTTCCTTATCACTCTCCACGCCTGTCAATCTGTTGACCGGCACAGTCTTGTCGACCTGGAAATTAATCGGGAACCTGACCTGTTCAATCTCGCCGTCTTTGACACTTCCGTCACGGAACAGCGTGGTCGAGTTCTCATTGCCCGCAGCATCTGTCGAAGAAAGAATGAAATCATAGACACCTTCTTCTTCATATACTTCCGGTGCGATGGTGTACTCGTATACTCGATGTCCTTCGCCGTTGGTACCGACACTTGTAGAACCCTTTGCCGGATTGAAGGTATATTGCGTATCCTCTGCCAGCGTGTTTCTGTTGTGATCCTTGAACAGTTCCGCCGTATGGGTCTTGAGTTCTACCGGTGACAGCTCCAGAATCTTGAGCGGTTCTTCCGTATCCTTGATGTAATATCTGGTTACTTTGCTTTCTGTCGCTTCATCCGCATAGACGTAAGTGGATCCAAAGCGGTTGACGCTGAACAGGAAATCAAGTGTTGCCTGGTGTTTTGCAAGGTCTGTCGCAACAGCCGTCACCTTATAGACGCCGTCCATGTCGCGGACCATTTCAAAGTTCTTGAACTGGATATTGTACTCGCCCTTGCCGGCATCTCCGGTCTTCTCTGTCAGGTCTTCATTCCTGACATTCGCGCCATATGCCTTGACCTCGAAGTTGGAGTTCGCTTCATCATAGTTGATATCATTGATGATGACACGGGGAGCGAAATCCTTCCGTGTATAAATCTGGTCTGCCAGATCCTTTAAAGGATCCCCTGTTGCCTTATCCACGTTGAATGTTGTGGGATCCATCTTCAGGGTCGGAACGACCGTATCGATTACAAACTTGCCGCTCCATGCCTCCTGGTCTGACTTTTTGCCTTCTCCTCCCTGTACAACAGCCTGGTTGCCTGCCATATCCGTATAGCTTGCCGTCACTTCATAATCGCCATCCTGCGTGCAGTCAACCGTAGACACATGCATGTCTGTACCGGAATTGCTGAAGGCGGAACGGCCGGGACTGGCGGGTGCTTCCGCGCCGCTGTGGTTGGTGGGCTCGATTGTGACATTGAGCAGACTGGGATCTGTCTCCTCAAAGAAGTTGTGCTCCTGAATCTCGATTGATGCAGTTGCGGCACTGTCATAGTACTTGACACCATCCTGCGAATTGACCTCCGTAGGAAGGTTGATACGGATCACCGGCTGCGTCTTATCGACAGTGAATTCATTAGGTGCAGGGCCATTCCATTTAATGTCCGTAAGTTTGTTGCCCAATGCATCTGTTCCGCTGAGCTGCAGCGTATAATCTCCGTCTACATCATAGTGGAGAGTCTTGGTCCATTTGTCTTTGTTTCCATCATCTCCGCCATCAGTCGTCTTGTTCTCATGCGGTGCAGTAAATGATCCCGGAACATTAGTGTTGGTCGAGATATTAATTTTTCCGTTATCGACATTTCTGTCATAGATGGCAATCTCCACTACACGATCCGCCTTGAAATACTTATCGTGCTGCGGCTGCACTGTATCCTGATAGGTCACGATCGCCGTCGGAGCCGTCGTGTCGATTCCAAGATTCAAAAGTCCGCCGTCTTTGGAAGGAGTGGATTTATTACCGCTGTTATCCCATGCAGTGACCGTGATTGTAATATCATTAGACTCTGCAAAAGAACCAGTCGGGATGCTGATTGATGCATCGTTGATGTCATAGACCAAAGGAGCATGGCTGTCACTGGATCCTTTATTGTATGTATAAGGAATTTTTCCAAGACTTACCTTTTCTGTAACAACCTTGCCGCCTACCTTAACTTCAACCTCAACCTTCTGGAGGCCGGAACTCCTCTCCTTTCCGCCCGGATCATTAATTGATACCTTGAGATCCAGGGCAGATCCATCCGGTTTATAAATATATCTCTCACCATCTGCTTCGTGGCGTGTAAAACTGTTACTTGCAACAATCTTGACCTGTGGCGATTCCGCATCTTTAATGTCGGAAACAAGGGGGGTCGTCACATCCAGATACACATTGTTGCTCCTGGCCATTGTATACTTGCTCTTTGAATCATTAGCTCGTACATTTCCTGCCCTGTCTTTAATTATGATGTTCTCAAGATAAAATGCCTGCTCACCGTTTACAGTCACATCCCTGGTATTATCGTTCTTATACCCATTGTTTCCTGCGCTGACAAGCGGATTCTTCTTTTTATACTCTGCATCTTTGCTTCCATCCTGAGAACGGAGATTGTACTGGACAATCGTAGGTGAGCAGTCATCCGATTCGACAATCACATAGGCGCTTGTCTCCTTGCGGAATGGCTCATACATGACAGGTGTATTCTGACCCGGGTCAAATTTGTAAAGATAATAGTTGTTCTTGCTGTCTTTACTGCTGCGAACTTTCAGGACACCCTTTGGTGCTGAAACGTCTACAGCCTTGCGCTGTGTCCAGAATTTGCCCTTGGAGGCATCCTGTGCCACAGTCTTTGCCGCCAGATCCGCACGCTTGGTTGAGTTGTCCACAGTGACCTGTTCAGAACTCTGAGCCAGGAAGTTTCCTGCCTTGTCGCAGCCTTCGATTTCAAATCGATGTATACCTTCATGCTGACCGTCAACACTGACAGTCAGATTAAAGGTTGCAGTTGTTACTTCCGTATCTTTATCCATTTTTGCGCTTCCCTTTGTATCCGGTTTTGTCCAGGACGGCGACAGACTGTCCATGTTGTTTACACCGGACGCGGACTCGCTGGTAATACCCGCATTAATCCGTGTGTCGTCAAAGTTGTAATCTGTTACAACATACTTTGCGTTAATAGCAGAAACAGATTTTCCATAGTAAGCGATGGATGTCTTTTCATCAAAAGTCTCCTCCAGATTGGCAGGATTATTGATGGTAAGACGATATACCGGCGCCGTACAGTCATATACAAGTGCGTAGAATGATTTGTAGGGATTATTTTCTGCAGTGGGTATATCTGTCCCGGGAGTCGCGTCACATTTGCTTGTGTCTACAGTTGCCTTTGTTTTGTCATTTGTAATCAGACTCTCATTGACAACCACAGGGTTTCCGGCACGGTCTGTTCCGCTGATTGAGAATGTACAGCGTCCTTCCTGAGTTGTAGTAATTTCTGTTTCAAGAGCGTCAGTGCTGCCGGGTTCCTTTGCCCAACTCTCGGCGTCAGAAACCGCAAACGACTCGCCCGCTTTGCGGAAATGTTTCTTTACAAACAGCTTTTCTCCGTCCAAAAGAACCGGAGTCCCAGATTCACCATAACCACCATAAGTGTCATTTACCTGAATCGTTGTTTTGACGGCATGATTGGAATACATCGTTGCCGTACTGCCATTTTCCTTTTCAGGGTAAAGATATTCTGTTGTGTTGTCAGGGATGATGTGTTCAATCGTCGCAACCGGACTCACGCGGTCGAGGATGCGGGGATGCGCCAATATTACACCATTTCCTTGATTCTCGATCTGGATACTGTTATCTGGAGATTTATTAATCTTAGAAGAAGTATCTTTTATCCCATTTTCGTTATGATTATTTGCAATGGGATCGCAGGGAACAAGATTCGAATCACACACAATCTCGTTGCCTGCTATGTCTGTGCCGGACAAAGTGACATCAGTATATTTTCCGTCCTCTGTGAAAAGCAGTTTACAATTGTTTTCATTATCCTCAGAAAAAGCACCGCTTTCAGTTTCTGCATTCAGGTTTTTTAATTCGAGGCAGGATGCAGATAGTTTATTAATGTCAAAAAATCTCTCCTTTATGCTATATATTATTTCAAAGCCATTTCTTGCATTATAATAAAATGAATTGTCATCTTTGTAGTAAACAGAAGATGATGGTTTGGTCTCAACAAGCGTGACTACAGGCGATACCGCATCACGAATAAATTCAGCAGAAGCAGCATATCCAGCAGTAGCTGAATCTGTATATTTAACACCTGACTCTTCTTTCTTGATAATCAGATTCGTCATGTTCCCCTGTTTGTCTTTCGATTCCACTTTTATGCTTATTCTCTGCTCAGAGTCTCCAAAGTAATTCTTTAGTTCTTCTGGTTCGAATGAGATAGAACCGGAACCCTTTATCTCTTTCGAATACCCGGAAACTGATTCGTCCTCTTCTTCTCCTTTAAGAGTTACAGACAGAGATTGCAGGTTGTTATCACGGTCATCCGCTGCGGTAACACTGACAGTATCATTTTTACTCGTGTAATAGAACTCTCCATCTTGGGCTGCGCCATTTGACATATTAACTGTAACTGTCGGAGGAGTGATATCAAAAAGAAGCGGAATTACGACAGGTGTCTCCCCGTTTCCGCAGAAATCTTCAGCCCACACGTACAAATCATATTGACCTGATGTTTGTCCTAAAGCCTTCAAATCGTCAGTCAGTTGTTCGAACGTAATTGGAATTGATTTCGAGTAATAATCATTATTCTTATCCAAAAGACTATCCAGGTTCTCAGGCGCTTTTTGTTGGAAAACTGTGTGACGAGCTGCCTCATCCGGTGACGTATCTTCATCTACTGAATAAATCAATGCCCAGCTGACTGAACTGATCCCGGAATATCCTTTTCTATCACCGTTATCCGGCTTCTCTGTGATCGAAAGATTTACATTCAGATTATTGTAATACTCTGTAACAAGATTCGATTTCTTATTATCCTGATCAGAGGCAAATTCGAGTATAGCTTCGTTTCCAGCTTTCACATTGACCATTATCTCAGGATCCCGGTCCTCAACGACAAGGGAATTCACCAATTTGATAGCCTGGTTGCCGAGCCTGTCACAGACTTTGACAAATAGTTTTCCCTTCTTGTCAGAAAGTGTAAATGTGAGACTGGTTCCATCAAGGAATCCTCCCATTCCCTTGATCTGTGTCCATGCGATAGATTTATCATTCCTGATGACGGTATCCTCTGTCGTACCTTGATCACCAATATAAAAATACAGTTGTTCGTCATTAATTCCAGAACCATTGTGATCATCAATTGTAATAACGTACGAAAGGCCCTTATTCCGATCCCCTATCGACAATGCGGGAACATCTTCGACCTTCCATTTTATTTCAGGCGCTTTCTGATCAATCACAATATCTCTTGCAGGTTTGTCAGCATCAGCGACTAAAATTTCATTACCGGCATAATCTTTTCCGGTGATTGAAAACGCATTATAGACATAATGTATATTATCAGAACTATCGCTGTCAGATAGTGTAACTGTATGCTGCTTCTTCATATTCGCAGGAATAGTTTTCTCGTCTCGGTTATAAGCAGTTTCATAATTCCCGGAATGAGAAGCCGAATATGTTACGCGAACATTGCCATCATAGTAAATAATATTCTGTCCCTCCGGGCTGTATTCTTTTACATTTTCATTCTTCTCAACAGAAATGGTGCCTGTTACTTTCTCGTTGTATTCGAAAGTGATGGATCCTGTCCCATCGTTTTCCGCAGAATCCCAGGCGACAACATCGATTACATACCTTTCGTTATCTTCAATGGACAGGCCGGCGTTCTCCAGGTCGGACTTGTTAAAAGAGATTCCATCCGAATATTCTGTGCGCGCGCTCAGTTCTTTCCCGGCTTCCTCTGAATCACCCTCTTTATAGACATATGCCTGATACTGCAGCGTTTCATCCTCTAACTGGTCAGTATCAGTAATTGAAAGTTCAAACTCCATAGAGTCATTAACATGGAGAAGTTCCTCTTCATCTTTACTGCCCGCCTTAGGAATAAGGTCAACTACAGGAGATACATTGTCAGACACAACTGCGGGTTTCCCGTTTTCTTCCTCCTGGTTTTGCTCATCAGCAGGATTCTGCTCGTTTTCTTTATCTCCGCCTGTATTGTCACCGACTTCAGGCTTTGTATCACTTCCGGATTCAGTTTTTCCGAAGGTTTCAGATTCATTGCCGCTTCCAGTGTTTCCTTCACTTCCTGTATTGGTGTTTCCACTAGTGTTAACGGAAGTATCGCCTTGTTCAGAAGCTGAAGTATTATTGGTCTCACTGTCTTTCTTTTGATTCCCTTCACCGCCTGATACGCCCGTACCCCCGCTGTTTTCAGAGCCGGAAGAGGTGTTTTCCCCAAGAGGATCGCTGTTTCCCGTATCTGCAGCATTTTCTTTATCCCTATTCTCTTCCGGAGAGGTATTCTGGTCATTCTTTCCGCTTTCAGATCCGGCATCGTCTTTCTTCTCTTCCGAGGATGAAGAGCCGGAAGCTGTTCGTTCCTGCGCATCGTTTCCGGCAGACGTTTCATCCTTTTTCTCTTCTCCGGTTGAGGATTCTGAAGATGTTTCTCCTGCTCCTTCTTTCTCAGAATCAGATTTCTTCGTCTCTTTTGCGGAATCCTGATCCTCGCTCTTTTCAGACCCGCTGCTCTCCCTACTCTCTTCTGTTATCTCCGAAGCACTCGCGGTCATGGAGATCGCAGACTGCATAGGGACTGCCTGAAGAATGAGAACAGCCGCAAGCAAGATGGCCAGTGCTCTCTCAAACTGTGCAGACTTGTTCCATTTCTTTTTCATGGTCTTCCTCCTGTCTCTCACTCTTTCCGACATGTCGAAGTGCATTAGCGCACAGGCATTACCCCGGCATGCAAATCCGTATGCGTTACGATCATTTTCCTGATCACCCGGAAATCAGAGTTGTCCTCTGCGGAAGCTTCTTGTGCAGCAGCTTCCCCGCTGAACAGAACTGTCTGACCGGGTTTTTCCTCTTCTTTTACTTCCGCTGTCGTTGACGAAGGCGAGGAGTTTTTCCCGATATCAGGCGGCTCATACTTGCTCAGGTCCTCCGCAGTGCTGGTTTCGGCCCTGGCCGTTGAAACCGGTTTTGTACGCTCACCGGCGACCTGCCCGGAATCCTCTCTGAGTTTTCCTGTACGGGAGTTCCTTTCACTCATTTCATCGACGGTCTTCTGTCTGGCCCGTCCCGTCTTGATCATAAAGATCGTCTTTATATCAAAGGAAAAGAACATGAGCAGGGCGATGACAAAGGCAACTGTTGCTACGGCAAAGCAGATCTTGTACGCATTCAGGAAGAAATCCATGCTGTTCTGATAGCTTTCCATCCGATTTCCTCCTTACTGTTCTTCCTGTGTTTTAATACCTGCAACTGAGGGATTGCTCTCTTCCGCTTGGTTGTCCACCGGCTTCTCTGCAGTTTTCCCTGCGGGTGTCTGTGTTCCCGTCTGCGTGTTTCCGCCAAATGACCTTTCCACATTTTTCTCCGCGTCCCCGATCAGCATCAGGGCGCTCTCCGCACGGTTTTTCATGTTCTCATCCAGATTCTTGTCCTTGAAAATCCGATTGCCTTTCTGGTCTGTCATCACTGAACCATCCGGGTTTAATTCGTAGAAGGTATTCTGAACAAAGGACCTTGCGCGTGTGAGCGCAGACTCCATTTCTGCTCTGGAGACTCCCTGTCCCTTGAAATTGGAAAGCTGCTGGTAGATCGCGGAAGCCACTTCATTACACACAGCTAGCGGGAGGCTGTCGCCGCACTCCTGCTGAAGACTGTCCAGAGTCGCTTTTTTGCCGTTCAGCAACCCGTTGAGGGTGTCCCAGTAGTCTTTATAGCCCTTTCCGCTGTCCCATCCTACCGTATTCTTATTCTTGTTTTTATCCACCTCTGCCAGTTCGAGCATAATCTCCGCAAATCTGGCAACCGCGGGCTCCAGCCGGTCCTTATTCTCCACGGCCTCATTCAGATAGTCATATGCGCCGTTGCGGCCGTTGCCGCTTGAGAAAAACAGAATGTATCCGAGTTCATAGTTGAATTTCGCATAAGCCTCAATGTCACTTTTTTTCAGCTGTTCCAGATTGGAGGAAGCCACCCCGTTCTTGATGCAGTTGCGGATCTCATCCACCTCGCCGGACGTCAGGATTTCATGATCCCGGTTCTGGATACTCTGGATCATGCTCTCCCATGCGTCCCGTCTTCCCGGGTCAAGCTCGATTGCCAACCGGTATTCCTCAATCTGTTCTGTCAGTGTCTGTTTTGTCTCCGCGTCGGAAATATATGTATTATAAATATTGCCCAGCGAGTTTTTGTACATGGACCGGAACACGAATCCGCCGATCAGAGCAATAAGGGCAATAACCGCGACCGTGATAAAAGCATTCCATCTCCGGTTTCTGGATCTGATCACCTCATTGTCTTCATCGTGAACATGATCCAGCGCATACATCAGTTCCGCGGCACTCTGGTAGCGGTCCGCCGGTGCGGGCTCGCAGCATTTGCAGATCAGCTTTTCCAGGCCGCTTCCTTTCATCCGGGGCAGGAATTTCCCGATGGGATGAATGACAAAATTCGTGTCCGCAGGGCTGTAACCGGTGACCAGATGGTACATGGTCGCCCCCAGGTTGTAGATGTCCGTGCGGCCGTCTGTCTGTCCGCGGCCGCCGAACTGCTCGGGCGCAGCATAGCCGCGGGTGCCCAGCCAGGTAGTATCTTCGTTCCGCGTGTCTTTATATTCCCGCGCAGTACCGAAGTCGATCAGCGTGACTTCTCCGTTCGGCTTGAGCATGACATTTGCCGGCTTCAGATCCCTGTAGATGATGGGAGGACGCCTGCTGTGAAGATAGCCAAGCACATCACACACCTGCTTTGCCCACTCAATGACCTTGTCCGGATGCTGCGCTCCGCTCGTATCGAGCAGGTGCTGCAGACTGTTTCCCTCGATGTAATCCATCACGATGATGAAGCTTTCATCCTGATCGATCACATCGATGATGCTGGGCAGGTTGGGGTGACTGAGTTTTTTAAGCATCTCCGTCTCTGCCACAAGGCCCTGGCTGACCACTGTCGTGTCATTACCCCCGTCCTTGCGCACTTCCTTGATTGCCCAGGTCTTATTGGCTCTCTCGTTTAACGCAAGATAGACCACGCTCATACCGCCGCGGCCTATTTCATTCAGAATTTTATATTTTCCGTCCACCAGGGACCCAACTTCCAGCATGTATCTATTCTCCCGCTTACAGGCTGTCGAACCTGCTTAACCTGTTGTCAGTACTCTGTTTGTCAGGATTCCTTGACAAGTTTTACCAGGATCGCGCTGATATTGTCATCCTCGCGGCGTTCCATGTTGAGCCGAATCATATCGACGATCCTCTGCTTCATAACTCCCTCGCCTGTCATATAAGGAGGGTAAAAGGCCTGGTAGAACTCCTCCGGCGCAATCACATGCCGGAAACCGTCACAGCAAAGCATAAACTCGTGCCCGGCGGCTGTTTTTCCGCAGCTGAAAACAGGATGTACCACCTTGCTTGCGCCGATGCACTGCAGAAGTACACTGCGCTGAGGATCCGTCAGGCTCTGTTCATAGGTCATTCTCCCTGCATCCAGCTCCCTCTGCACATATGTCTGATCCTTGGTCAGCTGGTAGATCCGGTCCGCCAGAAGATACACACGGGAATCTCCGACGTTGAGGGTATAATAGTCCTCTCCGCAGATCAGGACGGCGACTGCCGTTGTTCCGAGCGCAATATGGATCTCTCTTCCATATGACTCAATACTCCGGCTCGTCCTGTCGATCAGCGAAGCCCATTGTTCCCAGAGGTTTTCTGCCTCGAACGTCCCTTCCTGCATCTTCTGCACAAGGGCAGGCAGGTCATTCTCAAACCAGCTTTCAAATGCCCGCACCATCGCTGCGCTTGCCACCTCACCCTTGGCGAGGCCGCCCATACCGTCACAGACAGACGCAAACAGAATGTTTCCCATGCCTGTCTGTGCCTCCAGGACGATTATCGAGTCCTGATTCGTTTTTTTCCGCGTGCCGATGTCGGTATGCATGGCTGTGAGATACTTCATGCCTTACGTAATGACCTCCGTTCACAAGAGTAAACTATTCACATTCCGTGCGCCGCACCGCATAGATGCGGCGCACGGAATACTTGATCTGACAGTAACTGTCAGACTGCGTAATCTGATTTAACGTTGTTTTTGCGCATATTTATTGCTGTTTTTACGCACAGAATCTGTTTCATTTAATACCGCTTCATCTGACACAGTTCCTTCC
>ODAI013311838.1_pt1 | contig 13084 bp, 13 predicted proteins | sample 1539321 | NCBI WGS metagenome assembly ODAI01 (sample SAMN02144231, study PRJEB22623) | gut metagenome | biome: sheep rumen | host: Ovis aries | place: New Zealand | reverse complement strand
CCCGTTCTGCGACACGGACCATTCCGCTTTTCAGGAAATGACGGCCGAGGAGATAGTGAAGGCCGCTTCATCGGCTGGTAATACCTGCCGCCGCATCTGTCTCACGGGCGGAGAGCCCTCTCTGCAGGCCGATGAGGCCCTGCTGAAGGCTTTCCACGAAGCGGGCTATACGGTGCATATGGAAACCAACGGCACGCTGCCGGTGCCGGAAGGGATAGACTGGATTACGCTCAGTCCCAAAAACCAGGTTTTCGGTCTGATGGGCAATGGCGCCGTGATTCTGAAGAGGGCCGATGAAGTGAAACTGGTACTGGCCCCCGGCGTGGATCCCTCGGCCTGGGAGGATTTTCCGGCCACCTGGCACTTTCTCCAGCCCTGCGATGCCGGCGGCCGTATGAACACGGAAGAAACTGTCTCTTATATTAAGGCGCACCCCCTCTGGCGCCTCTCCCTCCAAACTCACAAACTGTTGGGGATTCGGTAGGGCTCCGTTACAGGGCCTTTGCTGCAGATTCTCCGGCTAAATAACCGGTGCTAAAGGCCAGCTGGAGGTTGTAACCGCCGGTATCGGCATCCATATCCAGCACCTCGCCGGCAAAATAGAGGCCGGGCTGCTTCTTGGACTCCAGGGTTTTGGCAGTGAGCTCCGCGGTGGAGATGCCGCCGGCCGTGACCACACAACGTTCGAAGCCCACAAAACCGGCGATATCCATCTTCCAGTCCTTCAGAGCCTGGGCCAGGGTGTCTACACTTACCTTGGAGTTGGTCTTGAGAAAAGCCAGGGTGAGGTTCCAGGGAATGAGTTTACCCAGCATAATGCGGAACAGGCGCTGGAAGCTCTGGCCCTTGGAGCGCTCGTCGTGGATCACTTCCTCCCACTTGGCGTGCACATCGGCATCCAGTTTCTCCAGCTCCACGGCGGGTTTCATGTCGATGGAGACGCTCACTTTCTGCCCGTCATTCAGTGCTTTGACGGCGCGGCGGCTTACCATAAAGCCCAGCGGGCCTTCCAGGCCGCCGTCCGTGAACTCGATGTCTCCGAATTCCTGTTGTACCAGGTCTCCGTTCACATAGAGGCTCAGCTGCACGTTCTCCAGGTTGTTGCCGTTGAACAGTTCTCCCAGTTCACTCATAGGCGTTACCCTTTCAATGTGTTTCTCAAAGGTGGGATACCATTTGGGCAGCGGGGCAATCTTGCGTTCCTTGGTCTTTCCATATACCGTGCGGCTGCGGAAAGCCTGTTTGATTTCTCCGGCCAGGGAAGGGTCCTGCTTGTAGCCCACGGGCACCAGGGCGGTGAGGGAAGGGAAACAGTCGTCTACGCTGTGGCCCAGTTCCTCGGCCCACATATAGCCGTCTCCGGTGCTGCCGGTGCCGGGATAGGACAGGCCGCCGGTGGCCACGATAAGTTTCTTGCAGGTGTATTCTATGGGTTCTATGGTAATTTCTTCCCGGGTGGGGGCGGGCTTTCCGGGACGGAGCTTCCGGGGATCTTCCACGGGGATGCGGATCTGCTTCCGGCTGGTTTGCACGCAGTCCAGGCTGAAGCCGCGGGGCGTTACGTCAATGGTTTTGACCTCACAGTCCGTCACTACCTTCACGCCGCTCAGGGTGCAGGCCCGCAGGAGGGTATCCACCACATCTCCGGCCATATGGGTGGCGGGATAGGCGCGGTCTCCACGTTCCACAACGCTTCTGAGACCGAATTCCTTCAGGAAATCCATCATTCCTTCCGGGGTGAGGTTGTGCCAGGAGGGACTCACGAAATTGGCGTCCGTACGGATGTGGGAGCTGAAATCTCCCCAGTCCTTGACATTGGTGAAATTGCATCGGCCCTTGCCGGTAATCATTACTTTCCGGCCCGCCTTGGGCATTTTTTCCAGAACGGTTACCGTGCCGCCGTTTTCACTTCCGGCTAGTACTCTGGCAGCGCCTACAGCGGCCATCAGCCCGGCGGCTCCTCCGCCAATGACAATAATATCAGAACGCATAGATTCAAATTTGTTGCAAAAATACAAAAAATTGTTTGTATATTTGCAGTCCCGATCCATCACAATCGGATAAGCCACTTTAGCTCAGTCGGTAGAGCAGCGCATTCGTAACGCGCAGGTCGTCAGTTCGAGCCTGATGAGTGGCTCAAAAAGCTTCAGCATTTTGCTGGAGCTTTTTTTGACCGCAATACAATAATTTGAATATGGATAAAAAATCTTACGCTTTTGGTATGAGCGTGGCTTCCAGCTTCTATCAGCAGGGAATCCACGTGGCAAATGTTGATGACTTCCTTCAGGGCCTGAAGGATATGCTCACCGGTGGCAAGCTGGCTCTCTCGATGGACGAGGCCGGTACCGCCCTGGAGGCATTCTACAAGGAATTGGAGCAGGAGACTTCCGAGCGGGCCGCCGCAGCCGGCGCTGCCGCCAAGGAAGAAGGAGAGAAATTCCTGGCCCAGATGGCCAAAGACCCCGAGGTGAAAGCCACCGGCAGCGGTCTTATGTATAAGGTAATCAAGGAAGGCACCGGCCGCAAGCCCAAGGCTACGGACAAGGTGTACTGCCACTACGAGGGAACGTTCCCCAACGGTCAGGTGTTTGACAGCTCCTACAAGAGGGGAGAGCCCATCGAGTTCGGCCTCAATCAGGTGATCAAGGGCTGGACCGAAGGCCTGCAGCTGATGAGCGAAGGGGCCAAGTACGAACTGTACCTGCCCTATCATCTCGCTTACGGTGAGAGCGGCACCCAGGGCATTCCTCCGTGCAGCGCCCTCAAGTTTGTGGTGGAACTGATTGAAGTTCGCTAATTGGACACTGTCATTCAGGCCATAGAGATCTTCGCCCTGGTAACCGGCGTGGTATACCTGGTGCTGGAGATCCTGCAGAAAAACAGTATGTGGGTGGTGGGAATCCTCACAAGCACAGCCTGTGCTTTTGAGTTTGCCATCACCCACGTCTGGGCTTCCATGGGCCTGAACCTGTATTACGTGGTGGTGTCGGTGATAGGCTTCATCCAGTGGAGAAAGGCCAGTGAAGCCGTGGGGGAGGGAGAGATCCATCTTGCCCGTCTTCCCCGGGCGGTGGCCATCTGGAGTGCCGTGCTCTTTGTGCTGGGTTCCCTGGTGCTGATGCAGGTGCTCCGGGCTGCAGGAGACCCGGCCCCCCGGCTGGATGCCGTGGCTGTCACCCTCAGTGTCATCGCCACCTGGTGGCTGGCCCAGAGCTATTTGCAGCAGTGGCTGCTGTGGATTGTGGCCGATATTCTCACGACCACCCTCTGTCTCTCCACGGGTCAGTACTGGATGGCTGCCCTGTATATAGCATATATAGCCAGTGCAGTCTATGGGTATTTCCATTGGAAAAGAAAAGGGAAATACTTATCTTTACAAGTTGAATAAATCAACCAACGAACTAGCCAACAAACCAACCATGAAACAACTGATTGTAGACTGCGGAGCCACCAAGACCGACTGGTGCGTGGTAGAGGGAAAAGAAACCCGCACGGTCCGCACCCCCGGTTTCAATGTCCTCCAGACGGAAGAGGCCATGCTGAAATCCATTCTGAACCACGCTGTAGAGGAAATCGGCCCCGGTGTGGAAGATATCCATTTTTATGCTGCCGGTCTGGTAGGGGAATGCCCCGTCAACCTGGGAGAATGGTTCCCGGGTGCCCGGATAGAATATGCGTCCGATATGCTGGGTGCAGCCCGTGCCGTGTGCGGCCGCAAGAGAGGCGTGGCTGCCATTCTGGGAACCGGCGCCAATACCTGCGAGTACGACGGAGAGAAGATTTTGTGGAAGGTGGAGTGCGGCGGCTTCATCCTGGGAGATGAAGGCTCCGGCGCCGTCCTGGGCAAAAACTTTATCGCAGACTACCTCAAGGAATATATGCCGGAAGACCTCCGCAAGGAGTTCGCCGCCAAGTACCAGCTGGACTATGTGAGCATAGTGAAGAATGTGTACGGCGGTCCGGCTCCGGCGCGTTTCCTGGGTGGTTTCGCCCCTTACATCCTGTCCCATTACAAGGACAGCGAGTATGTGCGCCGCCTGGTAGATTCCAATTTCCGCAGCCTGTTCGAGAGAACCCTCCGCAAGTACGACCACAGCCTTCCTATCGGCGTAGTGGGCGGTTTCGGCTATTCCTGCAAGGATATCATCACCCGTCTGGGACACGCATACAGCGTCAAATTCTCCCGTTTCCTGGAGTCTCCCCTGGAAGGCCTTGTAGAATACCATGCCCTATAGGGAGACTTATCCGTCGGCCCTCCTTTCCGAAGCGGTGGAGGCCATCAGCTCGCTTCCCGGCGTGGGTCGGAGAAGTGCGCTGCGGCTGGCCCTGCACCTTCTCAGGCAGCCCTCGGAGAATGTCCATCATTTTACATCGGCCATCGACAACCTGCGGGACAACGTGTGCTACTGCCGCCGCTGCCGGATGATTTCGGACGAGGAAATCTGTTCCATCTGCGCAGACCACACCCGGGACCAGAATCTCATCTGTGTCGTTGCCAGCGTGCAGGATGTCATGAGTATCGAGGCCACCGGCCAGTACCACGGTGTATACCATGTGCTGGGCGGCATCATTTCGCCCATCGCCGGTGTGGGCCCGTCAGACCTTACCATCAAGGAACTGACACAGCGTATCCAGGCCATTGAGAATCCCGCTTCGGCAGAACTTGTCCTGGCCCTGAGCGGAGACGTGGAAGGTGAAACCACTGCCTTCTATATCTATCGGCAAGTAGAAAACTATGGAGTGAAGGTCACCTCCCTGGCCCGGGGACTGGGCTTCGGAGACGACCTCGAATACGCCGATTCCCTAACCCTCGGCCGCTCCATCATCAATAGACAGATCTTTAAACCATGAACCCTGAAGCTTCCCGTTGCCTACTTTGTAAAAAGCCCAAATGCTCCCTGGACGGCTGCCCGGTGCATACGCCCGTCCCGGAGTGTGTGTCCCTGTACCGTCAGGGCCGCCTGGACGAGGCGGGAGAACTGCTTTTCCGCAACAACCCGATGACAGCCGTCACCTCCCGGGTGTGCGACTGGAAGAAATTCTGCTTCGGCCACTGCGTGCTCAATGTGAAGCAGATGCCCATCCACTGGTACGAGATAGAGCAGGAAATTTCGGGCCGATACCTGGAGACCGCCCGCCTGCAGCGCCGGAGCGAGGATTTCGCCGGCCGCCACATAGCTGTGGTGGGTGCCGGCCCGGCCGGCCTTTCGGCCACCGTCTGGCTGTATGAGGCCGGGGCGCAGGTGACCCTTTACGATGCCAATCCCCGGATGGGCGGCGTGCTCCGCTACGGCATCCCCGCCTTCCGCCTGGACAAGAAATACTGCGATGCTTTTGAAAGGATGCTCTCCGAAGCCGGCGTGGAATTCCACGGCGGCGCAGAACTGGGAAAGGATCTGAGTCTGATGGAATTATCGGCCTCCTACGATGCCGTATTGGTAGCTGTCGGTGCCGAAGAACCCGCCACGCTGGGCATCCCCGGAGAAGAACGTGCCGTACAGGCGCTGCCTTTCCTGAAGGATCCTTCGGCCTGTAAGCTGGGCCGGAAAGTGATTGTCATTGGCGGTGGAAATGTGGCTATGGATGCCTGCCGGACGGCCGTAAGGGAAGGGGCCGAAACCTGGGTGTATTACCGCAAGACCTTTGAAAACATGCCGGCTAATCCGCTGGAAGTGGAGGAGGCCAAGGCCGACGGCGTACAGTTCAAGGTGTTCCAGGCTCCCGTTGAGGTGAAGGAGGGCGGCGTGGTGTTCCGGGACTGCGAGAACGTGGTGCCGGAGGACGGCGGCCGCGTGGTAACCCGCATCATTGAAGGAACGGATCATTTTGTAGAGTGCGACACGCTTCTTCTGGCCATCAGCGAAAAACCGGATGCAAAACTGCAGGAGGAAGCTCGGAACTATAAGAATGTATTCATGGCCGGAGATTTCCTCACCGGTCCCGCCACCGTGGTGGAAGCCGTGGCCAGTGCCAAGGCGGCCCTTGAATCTATGAAAAACAGTCTATGAAAGCCCTTTTGATTTACTCCGGTGGCCTGGACAGTACCACGCTGCTCTACGAATACAAGGAAAGCATTGCCCTAGCCGTCACCTTCGACTACGGCTCCAAGCACAATGCCCGGGAGATTGCCTGTGCGGTGGAAAATTGCAAAAGGCTGGGTATCAAGCATCTGGTGATTCCTCTGGGTTTTATCGGCCAGTATTTCAAAAGCGATCTTCTCCTCAGTGGAGGAGACATTCCCGAGGGCTCCTATGCCGATGAGAATATGAAAAGCACCGTGGTGCCCTTCCGCAATGGCATTATGCTGGCCGTGGCGGCCGGCCTGGCGGAAAGCTATGAGCTGGATGCCATTATGCTGGCCAATCACAGCGGAGACCACGCCATCTATCCGGACTGCCGCCCGGAATTCATAGACGCTTTTGCCGCTGCCGTGAAGGCCGGCACTTACAACGGGGTTCAAGTGGTTTCCCCTTACTGCAACATCTCCAAACGGGATATCGCCCTGCGGGGCAAAGCCATCGGCGTAGACTATTCCCTCACTTATTCCTGCTACAAGGGCGGGGAAAAGCACTGCGGCAAGTGCGGCACCTGCGTAGAACGAAAAGAAGCCCTTGCGGGCTTCGATTCTACGGTGTATGAAGAGTAAGGACTAGTAGGGAAGTTCCAGCTCAAAATCCACAATTTTTTCGGAGAGCTCGAAATACATGTGCATAGAGCTGTTCCATCACCTCTTTCCGCTGCCGTTTGAGCGGAAGAATCTGCGAACGGCTACAGTCCATGGCACCTACAACAGCGTCCCGGTACATAGGAATGAATTCCGCGTAGAAACGGCTCCGGGGGTCATCTGGGCCCGGGCGGGCAGTAACATGGCCAGTGCAAAAAGGGTAACAAATAACTTTTTCATGGTCTACTTCTTTACGAATTCCACACGGCGGGTTCGGTGGCAGGGTCGGCGGGCTTGGCCGCTTCGGCCTCTTTCTTTCCCTTCTTGCCGATGTTTCCGTCCAGGACATCGTTTACGCCCTTTTCTACTTTTTGGCCGATGTTCTGCTCGGCGGCATTCTTGGCTCTTTCGCCCAGTCTCTCCAGAAAACTCTGGGCTTTGGCGTTGCCGCACAGGATGGACAGCATGGTAACAGACAGAAGTAAACGTTTCATATCATTAGTGTTTAAGTATTGGCCCTTAGCTGTGAGCAAATTTCGTTTATTCACCATCAAAAAACACCACCCAAAAGGGTGGAAATGGTCTGTCTGGCGCCATTCAGAAGGGTAATAATGGAAGAAATGCTTATTTTTGTATTATGAAACGTACTATCCTAGCCTTTCTGCTTTTCCTGGCATTCCTACCGCTGGAAGCTTACAATGACCACCGCGGCCACAACCTGGATTCTTTGGAACGGGTGGTGGCAAAATGGACACCGGATGCAGTGGGTCGCGCATCGGAGCAGGAGTTGCTGGATCTGAACCGGGCCTACCGGGACCTGATGCTGGGATATGCCGTCATCAATGGAGAGAAGTGCATTTTCTACGCCCGGAAGGCTCTTTCCATCAGCCGTCCCCGCGGCTGGCAGGAGGCCGATGCCGATGCTTGCCGTTATATTGGCCAGCAGTATTATGGCCGGGAGCAGTACGACAGCGCCATGTTTTATTACCAGGCGGCCCTTGCCAGCGTTGATAAGATGGCGTCCGGCGCCACGTCTCCTTTAAGACCGGAAGGGTATTCGCCGTTGGATGTGGACAACGAGCGGTCGGCCCTGTATGGAACCATCGGCAATCTTTATAATATGATGGGAGATATTCCCCAGGCCATGGAGTGGTATGCCAAGGCCGGTGAAATCTTTGAGCAATATGGCTGGAATGAGAGCAATTCCGTTCTCCATTACAATATGGGAGAAACCTGGGTGGACCAGGGAGAACTGCAAAAGGCGCGGAAAGAGTACGACCGGGCCATGGAGTACGCCCGGGTCTCCGGGGATTCGCTCATGATGGTGGAAGTTTGGAAGGGCTACGGCCGGCTGTATATGGAACAGGGCAGAACCTGGAAGTCTCTTCCGTATCTGAGAAAGGCCGATGCCTACTATGCCGCCCATCCGGACGAGGCCCCTGAGTTCCGGACGGAGAACCTGGATTATATGAAGGAAGTACTGGGCCGACAGAAGAGACAGCTGGGCTTTCTGGCTGGCATTCTTGTGGGCCTGGCGCTGGTGGCGGCCGGCGTTGTGGTGGCCAGGAAGAAGAGGGAGGAAGAAAAGAAAACGGATGAGAAAGCGTCGGCCCCCGTTTCGGCCAATGCCCCGAAGCTTACTTCCCGTGAAAAGGAAATCCTGGACCTCCTGGCCAAAGGATACACGGCTATGCAGATTGCAGAAGCCCTTTCCCTGAGCCCGGAAACCATCCGCTGGTACCGCAAGCGCCTGCTGGAGAAGTTCGACGTGGCCAACACGCCCGAACTGGTTTTTCAGGCTCGCGAGCTGGGCGTTATCTAACAAAAAAGACCGGCCCCGGAACGGAGTCGGTCTTTTGCGTATTCTTCAGAAATAATTAGTTGTTCTTCACAGCTTCCTTAGCGGCCTCGGCAGCCTTGTCGATGGCGTCGGTGGTGGCTTCCTTGGCGTTCTCAACAGCCTCGTTGGCGGCGTTCTCAACGGCCTCGCCCAGGTCCTTGGTGGCTTCCTCTACGGATTTGGTCTCCTCGGAGCAGTTTTCGGTAGCCTCTTCAGCCTTCTCTTTCTTGGAATTGTTGTTACCGCAAGCGACGGCGGCAACCATCATAGCTGCAACAGCAGCGAACATGAATACCTTTTTCATAATTAACTAACGTTTTTAAACAAACTCAATTTGTATCTGGGCACAAATGTAGTGCGTTTTTCTCAATTAGAAAAGGAAAATTTAAAAAAGTTAATAATAATTTGAAACACAAAAAGGCAGAAAAGTGCTTGCACTTTCGGGAAATATGCGTACTTTTGCACGCTGACTTTTCCGTAACGTCAGCTGGTTATTAGGTAAAACTCCATCCGGTGCGACTGGCCCGGAGCTAAAACAGAAAGAGATATGCTGAGTATCTTCTATAAGGAAAACGGAAAAATTCTCCTCTCCCAGTCGGAGAAAGACTTCCTGAAACTCAAGCTCGAAGACACGGTATGGATAGACCTCGTGCAGCCCACGGGGGATGAGAAACGTGCCGTGGAGGGCTTTATGGGTACCGAAATACAGAGTCGTGCCCAGGCCGAGGAAATTGAGTCATCATCCCGTTACTTCGAAACGGACGAAGCCATCTTTGCCAATACGAACTTCCTGACGCCTGGTCCGGAAGAGTATATGATGCAGGCCGTGTCCTTCACCATTGTGGACGACACCCTGGCGACGCTTCGCGAGGTGCCGCTGCGCTCCTTCACGGAACTGCAGCGCCGTCTGCAGGTGAATCCGCGGCAGTACCATTCCGGTTTCAGCGTCTTCGCCAGCATCCTGGATCAACGTGTAGACCTGGATGCCGATATGATCGAGCTCCTCTCCAAGGAAATCTCCCAGTACGCCAAGCAGATCAACGACCAGGAAGACATAGATCAGAAACTCCTGATAGACATCTCCCAGATGCAGGAAAACACCATGATTGTCCGTGAGAACGTGGTGGATAAGCAGCGTCTCATCTCCAACCTGATGCGTTCCACCAAGGTGCCGCGCACCCTGGAGAACCGCCTGAACGTGCTCCTGCAGGATATCACGTCTCTGCTGAGCCATACCAATTTCTGCTTCGAGCGTCTGGAATACCTGCAGGATACGGTGCTGGGTCTTATCAACCTGGAGCAGAACAAGATTATGAAGGTGTTCACCGTGGTGAGCGTGTTCCTGATGCCGCCCACCCTCATCGCCGGCTTCTACGGGATGAATGTGCGCCTGCCCATGATCAATGCCGATGACCCCAACGCCAACTTCTGGAACTGGGTCATCATCCTGGGCATTATGATCCTCAGTTGCCTGGTGGTCTGGCTCCTGTTCCGTAGAAAGAAACTGATGTAATTTCAGGATATGAAAAAAAGCTTTGCTTTCCTTTTGGTCCTGCTGGCCTTTTTGGCTTCAGGCGCATGCAACCGTGAGAAGATGCCGGCCCCGCTGGTGGGTATATCTTGTGCCCGCACTCCCGAGGGAGTGGACCAGCTGTCTTCCCAATATACCCAGGCCGTTTCCCGTGCCGGGGGAGTTCCCGTGATTATTCCCACGGTGTCCACCCTGGAAGAAGCCCGCCGGGTCCTGTCCCGGCTGGATGGTGTTATCTTCTCCGGAGGACCCGATATAGATCCTGCCTGGTACGGGGAATCCGTTTGGAACGAGACCGTGGAGATAGACCCGGTCCGGGACCATAGCGACAGCCTTCTGGCCCGGGAAGCCCTCCGGCAGGGGATGCCTATTCTGGGCATCTGCCGGGGAGAGCAGCTACTGAATGTGCTCCTGGGAGGAAGCCTGTACCAGGATATTCCCACGCAGGTGGAAAAGGCGCATACCCACCGGGGCGTCCGGCACATGACCAGCGTAGAGAAAGGCAGTTTCCTCGCCGCTATTTTCGGCACGGATTCGCTCCGGGTGAATTCCCGGCATCACCAGGCCGTGAAGGCGCTGGCTCCCGGCCTGAAAGCCGCCAGCTTTTCGGACGACGGTTTGGTGGAGGCCTATGAGAATAGCCAGATCTGGGCTGTCCAGTTCCATCCGGAAACCCTGGTTCAGGAAGACGAAGCCTCCTGGCTGCCTCTTTTCACCGCATTCCTGCAGAGACTGAAGTAATTGCCCTGGCACCAGGCTTCGGCTAAGTTTGGAAAATCAAATAATTATACCTATATTTGCGCGCTTTTTTCCGGGCGCGTTTTGTCACGTCCCGGCAAAGGCTCAAGAAATAATGTTAAACTACTAGTTTTTTCAATTCAAAATTATGTCTGAAGAAATTAAGAAACTCAATGCCTCTGTGGCACCCGAAGAATTTGACTGGGATGCCTTTGAGAACGAGGGTGTGGACAAGGGTTCCAAGGAAGAAACCCTTGCCAAGTACGAACAAACCCTCTCCAAGGTCACCGAAAACGAGGTGGTGGAAGGTGTCGTTACCTCCATCAACAAGCGTGAGGTGGTTGTGAACATCGGCGCCAAGAGCGAAGGTGTTATCTCTGCCCCCGAGTTCCGTTACAACCCGGACCTCAAAGTGGGTGACAAGGTGGAAGTGCTCGTGGAAAGCGCCGAGGACCGCAAGGGTCAGCTCGTGATCTCCCACAAGAAAGCACGCCAGCTCAAATCCTGGGATATGGTTAACGCCGCTTACGAGAGCGGTGAGGTGGTGAAGGGTTATGTGAAGACCCGCACCAAGGGCGGTATGATCGTGGATGTGTTCGGTATCGAGGCTTTCCTCCCCGGCTCCCAGATCGACATCCGTCCCATCAAGGATTACGATGTGTTCGTGGACACCACCATGGACTTCAAGATTGTCAAGATCAACCAGGAATTCCGCAATGTGGTCGTTTCCCACAAGGCTCTCCTGGAGGCCGAGCAGGAGCAGAAGCGTTCCGAGCTCATCTCCAAGCTGGAGAAGGGCCAGGTGCTCGAGGGCGTGGTGAAGAACATCACCAACTACGGCGTGTTCGTAGACCTCGGCGGTGTGGACGGTCTCATCCACATCACGGACCTCAGCTGGGGCCGCATCTCCCATCCCGAGGAGGTTGTCGCCCTTGACCAGAAGATCAACGTGGTTGTTCTGGACTTCAACGAACAGCAGAAGCGCATCGCCCTGGGTCTGAAGCAGCTTACTCCTCACCCGTGGGAGGCTCTCTCCGCAGACCTCAAGGTGGGTGATACCGTGAAGGGTAAGGTGGTTGCCGTGGCCGATTACGGCGCCTTCGTAGAGGTAGAACCCGGCGTGGAAGGCCTGGTACACGTGAGCGAAATGAGCTGGAGCCCCCGTCTGCACAGCGCTCAGGAATTCCTGAAGATGGGCGACGAGGTAGAGGCTGTGATCCTCACCCTGGACCGCGAGGCCAGAAAGATGTCCCTCGGCATCAAGCAGCTCACCGCCAACCCTTGGGAGAGCATCCGCGACAAATATCCCGTGGGCTCCCAGCACAAGGCTACTGTCCGTAACATCACCAACTTCGGTGTGTTCGCAGAGCTGGAGGACGGCGTAGAGGGTCTGATCCACATCTCCGACCTCTCCTGGAACAAGATCAAGCACCCCGCCGAGATGGTTCAGAGCGGAGACGTCATCGACGTAGTCATCCTGGACTTCGATGAGAACAGCCACAAGCTGTCCCTGGGTCACAAGCAGCTCACCCCCAACCCTTGGGACGAGCTGGAGGCCAAGTACCCTGTGGGTACCGTGGTGGACGCTACCGTTACCAACATCGGTGACAAGAACACCACCCTCACCCTTGCCGACGGTACCGAGGTGAGCGCCTTCAACCGCGAGCTGGTGAAGGAAGATGGTAAGAATGCCCTCGTAGGCGAGACCCTCCCCGTGAAGGTGATCGACCTCCGTCGCAGCACCCGCACCATCCGCGTTTCCCACGTCCGCACCTATTCCGAGGCCAAGGTGGCCCGCGAGAACGCTGAGGCTGAGACCGCCAAGAAGGCCATCAAGAAGGTTCAGAGCAATGTGGAGAAGACCACCCTCGGTGACATCTCCGCCCTGGCTGCCCTGAAGGACAAGATGGAAAAGGGTGAGTAATACTCCCAATACTTTTAAGGTTACCTTACTGGGCACGGCATCGGCCATGCCCGTAAGGGGCCGGAACCAAAGCGCCCAGGCACTGCAAGTGCACGGGCGCTTGTTCCTTATAGACTGTGGCGAAGGAGTCCAGTACAGTATGGTGGAGCACCGCATCCCCATGATGAAGCTGGACTCCCTCTTTATCTCCCACATCCACGGAGACCACGTATTCGGTTTCTTCGGCCTGCTGAGTACCCTGGGCATGAAAGGACGCCAGACGCCGCTGAATATCTTCGCGCCCCCGGCTTTCGGCCCCATGCTCAAGTTCTTCCTCAGCTATTATGGGGACGGCGTGGGCTTCGAAATCCGCTTCACGCCCCTGAAGATGAAGGAGCCGGAGACCAT
>ODAI012586484.1_pt1 | contig 13085 bp, 15 predicted proteins | sample 1539321 | NCBI WGS metagenome assembly ODAI01 (sample SAMN02144231, study PRJEB22623) | gut metagenome | biome: sheep rumen | host: Ovis aries | place: New Zealand | reverse complement strand
TATTTTTCAAAGAATAATATTAAAATTACAATTCCGTTTAATCACCTGGAAAATCGAAAAAATTTTGTTTTCAAAAAACGACAACATATTATTTAGTCATATAATGGATTCAGATGGCAAAAACTTAGTAATGCTCAAAGACAAAAATACCCCAGTCAGAGATAAAAATACCCCAGTCAGAGATAAAAATACCCCAGTCGGGGAAGAAAATACCCCAGTCAGAGATAAAAATACCCCAGTCGGAGATAAAAATACCCCAGTCAGAGCAGAAAATACCCCAGTCAAATTATCAAATAAGGAAGCAGTTAATATGATTTTGTCATTTTGTTCTGTCCCGCGAAGTATACTTGAAATTGCTGGATATCTTGGCTACAAGGAAAAGAAATCCGTTAGAAAATACATACATCTACTTTTAGAACAGGGAAGACTTGCGATGACAATCCCTGACAAGCCACACAGTCGCCTTCAAAAATACATTGCGATTCAATAGAAAACCGGAGAGGGGATAAACCCTTCTCCGGTAATTTCATATTACATATATCCAATTTCTTTTAATGCGAATTGTGTTCCCCCAAGTATTTTTTTATGTCGGGATCCACATTTTGGACAAACCCCTTTATTGGAAAGGACGTTGTACATTGCTGAGCAATCTTTGCACAGAGCCTCACCGGGTACTGTATGAATAATTAACTGCGAATCTTTGAAAATAGGTCGATTTTCTATCACAATCGGATAATACTTTTCGAAAAACACAGGCAGGTAGCCGCTGAGTTCACCTACATCGAGTGTGATATAGGCGATTTGATCTACATTGTTTTCATTGGCAACCTCTTCTGCCAGATCCACTGCCTTTTGCAGAACGCTGATTTCGTGCATATTAACCGCTGACCTTCTTCATAAGAAGACGGTGAGTTTTCTTGACCTCTTCCTTCAGTACCTTTGGTACTAATTTCTCATATGGTGTACCCCATACTTCTTCATCTTTTCTCAGGGTAATCGCATCAAATTTACATTGCACGGTACATAAGCCACATCCGATACACAACTTTTCATCCACCTTGGCAGCCCCGCAGCTTAAACATCTTGCGGTTTCATGACGAACCTGATCTTCGGTAAAGGTTAGTCTTTCATCGCTGAAAGTCTTCACTTTTTCCGGATCTTTACCAGGTACACCGCGAAGTGAGCGGTCATAGCTGGCGATGACGATATTGTCTTTATCGATATAGCTGTAATCCCGTTTAACACGACCTAATTTCAGATCATGACCTTCCCAAACGTAGCGATGTAAGGACTCGGCACCTTCTTTTCCTGCCGCAATCGCATAAATCGCAAAGCTAGGTCCGGTATAAACATCTCCACCTACAAATACATCCGGCTGGGCTGTTTGATAAGTCCATGCATCGGCTTTGGCAGTCTTATTTTTATTTAATTCTACCTTTTCGCCTTCTAATAAGTTACCCCACTCGATGGATTGGCCGATGGATGTTAAGACATAGTTGGCATCCAGTACAATGGTATCATCTTCGTTATATTGAGGATTAAAGCGTCCGGTGTTGTCTTTAACAGATAAACATTTTTTAAAGCGTACCGCAATGGCTTCACCATTTTCATCAATGATTCTTTGAGGACCCCATCCGCATTCAATGGTAATTCCTTCTTCCAAAGCTTCTTTGACTTCTTCTTCAGCTGCCGGCATCTCATCTCTTTGTTCCAGACATACCATCGTTACATGCTCTGCACCTGAGCGAATTGCCGTGCGGGCTACATCGATCGCAACATTGCCTCCGCCTACTACGATCACATTACCGGTTAACGGTTCTGTTTTATGGAAGGCAGTATCACGTAAGAAATCAATGCCGGAAATCACATTTACAGCTTCTTCACCCGGAACGTTGAGCTTTCTGCCACCCTGTGCACCAATCGCAACATAGAAGCCTTTAAAGCCTTTGTCCCTTAATTCCTGCAATGTAACATCTTTGCCGACTTCAACACCGCATTCAATATGAACGCCTAATTCCTTAACGACTTCAATTTCAGCTTCAACAACTTTTTTATCCAGACGGAAGCTAGGCATTCCAAATGTCATCATGCCTCCCGGCTTTTCTTCTTTTTCAAATACTGTTACATCATGTCCCCATATCGCAAGGAAATATGCAGCCGATAAACCGGCAGGACCGGAACCAATCACAGCTACCTTATGTCCTTCGTTAAAGCGTTTCTTAGGGATATAGCGGTTTTCACTGTCTAAATCTAAATCAGCGACAAACTTTTTCACTTCATCGATCGCAACCGGACTGTCGATATCTCCACGGGTACATACCTGTTCACAGAATCTAGCACATACACGTCCGCACATGGCAGGGAATGGATTTTCCTTTTTAATTAATTCTAAGGCTTCACGATATTTTCCTTCGTTGGCTTTTTTCAGATAACCCTGTACGGCAATGTGCGCCGGACAGTTTGTCTTACATGGAGCCGTTCCGGTTTCCGGAACCACATTGATTCGGTTGGTTAAGAAATCATTACCCGGCCAGTATTTTGGCGGCATGAATACAAAATCATCACTGGTCTTTGCCTGGGCAATCTCTACCGGACGAATCTGGCATAACTTAGTTCCTAATTTAACCGCGTTTTGCGGACATACTTCTACACATCCTCCGCAGGCAACACAATGATTTGGGTTGACCTGGGCAACATAGTTCGATTTTGACAAGTTCGGTGATGCGGTATACCAGGATGTCTTTAAAGCCATGCAGGTATCCCATGCACAGTTACAGATAAATAAAGAAAAGTCCGGTCCATCAATATTGGATAATTGATGAACATAACCTAATTCTTCTGCACGCTTGAGGATGGATTCGGCTTCTTCACGGGTAATTCTTCTAGCCTTACCCATGCGGATACAGCTTTCGGCGTAGTTTCCTAAGTTAATACACCATTCGCCTTCCAAATCCGCAGTTCCTTCACCAACCATACGTCTTAACTTACGGCATTCACATGGGGCAATACCGATGCTGTCGCCGGCTTTATCTAACCAATAGGAGATTTCCTCATAACTTGCCTTACGGGTATTTCCTTCGATGGCAGCCTGTACAGGAATGGCACGCATCAGGGCTACACCCATATAAGAGAATCCGGTAATCTTTTTCTGCAGGTCCAGAATGTAATTTAAAAATGCCGGTGCTGTTTCCGGAAAGGCATCGGTCCTTTCCTTAGTCATAACGGTATTTTCCATGGAACCCGGAGCAAAGACAGGCAATTGAACTTTGTCCTCTTCTCCCGGAGAGTTACAGTATTCAATCAACCCGATATAGGCTAGATTATATGCCATCTGGGCTGTATCATCTAAAGACATCTCCACTTCTTCTGCCAGTTCTCTGATTGTATATGGATGACGCAGTTTCATCTTTAGGGCAAAGTCAACCTGCTCATCTGTTAACTGGCGGTCAAAGAAGATATATTCCCATGATGTTTCATCTGGGAGAGGATTAAACATATTAATGTGCCGTACCAGTTTAATTAGATTTTTTCTAGGTACGGGACTGCTTTCCTTAAAATAATCTTCCAGGCATTTTAATTCGCCTTCGGTAAATTCGTGTTTAGTGCGAAACATCAAAACACCTCCTTAGGTATCCTTAACTTATATTATAAAGTAAGGAAGGGCTTTCAACCAGTCTATAAAGACATTCTTTAGAAAATGGAATATAATAAAATCAATATAGAAATGGGGAGCATATATGATTAAAAAAGCAATTAAGTACACAATGACAGCTTTATTTATAATGGATGTCGCAGCTTATATTATCCGTAAAGCGAAAAATGAAGAGTAACTATATCACTACATATACCGGATTAAGGGTTGTTCCTATTGATATAAAACCGGAAGATATCGAGATTAAAGATATTGCGCATGCCTTATCTTTGATCACAAGAGGAAATGGGCATGTGAAAACCTTTTTCTCTGTGGGAAGACACTGTATCCATTGTGCCTTAGAGGCAATCGCAAGAGGATATTCAAGTGATATCGCTCTGGCATGCCTTCTTCACGATGCATCGGAAGCTTACTTATCCGATATTCCAAGTCCTTTAAAGCCATATTTGCCTGAGTTTAATGAATATGAAGACCGGATCATGGATGTGATCTACACCAAATATTTAGGAGCCCCGCTAAGCGATGATCAATATCATAAGGTAAAGTCGGTTGACAGGGATATGTTGTATTATGATTTGTTGATTCTGCTCAATGAAAAGTCCGATCGACCAAAGCCGGTTATGTATTCTAAATTTAATTATGATCCGCGCTTATTTGAAGATGTTGAGAAACAGTATTTGGATTTATTCAACAAGCTGTATCCTTTAGTTTCATCCTGCGATAAAAAAGCGTATAATCAATAACGGTTAGTATTAACTTACTGGAAAGAAGTGAAAATATGATACTTACAAAAAATTCACCATGCTGGTGCGGGTCCGGCAAAAAATATAAGGCATGCCATGAAAAATGGGATGATAAAATCAATGTCTTAAAGCTCCAGAGACAGATCGTACCAACGCATGATTTAATCAAAAACCAGGAAGATCTGAAGTGGATTCGTAAAGCCGCTAAGGTCAATAACGGCGTATTGGACTTAATCGAAAAAGAAATCCATGCCGGAATGACAACCGACCAAATTGATAAGCTGGTCTATGACTATACCGTATCCCATGGAGCCATTCCTGCGGACTTAAATTATGAAGGATATCCAAAAAGCGTATGTACTTCAGTGAATAATCAGATCTGCCATGGTATCCCGTCCCCGGACGTAGTCTTAAAAGAAGGGGATATCATCAATGTAGACTGCACTTCGATCGTACATGGTCATTATGCCGATGCCAGCCGTATGTTTATGATCGGAAAAGTTTCACCGGAAGCCGAGCGTTTATGCCGTGTTGCCAAAGAGTGTCTTGAAGAAGGAATCAAGGCAGTAAAACCGTGGGGTCATTTCGGTGATATCGGAGCTGCGATCCAGGCCCACGCACATAAAAACGGGTATTCGGTCGTTCGTGAATTTGGCGGACATGGGGTAGGAAACGGCTTCCATGAACAGCCGTTTGTCGCCCACTTTGGCATGGCCAATACCGGAATGGTAATTGCCCCGGGTATGTGTTTTACCATTGAGCCGATGATCAATGAAGGTTCTCATGAGCTCTTTATCGATGAAAAAGATGGCTGGGGCGTATATACAAAAGATGGAAAATTATCAGCCCAATGGGAACATACATTATATGTTACCGAAAAAGGCGTAGAGATTATCGCCTGGTAGTTTTTTTCTCTTGACCAAAAGTTGTAAATGCATTAAATTCCATGTAGAATCCTTTGAGGGGAGTGACAACATGGAATTTTTAATTATATCTGAAAAAGAATTTAGAGAGTTCTCTGAAAACCGGTCTGACTGCTCTTTCTGGCAGAGTGCCGGTATGAATAAATATAAAGAAAGCCAGGGATGTACCCTGCATTTTACCGCTGTAAAGGAAAATGATCAGATCATTGCCGGATGTGCCGTAATCGGTTATCCTACCGTGGCAAAAATGGTCATCTATCACGCGTTACGCGGGTTCGTGATTGATTATGAAAATGAAGAATTAGTTCATTTTTTCCTGACACATTTAAAGGAATACTTAAAGTCGCAAAAGGGTGTATACCTGCATTTCAATCCGTATGTCTGGTATCAGAAAAGAGACAGAGATGGAAATGAAATCGAAGGTGAGCCTAAAAATGATAAGCTGATTGAGCTTCTCAAAAAAGAAGGATGTACCCATGCCGGCTTTATCCGCGGATTTGATAATACGACCGAGCCTAGATGGATGGTCGTGATGGATCTGGAAGGAAAAGATGAAAAGACCTTATTAAAGGAAATGGATCAGCAGACACGCTGGTCTGTTAACCGTTCTTTAAAATATCCTATTCATGAAATTGAGTGTACAACACCGGATGAAATTGAAATCTATGCCGAGTTGATGGATCAAACCGCAAAAAGAAGAGGCTTTGAATCCTATCCGCATTCCTATTATTCGGATTTATTGAAATATTTAGGAAATGACAGAGTGAAGATTCGCCTTGCCCAGTTAAATGTTGCCGATTATATTGAATCATTAAAAAAAGAATTAATGACATATGAGGCAGAAAAAGTGGAAATCCACCAGAAGCTGGCTGAAGTTCCAAACTCAAAGAAATTCTTAAAGAAATTAAAAGTTGTGGATGAAGGCATTGAATTAACCGAAAAAAAGGTATTGGAAGCCCATGAATTGCGCAATGCGCATGGAGATGTTCTCAATCTTGCCGGTTCGGTATTTATCTGGGATAAGGATGAGGTAATTTATCTGCTTTCTGCCAGCGATGATACTTTCCGTAAGATCTATGCACCATATACGATTCAATGGAATGAAATCAGAGCTGCCTTAAAAGCCGGAAAGAAGAAATATAACTTCTACGGAACCAGCGGTATTTTTGATGAAAGTGCCGACGATTACGGTGTCTTTGAATTTAAGCGCGGCTTTAACAGCTATGTGGTCGAACTGGTCGGAGATTTTGACTTAGTTCTCGATTCCAAGCGATACCATATGTATTCCGGAATGAAGAAGATTCAATCCGTAATCAAAAGATAAGTATGGAACGAAATCGTTTAGAAGCTTTCTCCGATGGAGTATTGGCCATCGTAATCACAATTACTGCGTTGGAATTAAAAGCACCGGTTTCAACAAATCTTTCCGATTTAGTCGGTCTTATTCCTTCGATTCTTGTCTATGCGATGAGTTTTATCTATGTAGGAGCGTATTGGAATAACCATCACCATATTATGCAGGCGGTCACATTTGTGAATACCAGAACCATGTGGTCAAATTTATTCTTTCTGTTCTGGATTTCGCTGTTACCTCTGGCAACGACCTGGATGAGCTCAGACTTAACGGCCTGGGTTCCGACTTTGGCATATGGGATCGTTCTGCTTATGACCGCAATCGGATATTCACTTCTTCAAAAATCAATCATCAAAAATGATAAGAATAATGAAGTGTTGAAAAAAGCGGTAGAGGATGGAAGAGTACGCACGGATATTTCGGCAATGTTGTATATTCTGGCGTTAATTCTAGCTCCGTTTGCGGTGCATGTTTCGCAATTTATCTATGCGTTTTTATTGATTATCTGGTTTGTTCCGGAGCGTCGTATTGCGCATATTATTCACCATAACTAGCCTTTCCTAAATTGATACCAAATCGGACAGATTTGGTCTAATGGTTGTTTTATCAATTATAATGAAACCAACAAAACAACCAAAACCTCAAAAATGCAACGGAAAGGAGGGGCAGATGGAACCAAAAAGTTAAGGACCTGTCAAATGGAATAATCGTTTGACAGGTCATTTTTTTGTGCTCTGTGTTATACTGTTGGAAAGGACAGTGATTTGATGGCAAAGACAAGAAGAGCACCGCAGAAAAAAAGAAGAGTAAAATGGGGAAGACTGGTTTTCATGTTTGTTCTTGTAGCAGCATTGGCAGGCGCCCTTATTTTTAATTGGAACCGAATTCGTTTATGGAGAAAAGGATATAATCTGGAACAGCAGAATATTATCTTAAATATGGAACCGGATGAAAGAGCATATTATTTAAATGCCGATGAGGCATTTGATATGGATGGATGGGATAAGATTCCCAATGACCACCATTACTACGAATATATGATCTACAAACAGAAAACAGATGCTTCCGATAAGGAAATCGTTGCCTATGTAGATGGATTGTTTAAGTTGAAGGATCAACTCGGTGAGTTAGGCTATAGTTTTGATACCGTACGTTCTTTAATGACCGTACTGGAATTGGATGACTATAAGTATTTCGTCGAAAAGAAGATCAAATATGCGGATGTCGAAGAATTCTTAAATGTAAAGGGATGTATCGCAAAAGACCTTCCGGAATATGTTAAACATAAAGGGGCAAATCCAATAGAAACAGTTCTTGCGGTTTCTTATCCAAATATCAATTCCTCTTTGGAAGCAGTGAGAAATTATATGGTTGATGATCCGGCTAATCCGCTTGTGCTGGTGAAATCCGGCTTTATGGTTCCTGCGGATTATGAACCGGAATTAAAGGCAGCAGATTTACCGGCAGACCCGGATGCAGCTAATACCTACCTTCAAAAAGATGCAGCTAAGGCTTTAGAAAAAATGGCAAAGGACGCATCTAAAGAAGGACTTGCGATTGCGATCCGAAGTGCCTATCGCTCCTATGCAGACCAGGCTGATGTGTATAATTCTTATATTGAGATGTATGGGTATGAATACGGAACATCCTTAGCAGCTTACCCGGGAACCAGTGAACATCAATTGGGCTTAGGGGTTGACCTTAGCAGCTTAGAGGTTATCGATGGTATTTATAATACTTTTGATGAATCACCGGAATATCTATGGGTGTTGGAAAATGCTCATAAATATGGCTTTATTCTGCGCTATCCGGAAGCCAAGGTTGACTGGACCGGAACGATGAGCGAGCCATGGCATTTCCGATATGTCGGCGTCGATGCGGCTACGGAAATGTATGAGAATGACTGGTGTTTAGAAGAATATATCTTAAATCATGGTTTTGATTACAATTTGAGTATTGTCGAAGAATAGTCCTGTTTATACAGGATTTTTCTTTTCTAATGAACGCTCTTTTGGTAGAATTGTGCGTATGATGTACACTTTTAAGATGAAGCTGGAGGACAGATCCTGGGATCATAAGCTTCATATCAGCACAATGGGAATGATTGACCACATGGAGGATGAGGATCATTTTCGTTATGAACCTACACCTTACTGTGTCTTAAAGCGTCTTGTAGAAAGCGGATGGATCACCAAAAACAGCCGTGTAGTGGACTATGGCTGCGGAAAGGGAAGAGTCTGTTTCTTTTTGAGCAATCAAACAGGCTGTCAGGCTACCGGAGTGGATTTCTCAAAGGAGATGATTCATTTTGCGAACCAGAACAATCTGCAGTTTCCTCACCCGGATAAAGTCCGCTTTGTCTGGAAACCGGCGGAAAAATATCCTGTTGAAGATGAAAATGTTTTTTTCTTCTTTAATCCTTTCTCCTACGATATTTTAAGAGGGGTTTTACGGCAGATATTGGATTCATGGTATAAGAATCCAAGGAAGATGACTTTGTGCTTTTATTATCCTTCCAGTGCCTATATTTCGACATTGATGCAGGTACCGGAATTGATGTTTTTAGATGAAATTGATTGTGATGATCTATTTGTGGAAAACGATTCCCGGGAAAGAATACTTATTTTTGAAACGGAGGATTACTAAAAAGACGGCAGAGTTCGTCTTTTTTTGATATGATAGTGGCGAGGTGAAAAAATCATGGATGTAAAAGTTATTGAGTTAAAAGAAAGTATTTTAGAAGATAACAACGCAGATGCTGATAAACTTCGAGAAGAGCTTAAGGATAAGAAATTGTTCTGTATAAATGTAATGTCTTCACCGGGATCCGGTAAGACGACAACCATCCTTCGTACCATCGATGCATTAAAGGATGAATTTAAATTCGGTGTTATGGAAGCGGATATTGATGCGGCAGTGGATGCTGAAACAGTGTTGAATGCAGGTATTCCTGCGGTGCAGTTACATACAGGAGGCATGTGCCATTTGGATGCGCAGATGACACGCCAGGGCCTGGCCGAGATGGGTGAAGGCTTTGACTGTATTATTTTAGAAAATGTAGGCAATCTTGTATGTCCGGCTGAATTTGATACCGGATGTACAAAAAATGTAGTCATCTATTCCATTCCGGAAGGCGATGACAAGCCTTTAAAATATCCATTGATGTTTGAAAAGGCGGACGTAGTATTGATCAATAAGATTGATGCGTTACCGGTATTTGACTTTAATCTGGATGAAGCAAAAAAACATCTCTCTTTGAGAAATCCGGATGTAGCGGTTTTTCCGATTTCATCCAAAACCGGAGAAGGATATGAGGATTGGATCAACTATTTAAGAGATATGATTAATGCGGATATAAGAGGTTAGAAACATGGAAAAGAAAGTAAAAGTAATCCAGGTACATGAAGGCGTATTTGCCGAAAATGACCGTATTGCGGCTGAAAACCGTAAAGAGTTAAAGAAACAGAAAACCTTTATGATCAATTTGATGGCTTCCCCGGGTGCCGGTAAATCATCCGTTCTGTTACGCACAATCGCCGATATTAAAGATAAATATCAAATCGGTGTTATGGAAGCAGATATTGATGCCTTAGTTGATGCCCAAAGGATGCAGGATGCCGGTGTTCGTTCCATTCAGGTTCATACAAGCGGAAACTGTGCAATGGATGCCAAGATGACAAAAGAAGCGCTGGACGAATTTGAAACCGACGATCTTGACCTGCTGGTATTAGAGAATGTAGGAAATCTGGTATGCCCGGCCGAAACAGATGTTGGATCATCTGAGAATGTCGTAATTCTTTCTATTCCGGAAGGCGATGACAAGCCTTTAAAGTATCCGTTAATGTTCCAAGTTTGTAACACTGTATTGATCAATAAAATTGATACAAGGGAATATTTTACATTTGATGACAAAAAGGTATTGGAGAATATTCGATACCGAAATCCGAACGCTAAGGTATTCTTTATCTCCGCAAAAACCGGAGAAGGCTTTGAAGAATGGGAAAAATGGCTTTGTGATGCCATTGATGCGTGGAATAAGTAATACTTTTTTGACAATTTCACACGATTGAGAGATTAATCACAATATTTTCCATATTGTTCGCATTTTTTCAATACAATGATTTTGTATCTTATAGGTGTCCAAAGGAAATGGACAAAAAAAACCAAAAACATAATCTCTCTCCCTAAAAACTATGAAACAGGAACAGCGCTTCGGCGCTGTTTTTGTATGGGATCTCGGTTTGACAATTTCACACGATTGGAACAAAAGTCACACTTTTTTCCGTTTTGTTCGCATTTTTCTGAGATATTGACAGAGTATTCTATAGTTGTCCAAAGGAAAAGGACAATAAATAAACCAAAAACATAATCTCTCTCCCTAAAAAAAACTATTCAAACAGAAACAGCGCTCTGGCGCTGTTTTTGTGTATATAAATGAAAGTATATTTATTCTTGTTCATCGATTCTGCTGGTTACCTGATTGAAAACATCAGACCGCGACCGCCTTAAAGATGAATTTTGGGCATAAAGATCTGCTTCATCAAGTTTCTTTTCGATGTTTTGCGTAAGGGCAGCATATTGTTCAATACTGAGTAATACCATCGTTCCATATCCGTTCTTAGTTAAGAAGACAGGAGAATTGGAGCGAACTACCGTTTCTTCGATTTCAGTGAATTTGTTTCTTAAATCTGAAACAGGACGTATATGTATCACGGCGAATCCTCCTCGTATCAAAATAATATTGTTAATAGAGGTAAAAATATAACAAGAAAATATCTGAAATATGATAAGAAGAGGGATTATTAGGCCTCGATTGAGACTTACTTGTAAATAATGATATATTATATAAAACATTCTATGTATTACAGATCAATGAAAGGAAAAATATGGGAATAATAGTTTCATTAATTTCATCAATTCTTTGCGGCGTTATATATTTTCGAATGATTAAACGCGATTTACCAAATCCACTTGAAAAATCGAAAACGGTTGTGCCGGTAGTTTTAGGCTTATTTGCGCCTATCTTATCTACAGTGCTGGTGATAGTATTCAGCCTTGGCATACCTAAGATCTTAGACGGACCGATTTCGGAGTTTGTCGATTCGCTGATTCTGCGCTCATTGATTTCCAGCTTTATACTTGCGGGTTTTACTGAGGAATTGGTTAAGTTTATGGTGTTTCTTCTTGTACTTGCGATTGTCAAACCGAAAAAAGTTTATCAATATGCGATGTTATGTGCCGGTGTTGGCTTTGGCTTTACTATCTTAGAGGCGGCATTGTATGGCGGTAACAGTGCTTTTACAGCTTTGACACGTATTCCGACATTTGGTCTTCATATGGTTTTCGGCATTACGATGGGATTAAATTTCGGGCTCTATAAATACTATAAACAGACCGGAGAAAAAGCTTGCGGAAAATATTTGTTCTTAAGTATGTTCCTTCCGGTATTGTTGCACACGATATATGATGCGGCAACAGCTTCCAATTTAGGACTTCAGTCAACCAACGATGATATTCTGACCATTGCCGTTATTGCCGGTCTTGCGATTGTCATAGTATTTATTGTGCTGCAGTTCTGGGTATTCAGCCAATTTAAGAAAAATAGCGAAAAGTATTGCGCTATGGAAATCGCGGCGAATAAACCTAGACCGGTACGAAAATAATTGTTGGATACAGTGATACAAAAGACATCAAACATGGAGGACATTTCCTATGGAACAGAAGGAATTGGGTACAAAACAGATTCATCAAAGCGAACAGGAACTGGCAGAAGGATATTATTGGTATGAAGCCATCTTTTTGGATGGACAAGAGATACAGACAGCTTTTCAAAGTGTATCTTAAGATTATCCAAAATATAATGTTTCCCCTTTAGAGTATCATGTTACAACAGGATATAAGCCGGACCTTAGACATGAAGATTTATATGGATCACCGGTCATTATCCATATCACAGGCTATACATATGGAGCAGTATCCGATACAGATGAGGATGTTGTATCTTACAATGAAGGGTTCATGGTGGAAGTAACATCCCCTGATGAGAAAATGCAGGAGCTTATCGACAGCATTGATAGAGTATGGCATATTACAGGCTCATATACTTATGCGGCAAAATACACAGGACAATTGGATTTTTCGGATGTGACTCCGGTGGATCTTACCATTAAAGGTGTATTTGGATTAGCCGACAGCGAAGGAAAACTCATTTTGGAATATGAAGGGCTAAGTGAGCTCTTTTTTTCGTTTGTGGAAAGCACCATTAAAGTATGATAGTGTGAAAGTATAAATCGGGAATTATGGAGGCAGATGAAATGAAAGACGGAAAAAATCCAGATCCAAATGTGATTCATCCGATAGCCGGATATGATAAGGAAATATATGTCAAACCGATGATCCAGAATCCGAATATC